>ENA-OPSQ01002181-OPSQ01002181.1-human-gut-metagenome-genome-assembly--contig:-NODE-2181-length-11477-cov-4.951059_pt1 | contig 11477 bp, 15 predicted proteins | sample MGYA00241456_ERZ501904 | MGnify/ENA primary metagenome ERZ501904 (study PRJEB25962, sample SAMEA2042452) | human gut metagenome | biome: human gut; feature: human-associated habitat; material: faeces...
GTGGACTATGGTATGGTTCACCGTGGCCTGTGCAGGGAACTTTTCACTTTAAGGGAAAGGACAGAGAAAAGAAAATACAGTTGGCGATATGAAACATCAATATTTTTTTGGAAAAAACTAAGAATTGAAGTATTATCAGATGGATCAGGTTGAGTGAAAAAGTAAATTCCACTGTAAAATTTAATTCCACTCTGCAGACTAAATTCTGATAATTACAACTAAGAAAATAGATTGCAACAGACGAAAAATGGCTTATAATAGGGTCATGACGAAGAATGTTAGGGAAAAAACTGCATAGCAAACAGACGACTGTACTGTATCCGGTAAGACTAAATTCCACTCGCCTGAAGCGGATTATGTATGTTTTCGATGATCCTTTATTCCTTGTCAAAAAAATTATTTTATAAGATCAGGTGTAAGGATGATATCATCTGGAGATATCTCTCTTAATTTAAAAACATGGTATGTTTCCTGGTCAAAAAGTAACTGAGCCAGTCTGATGGGAGGAAGACCATTCAGGCTGGCTCTTGCTGATGAATTGATATGATTCATGATTTTATCAGTATCCCACTGAGTGAGCTTGTCAAAGCTGCTTCCCTTGCGACAACCAGTTTTAGATGGACAACCATTGCAGACAAATGGTGCTCTTAAAAGGCGTTTGCAAGTATCAGGGACAAAGTCTTTACATACCCTGTTGCAACTAATCTTCTTACGGATGGAGAAAATCAATTCAGATGATAATTGTCGGGAAGATTAGAGTCCAGTCGCAACATTCAGAAGTCCAGTCACAACATTTCCGAATTTAAAGAAAGAAATCTGCCGATAATATAAATGAACAATAGATGATGTTATCCATATTTGATAATGAGCCATGAAAATGAGGTGGAACAGTTGAACATAGCAATTTGCGATGATGAGGAAAATATACGCATTTACATACGCAAGCTGATACAGAAGCAGGAACCTTTTTGTAAGATAACAGAGTTTTCATCGGGCAAGGAATTATTGGAGTTTCAGGATGAGACAAATGCAGAAGAAATAGACATACTTTTTCTGGATATCTCTATGGGAGATGAGGATGGAATGACTGTGGCAAAGCAGCTCAAGAGCCAGATGGAAAGCAAGAAAGAAGCAGTGTGGGGAAGCCTGCCGCTTCTGATATTTGTAACGGGATATCCGGAATATATGCAGGAGGCTTTTTCTGTTAATGCTTTTCAGTATATTGTAAAACCGATTCAGGAAAGCAATTTTGAGCAGGTTTTTGCACAGACCATACGGGAGTATCAATATCTGATGGCAAAGAAAAAGGAAAAACCCAAAGAAGTATTAGTTCGGAATGAAAATAGAACAAGAAGTGTTTCAGCAGATGATATTTACTATATTGAAAGCAGTAATCGAAAAGTGACCTTGTATTTGCGGCATGAAAAAATTGAATATTATGACAAGATCAGCTCACTGGAAAGCGAGCTTAAGCCGGATTTTTTCCGTATACACAAAGGGTATCTGGTTAACATAAAATATGTGGAACGATATGACCGGACAGAGGTGAAAATGAGAAACGGGGACAGTCTGCTGATATCCAAGTATAAATATCAGGACTTTGTAAAGCGTTATTTGGAATACATTTCGGAGGAAAGATAATTGAGTCAGGTTACATATGAAATCATTCGCAAGCTTTTTGAAATCTATCCTATTATTCTGCAAATCGTTCTTTTTCTGGTATTGTGGAATGTATTTTTTCGGTGGGAGAAAGGGATATGGATTGTTGCAGGAATATTGGCAGTGATGAATATCTGCATGGGGCTATGGCTGGAAAAGCCGGGGGTAATACGATATACAATGTCCGCTGTCATTGTGTTGGGATATTGTTTTTGCAAATACCAAAAACATTTGGAAAAGGCGGTATTCATACTGCTGCTGTTTTACAATTTTCATGCGTTAAGTTATTTGATTGCAGACAGTATTTATCAATGTACAGTGGAGAGCATATTTAGAGGGTTGGATGTTCTGAGTGAGGAATATATATTTCGGGTTTATCTGGGTATGGCGATAGGTATGGGCATCCTGCTTTTATCGTACACGTTGGTATTACTGATTATGACAGGTGTCGTGATAAAAATCGTAAAGAAACCGTTTATGCTGAGATGGCAGGAAACGATATTCCTTTCAGTACTGAATATTGTAGGGAGTATGATTGTAGGAATAAGCGTAGACCTTTCCGTAGTGCAAATCGAGGGTGGAGTTTTTCTGTTGTATGATGACAAGCAGGAAATGTTGTGGAAATTACCGATAATTGCGGTTCTTATCTATGTGGGGGAAATTTCGGCAATATACATCTACCAGAATTACAGGAAGCTTCAAAAAGAACGGCAGAAACATTTTGTGGAAGAACAACAGGTCAAAGCCATGAAGCAGAGACTGGAAGAAGCAGAGAACTTCTACGGGAGCATTCGCAGAGTAAGGCATGAGATGAAAAACCATATGACGAATATAAAAGGGCTGGTGGCAAGTGAGAAATATGATGAAGTAGAGAGTTATATCGAAAAGCTGGATGAAACCATACAGACTATGGACTATAAATTCAATACAGGAAATGCGGTCACAGATGTGATTATCAATGATAAATACCAGAAAGCGGAAAATGCAGGTATTTCGTTTCAAGTAAAATTTAACTTGGGGGAAACAGACACAATTTCTGCATTTGATATAGGTATCATTCTGAATAACCTTTTAGACAATGCCATAGAAGCCTGCGAGAAACTGGAGCAGGAACAGCGATATATCAATCTGACTTTAAAGAAAAAGAATCATTTCCTACTGATTGAAGTGGAAAACAGCTTTGATGGGAAAGTGATATGGGAAGATGGAGGTATCGTCCCGATGACAACGAAACAGAGCGATCTGCCGGATATTTTGATGGAGCATGGAATAGGGTTAAAAAATGTAAAGAATGTGGCAGACCATTATCTTGGAGATATGGATATCAAAATAAAAAACGATGTGTTTAAAGTCACAGTAATGCTGCAGCAGAAGGAAATAAAATAAAAAAATATGAAAAAGGAAGGAGAATGTAGTAATGGATGTAGGTTCAGTTTATGGCAGTTATTATGAAACAGCAAAGAGTTACATGGGTTTGAGGAAGGAGGAAAAACAAGCGGGATTTGCGGAAAAGGTCACAGACAAAAGTCAGGTTTCCTCGGAAGATATGACCTTGGAGGAATACAAGGAGTATTTTAATGAAAAGATGAATTCATTATATACACATCCATCGCAGCGGAATAGAAATGATATTATAGATATTACGGATGCCGCTTATAAAAGAATGCAGACTGATCCGGAATATGAGAAGAAAATATTAGACGCTTTAGCGAAGAATAAGGCAGTTAATTTTGGAAACTATATTCCACAAATATCATATATGCATATAGATGACACATATGAGAAATGTTACGGCTATACGCAGGGCATGAAGGAGAATGACGGTTATTCCAGGAGTTCCTCCGCAAAGGGAACTGATGCCGGACGGCAGAAAAAGGCAAGGCAGAAGGAACTGCTGGAAGAATATTTGGAAAAGCGGGCGCAGATGAAGGAATTTCAGCAGGAGGCGTTGGAAGAAAAGATTGCAAAGCAGGAATTGGAGAGGAGCAGGCTGACAAAGGTGTGGAGCAGTAAGAGGCAGATGGCAGCGGCAACCAATGCATATGAATCAAATGTAATGACAGAGACATCGACGGGTAGCAATTCACTGCTTGGCTAAATGCGGGCATTAAGCGTGGACTAACCATAAGGGGGTATATCGTGCAATATTGCACATAGCAATTCCAACTGACAGAGGAATTGCAGAAACAGATAACAGCCGGAAATGGATTTCACAATATATCAAATTCAAGGGAGGATTCAAAGATGAGCATTAGTGGAATAGGTGAGAAATATTATCAGAACAATGTGACAACAATGAAAAGCACCAAAAATGTAAACAGCACAGAAGAATTCGCATTAGAAAAAAACAAGCGGAACGCAGGAATTGTCGGAAGCGGAAGAAATGGAATTATTCAAAAAGGAATTCTATGAAGACCTTTCTAAAATTACAAACCACAGGACAGTGAGCAATGCGGCGGTGAATATATCGGGGGAGGCATTTAAGGCAATGAAGGATGACCCACAATACAGGGAGAAAGTTCTTTCACTGATCCAGAGGGATTGGGGCGATTCCTATGCACCGAGGAACTGTTCTGTGCTGATAACAGTCGGTGCGACTTTGAATGAGTATAGGGCGGATTCATGGCCTGTGGGTTATGACTCTGAATTTGATATGCGTTCACAGAACAGTTTCTATAAAAGGACGAGTGAAAAGAAAGACAGGCAAAAGGAACTGCTGGAAGAATATCTGGAAAATCGGGCGCAGGCTAAGAAACAGCAGCTGGAAATGTTAAATAAAAAAATTGCAAAGATGGAACTGGAAAGAAGTAGACAGACTCAGTCATGGAACAGTGAGAGGCAGATGGCAAAGGCTTCCAATGCTTATGATGCAAATATTATGATGGAAGCAGAGCTTGTGAAGAACATAACCAAAACAATGGAAATTTCAAATAATCAATCTTATTATATCAATCCGAATACCAGACAATTCACATCAAATGTGAAAAATACAGCAATAAAGGACAGGGAGGTCTTCAATGATTCGATGCAGAATCTGTTAAATCCCATAGAGGATTTGGTATAGGTGCTCAAAACGCCGATTAAGCTGGCAGATAGTTCTTCTCTAAACAGGCTGAGCAATTCCGTCAATATTGCATCCGACATGCGCATCGCTGTAAACAACGGTTACATATTGGAGGTAAAACAACAGGGTGTGGAGGTTTCCGGCGGTAATGATCCTTATGATACAGAGGCATATATGAAAGCGCAGAAGATGGCGGGTTCGCTGTCTACGCTGTTGCGGAATGCTTGTGGGAATATGCACACAGTAGCATATTCTCAGGAGGAGTATGCCAGATGGACAGAAGGTGTATCCGATGTGATGGGGTATCTCGGCATAGATTATAGCTTTTACAGATGAACGAATAAATGACCTAATGTTGGAGTGGTCAACAGATGAAGATTTTTGGATGCGCCGAATTGCTATTGACCACCAGCTTTGTAGGAAAGAGCGAACAAATACGGAATTGCTTGAAAAAATATTAGTGAATAACTTTGGCAGTTCAGAGTTCTTTATCAACAAAGCCATCGGTTGGAGTCTGAGAGATTATTCTAAGACAAATCAGGATTGGGTAAGAAATTTTGTTGAAACTCATAAAGACAAGATGGATAAATTGAGTATCAGAGAAGCAAGCAAATATTTATGAGTCAAATGGGAAACACAAAATTGGGTTTTATGAATGTCCCTAATTGTGATGTAATAGCATTTGATATGAAAGAGAGTGAAATAAATCCGTCTGTGGTATATCTTAGCCATGACGATGGTGAAGGACATGGATATATACTGGGTAAAGATTTTAATACTTATTTAGAACAATTGTTATTGGTAGGAGCATGTGGCAATGAGGATTGGCAGATGTTACCGTTTTGCTTGGATGCGCAATCAGAAATTGTATCAGATTGTGAAAATGCAAAGGAGTATCGAAAACTTATAGGGTTACAGATATAGTAAGAGGCACGCCCAAATTTCAGGTTTCGTTCCATTCTGTAAAGAAAAATGAATAAATGTCGATAAATATTATGAGCTAAGGATGGCGTCTGTTTTCAAGGGATTGAATGTGAAAATAGACGCTGTTTCTGTTTGGATTGGAGGTTATATTATGAGAATACAAGCGGCAAATACATTTTATATAGGTACTTACTCTGTTTTGAATACGAAGTCATCATTTCCATATGCTGTGAAAGTTGAAGGTTACGGAAATACAAGAAACCAAAGGAGTTTATTTCAGTTTGCACATGTGACAATAACAGAACATATGGTAAATGCAAAATATGGTACAAAGATTACAAACGGTCCGAGAGTGCAGATGCAGACCGCAGGTAGTAAGAAAAAAGAAGATTGGACTGAGGTTTCCAAAGAACAGTTGGCAGAAGTAAAACTACCGGCATCATTTGATAAATTGAAAGAACAAAATTCTTATTTTTATCATGGAGAAAACATATCGGATTATGAACTAGTGCAAACTGCAGTAGCATTGGGGAAAATGGAATTACCAACAGATGAGAAAAAGTGTATCCTAGACAGAGTTGCAATGGATGCATTTGAAGTGCTTGTCAGAGACCAGGCGGCTCCAAAAAACTCATGGTCAAATACATTGTATTCGGAAGATGGAAAATATACCTTTACAAAGACTGAAAGCGGAAGATGGCAGATGCATTTGATTGATGATGCTGCCATAGGTGCATCTTTGGAAGATATAGCAAATTGGATGATGAGCGGCACGCCCAATAGAAATATTGAGACACGCTACCTAAATTATCTTCATACTGTTGATCCGGATTTATATAATGTGGCGATGCGAATAGGTTCCGAGGTTCGTTCTTATGGTTTTATGGAGGATTTACATCAGCAGGGAGTATTAAGTGATAGTCAAAATCAGTATGATATGAGTCTGTTGGGTATGTTATTCGGTAAAGATGCGGATAGTATGCGTATGATATTGAATGGGTGTAAGGAGTCTGGTAATTTTTTGGAATTATTGGATTTGTATAGCCCAGATGGAGCAAAATCGTTGGATAAGCTTCGGGAACAGCAATATAAGCACGGTGGAATTGTTTAATATAGCGAGTTTTATGACAGGATATGAAAAAGCAATTAATTCTCGAAGTATAAGAGTGTGAAACACTAATGTAGCAACGGAGGTAAAGACAAACAGCAAGGACAAAGTGCAGGAATATTATGAGAAACTGTGTAAAAAGTTCCCGGAGATTACTTTTAATACGGGTAGCAGTCTTATGAGTGGAAATGAAAATAAAGTGGTAATAAATCTTTCTAGCGAATGTCTAAAGAAAATGGCAAATGATCCGGAATTTGCCAAGAAAGTAGAGTTTAATTTAACTGGTGCAGTACCGGGACAGAATAGAATGTTTGCACAAGCCAAAGCTGATAATGCAGTGATACATGGTGTTACAACTGTAATAGATGCCGATGGGAATGCTTCTGTTACTTGCGGAGGTATGACAAGAACCAGTGGTTCAAAACAAAATTCAACTATATTGAATGCGGAAAAGAAACAAAAAGAAAGATTACAGAAAAAGCGTGAGGAAAGAAAAATCTCAGAAGAAAAGGCAGCTAAGAGACGGGCAGAGAAAAAGGCGCAGTTGGAGAAGCTGACAGAAGATGAAACGTTTACAATATCAGCTACTGGCACTGATGTAAAAAGTGTTACGCAGAACCTCTTAGCTACGGTTTCTGGTACATCTGCGCCGACAGGGGCAAGTTTTGATATAAAGGCATAAGGAGAAATTGTTCATATTCCGCAAGGTGCATAAACCTTTGCTTTTGCGGACTGCCCGGACTTATTGCAAGGGGGCAGGGGCGGCAATATAAAAAATTGATGACAATGGAGAATTAGGAAATGGCTATTAATGGAGTCGGACATAATTATGATTATTTGGGAACGACTACAAATTATATACGGGGAAAAGCAACTGTTAGGGAAGCAATCTCAAAGATGGTGAAGCAGTCGGCAAATCTTTCTATTTCTGATGCAGGAAGAAATATGCTGCGGGAAATGGCAAGCAAATTTGAACCCGATTCGGATTATACCAATGTCAGGGAACTGACAATACAAAATACAAATGAGGTTGCTTGGGAACACTATACCGCAATGCGGGATATTAGCAGCCTAACATTAAAAGACGGGAATTATAATGTTGAAGATGTGATGAAATCTATAATGGATACATATGAAACCCGTTATAATGAAATCGTAAAAGAACACGAAAATGGAGATCGTGAAGTTTCCTACGAACTTACGGGGAAAAGGTCATTGACACTTGACGAAGATTTAGCCGGATTGGACGAAGCCTTTAAAATGCGTCTGGCAAATTTAGAAGGATATATTACCTGTCAACAAACCAATAAAGCATTTGAAAACGCGGACAGTTCATGGTATTTCCGTAGAAATAGCCCTCAAAATGAAGTAAAAACACAAGATAAGGCTCAAATGTTTGATACAAAATATCAGAAAACCGCAGTATCAATAATGGAGCAGGCTAAAGAGAAGTTTTTGGTAGCCTTTAAAAGTATAAATTACAAACAAGGAACAGCAACAAGCATACTATCGGATATTATGAAAAAGTGCTGATAAAGGAGGATTAAAAATGGCTATTAGTGGAGTAGGACAGAGTTATTATCAGAACAATGTTGCAACAACGAAAAGTACAAAGAGCGTAAACAGCACGGGAGAAACGGGCAATACAAAGGAATTATCAGAAGCGGAAGAAATGGCGATTTTCAAAAAGGAATTTTATGCTGAAATTGATAAGATACCCAGAAATAGAACTATAACCAATGTGGCTATCAACATATCAGAGGAAGCATTTAAGAATATGAAAGATGATCCGGAGTACAGGGAAAAGATATTATCAGCACTTAAACGTGACTTAACTTCGTCCTTTGCACCGTTGGAAGCTTCTATGGTGCTCACTGTAGGAGCTACTGCTAAAGATTATAGGGGCGATTCATGGTCTGGTGTTAATAATCAATCGGAATTTTATGCTCGTTCACAAAACAGTTTTTATAAAAAGACAAGCAACAAGAAAGATAGACAAAAAGAGCTTTTGGAAGAATATCTGGAAAAACGGGCGCAGGTTAAAAAACAGCAGCAGGAAATGTTGAATGAAAAGATTGCAAAGCAGGAACAGGAAAGAAGCCGATTATTACGGTCGTGGAACAATGAAAGGCTGTTGTCAAAAGCGTCTAATGCTTATGAAGCAAATGCTATGACGGAAGCGGTTACGGATAGTGCTTTTTCGCTTGGATAGTGATTTTAAGTAAGGAGAAAGAGATATGTCAATTACATTTTTAAGTAATCCTATTCATCTGCCGGATTTTTTCAAGTTTGATAGGGAATATTTGGGAAAACAGGAAAGCCAAAATGAAGACCAGAAAGTGTTTCATAAGGATACTTTAGAGGTTTCTCAATTATCGAAAAACAGGGAAAATTTAATGGATAAAATTAAGCATACAGTTGTGCATTCGGTTACATCGTTCAGCGATATGAGAGCCGGAATATTAAAAGAAATTAGGGAAGAAAAAGGGCAGTATGACTATACTGATGTTGTAAATGCCTGCGGATTGAGTTATGCAAGGCTTTATTCTGAAATTGAGGAACGTTATAAAAATGGAAATGAGCAGTATTATAAGTCAGCAGGTGGTACACCATGGACGAAAGAAGAAATTGAGTGGCTGGATATGCAATATGAGCAGGAAGTGGCATGGCAGAAATCCTGTGCCAGAATAACAGCCCAGGGGCAGGTCATTCAGGGGAATATTCCTGAAATGCCAACAGAGGAGATGGAAGAATTGGAGGACAGCTTTTATCAGGCTAAGGATGCCTATATGAAGCTGTACCGAGAAAACAGACGGGCAGAGAGACCGCTTGTTTTGCAAAGTTATATATTTGGCAATAGCCAGATGTATCAAATATTGGATAGACTAGGAAATTTACAGGAGAGGGTGGTATAATGCAAGTTAATTCGTCCAATGGTTCATTACAACAAAGGTTCTTTTCTGGAACAGGCAGTATAGGCGGCATCCATCTGCCGGACTTCAATGACAAATATATTTTCTCTAAAAAGAAAAGCGGTGTCAGTGATAAAGAATACCGGAAGCAGATCAGGGAACAAGCTTATGAGGATTTTGAAAAAGGGCAGTTCCAAAACAAATCCGAAGGATTTAATAGGCTGATGAAAAGCTACACATCGGAAGTGTCCCCGGACAGAAAAGGGATTATTACTTCCGGGCTGAAAGCTATTTCAAGGAACAGACAGAATGTGCTGAAGCCAATAGATTTTGTGGCAACACTGCTTGAAGGGAAAGTGAAATATCAGAAACTGCCGTCAGGCAACAGCGATTACATAGAGTTTTACGATAAAAACGGGGAGATGGTGGCGACTTATTCCAATAATGGGTGGACGATGTATACCACCAATGCGGAGGCATCCAGACAGACGGAAATGTGCATGATCTACAATGAAGCATGGGGGAATGCAAAGAGAGGGATTCCGATGGCAGGCGAAGAAATGGTAAACGTGGTAGATATGCAGAGTAGCTTTGATGCCAAAGCATAGCAGGAAATAAACCCCACAGCCCCGTATGCAATACTGCAAACCGCAGGTACAAAAAAAGATGAACCGATTGCGGCTGATAACTTGATAGAAACTCAGGAGACAAAAACTGGGGAGAAACAAATTACAGCTGAAGAAAAGATTAAACAGGCAGATGAGTTTTGGGCTCAGCATAGCAGGGGGGAACAAGGTCAAACTGACTGTTCACATGGGAAAAGATAGTTTCATTGAAGTTATCAAAGAAAAACCAAACAGCAGATAATGTACTTCTTGGCTGGACATAGGAATTATTCTTTTGTATTGACCAAAGCTTCAGCAGTAGATAAATGTAATAAGGCAGAACTTTCAGAGTTAAGTGTGCGTTATGAGAAGTGGACGCAGGCGGTATCTGACTATGACGATTACAAGCAGTATCAGCCAGTCATGAAAGAGTATCAGGCATTAAGCGGACTGAGGAAAAATTCCTTTAAGAAAAAGCATGAAACAGAGCTTGAAAACTATGCAATATATCGTGACAGGGTAAAGGCAGTCATGCCGGAAAATATGAAAATATCAAAGCCATATATTGATAAGCAGTTAGCGGAGGTGTTGGCACAGCAGGAGCAGATACAGAGAAAAAGCAGCAGGGTTGCTACCGACCTTGCAAGGCTTTCCGTTTTCAAAGGCAATCTCAGGGAAATGGAAGCACAGCAGAGAGCGGACGAGCAGGCAAGGGAGCAGAACCGGGATAAGAAACACGAAAATACAATTTAACCACAGCGTGAGGTGCATGGAAAACAGAAAAGATTTCATGCACCTTTTTTCGTTGGGAAAAGGAGATTTATGGAACAGACAGAAAAGCAGACAACGGACAAAGAACAGTGTCCGCATATCAAAAAGAAAATCGGAAGAACCACCTACAACGTGGAAAAAAAAAAAAGCAAAACGAGCAGGGAAACCATGACGGATAAGATTAACAGATTGATATTACATGACATAAACAGTGAAGATTTTTCTTAACTACCCTTGACAAAATCTTTCCGAGTTAAATGTTTTTGGTTACCTGGAATTAAATTAGACATAATGTACTCCTTTCCAGGAATAAGGATCATCAAAGATATTATATAACGAAATGGAATTTCCGTAAGACTAAATTCTATTTCATCAAAGGCAAAGTAGAATTTAGAAATACATTCAACTATCAGATGGATCATGTGGGGGATTCA
>ENA-OPSQ01002185-OPSQ01002185.1-human-gut-metagenome-genome-assembly--contig:-NODE-2185-length-11420-cov-4.961637_pt1 | contig 11420 bp, 9 predicted proteins | sample MGYA00241456_ERZ501904 | MGnify/ENA primary metagenome ERZ501904 (study PRJEB25962, sample SAMEA2042452) | human gut metagenome | biome: human gut; feature: human-associated habitat; material: faeces...
TCCATGATACAGCATTTATAGCGCCCGGAGCAGTGGTGCTGGGAGATGTGACGATCGGAGAAAACAGCGGAATCTGGTACAATGCGGTGGTCCGGGGCGACCGGGACTCCATTGTCATCGGTAAAGAGAGCAATATTCAGGACAATGCAGTAGTGCATTTGGGCAGCGGATATCCGGTGGAGATCGGAGACCATGTGACCATAGGACACGGTGCGATCATCCACGGCTGTAAGATTGGCGATAATACCATGGTCGGTATGGGAGCCATTCTAATGAATGGCTGTAAGATCGGGAAAAACTGCATCATCGGTGCCGGAGCACTGGTGACACAGAACGTGGAGATTCCGGATAATTCACTGGTCATTGGCAACCCCGGGAAAGTAAAACGTGCTGTTACCGAAGAAGAGATCCGGTGGAATCTGAAAAACGCACACATTTACGTAGAGGAAGCACAGAAAGAATTAAGCGACTCTTATCGGCAAAATATAAATGAAATATAAAAGAAAAAGTTTGAGATATATTGCCGATAATGATATAATATTTCCGGTGAGCCGTTTTACGGAGGTTGTGTATGAAATATGTAAATGTAAATGAAATAGCTGCAAAATGGAATTTATCAGAAAGAAGTGTAAGAAATTATTGCGCCCATGGAAAAATTCCGGGTGTAATTCTTGAGGGGAAAACATGGAAGATTCCGGAGGACGCCGTAAAACCGGTCAGAAAGAAACGAGCGGAAAAAATAGCAAATGATCTTTTGACCCGATTAAAAATGGAAAAGGAAGCAGGGATACCGGGAGGAATATATCATAAGGTTCAGATCGAACTGACATATAATTCGAATCATATGGAAGGCAGCCGCTTGACCCATGATCAAACCAGATATATTTTTGAAACGAATACGATTGGAATTCAGGATGAAGTTGTGAATGTGGATGACATTGTTGAAACAGCCAGTCATTTCCGATGCATTGATCAAATAATAGAGTTAGCAAACTATCCCTTGAGTGAGGCATTTATTAAACAATTACATTATATTTTGAAATCTGGAACTTCAGATAGCAGAAAAACGTGGTTTGCTGTTGGTGAATATAAACGTTTTGAAAATGAGGTCGGAGGAAGCGCAACCGCAAAGCCCGCCGATGTATCCGGAGAAATGCGGAATTTATTAAGCAGATATAATCTTTCAAAACAAAAGACGTTGAAGGAAATAATACAATTTCATTATGAATTTGAGAAGATCCATCCTTTTCAGGATGGAAATGGCCGTGTTGGAAGATTAATTATGTTTAAGGAGTGCCTCCGTAATGGAATTACCCCTTTTATTATCGAGGATGATATAAAGGAATTCTACTATCGGGGTCTGAAGGAATGGAAGAACGAACAGGGATATCTTATGGATACCTGTCTGACTGCCCAGGATAGATTTAAGGCATACATGGATTATTTTGGACTGGAATATAAGGATTAAAAACTATAACGAAAAAAGAAATCAAAAGAGCCGGATGACTACATTATGTTCGGTAAAAAGAGCACTGTCCTAGCGGAAGTGCTCTTTTGCGAATTCCATGTCTTGTACCAGTTCCAGTGTTCCCAGATATTGCTCCTGCTTATCCCGGATAGCATAATAGGTCACGAGAAAAGTCCGGCCGTCCTTGTCCATCCAGACTGGTACCTGGTCCAGATTCCCTGCACGGAATTCTCCGATAATGCGGCGAACCCGTTCTTCAATTTTAGGCGGGTGACAGGTGAAGACCTCCCGGCCCAATGCCATACCGGGACGTTTGAATACCTTGGGGCCTTCGTTGAAATAACGATTGACATTATCGATGTCTACGAAGGTAATCTCCAAAGGAATCGTATTCAACATGGCGGTCAGCTGCGACAGGGTCAGACTGCCGCCGGGGAGGTGGATTCTGGTCTCACTACCTGTAAAAGCGTGTTCCGCAGACATGGTGTCAGCCGTAGAGGCAGTGTCGGTCAGATGTGCTTCCGCAGCCTCCCAACTATCACCCCGGATACCGAAGCATTCCGCATAATCTTTGGCATCCCGGTAAATGTGATACCATTCCTCCTCCGAGAAATTCAGTGCGCAATTGGGGAAGAGGATATTGGATTCCTTGTAGATCATTTCTTCCATGCGGGTCAATACGGCATTCAAACGTTGTTTCCATGCATCGGTTTCTTTTTGGTCTTTTTGTTTTGCAAGGGCATTCAGTTCATCCCGGATCTCATCATCCACTGTCCACATGACCGCAGAGGGACCGCTGATCCCATATTGCACCTTCAAATGTGGATAAAGTAAGTCTCCCTTTCTGGCATAGTGGATAGCGATCTGGCGCAGCTCATTTAATGATCCGTCATTTATTGTTCCATTTTCCAGAACCTGCTTCGCGCGGGCAATCAGCTTTTCCAGTGCTGCATTTTCCAGCGTAAAAGTCTGCAGGGGATGCCCGGAGATCTGGATCAGGGCGGCAGCAGCGGAGAGCCGTTGGTCCTGTATGTCCTTAGCGTGCAATTTCTGGGCATCTGTCGCGGAACCATGGAACAGGGCGGAATGCACATCACAGAGCCGTTGCAATTCTTCGATGGAAGTACCCTCCCGTAGCAGCTCCTGTTCGGCCTGCATAATTGCGGAAGGATCCACATCCTTACATTCCCGGACGAAATCCGCCTGGACGCTTTCCAAAGTTTCTCCATTATTTAAACGTTGTAAGTAAGACTTGATCTGATCTTTCATATAAAAATTCCTCCGGAATCAGTATGCCCCGAAGGAATTTTTGCTATTCGTTAATTATCTTTTGCTATATTTGTTTTTATACTTTTTTCGCGGAGTCGGGAATAAATTCAAGTCTTAATTGCATCCCCAGTCCCTGAGCCAGCTTTTTCAGCGTACTCAAACTGGGATTCCGGGTACCGTTTTCTATTCTGCTTATGTCAGCCTGTGGAATTCCTGTTTTAAGAGATAACTCTTTTTGTGTAATATTTTGATTTGCTCTTGCATCAATTAATGATTGGATGATGTCGTATTCTGCCTGGAGAGCATCATATTCGGTTTTTACCTCAGGATTTTGTAAAGCTTTTTCCTTATAAGCCCTATAATTGCTCATTGCCATACCTCCGCTCATAATCATCCTTATATTTTTGTGCTAAAAGTTTCTCCGCAATCGGTGTTTTATTCGTTTTTTTAATGAAACCATTGGTTAATACAACTTTTTGATCTATAAAAAAGAAGTAGAAAACTCTGGTAATATCAGATCCTTGTTTTGTTCGTAATTCAAAGAGTCCATTTTGAATGTGTTTGGAGTATGGTTCACGTAAGAGTGGACCATTTGCCTCCAACAGATCAATAGTCCTTAAGGTTTTCGCTAATATTTTAGGTTCGAGAGAATCCAAAAAATCCTGAACGGGACATTTTCCGTCAATGGTGTCGTAAAAAAGAACTTCGTACATTAGTTTTCCTCGTTCTGTTAATATCATAATATGTTGAATACAACATATTGTCAAGATGTTCCTATGAAATATTACTTATTTACCTGAATCGGAGGTGGTATCTTGGTTACGTAATTGTTCTATCTTAATTTTATATATCATTAAGCGCAATAAATAATCTGGCATAGTACGGTTTCCTAACTCCCAATCCTGTAAAGTGCGGTAGGGAATTCCGAAATATTGGCAAAACTCTTTTCGGGTCATTCCTGTGCTGGTTCTTAGTTTTATCAAAGTATCTTGTGTATTCATTTTACCTCCTTAAATATATACGCAAAGCGTATAGATTTATAAATAATATAACGTACGCAAAGCGTATAATCAAGAGAAATATTACATAGAAAAGGATTGAAATATGATATAATGAGTGCAAGTGAGTCAATATATTTACATGATTGAAGAATGGCGAATTTGATTAAATAAAATGCATTAAGTGATACTTCAATAAAAAGGAGATATTTCATGGCACTTTTACATTTTTCAGATATTTTAATAAACGCGGGATTGGATCCGGCAAAGGTACAGTTAATTCGACATGCGATGAATGATAAAGATTTTCGTGCCTGTTATGAAAAGAATATGGTGAAGGAATATACCGGTGAGCAGAAGAAGGATTTTAATAAAGGATATGATTACTGGGCGGTGTTTATAAGTGGAAAAGGGACTGAGGCAAGATTCTATAAATTGTATAGAGTAGGTGCTGTTGTGCCGAGGTGCCTGGAAGTGATGCCGAAAGATTATCCCTGTCCGCAAGCTTTTGAAACCCCTGGGGATTATTATGAATTGGAATATGCAGATATATTAAAAGAATTTGAAAATAGGTTAATTATTAAATGGGGAGATGCTACCAGAGTATGGCATCAAAAGGGAACCACGGAAAAAGAAATTGTAGCAATACAGACCAGCCACAATGAGGAATTTGTCGGATATGAAAATGTGGTTCTGCCCTATGAAAAATTAAAAGAAGTAGTGGAAAATGATGTGGATTATAAGCTATGGCACACTGCTCTCTCTAATGTAAAGGCAGTATATCTGATTCTTGATGTGAAAAACGGACAACAATATGTAGGTTCTGCGTATGGAAACAGAGGTCTGTTGGAGCGTTGGGAATGCTATGTGGACACTTTTCATGGGAACAACAAATTGATGAGAGAAGTGATCTGTGATCATCCCGACAGGTACCAATTTTTTCAGTTTTCCATATTGCAGATATTTTCCATGTCCACTCCGGATGATATTATAATAAATGCGGAAAACTTATGGAAAAGAAAACTTGGTACGAAAGAATACGGCATGAATGCCAACTGACATTGAGGTGAACTATGAATTATCAGGAAATACTTAGCCATTTTACATACGATGACAGTACGGATATCAGGAATCGAGCAGCGGTGGCAGAAGCTGGTGACTATCGGGAGAACAGGGATATTATCAACGAGATCGTCCTGTGGAAGATGAATCGTAGACCGCAGGTGACAGAGGAACTGATAGATGCCATTTTTTCATTAAAGGAGATTAAAACGCCTTTGCAGGCATTGGAGGATGAAAAGACAGCACAGGTCATAGAAAAATTACTGCAAACGAAGGGAATGCAGCTTCCGATGGCAAGTACGGTGTTGCATTTTTATTACCCGGAGGTATTCCCTATTATTGATCAGCGGGCATATCGGGAACTTTACGCTATGGATTATCCCAAAACCATGACGAAGATCCCCATGCTGACGGAACTCTATCTTAAATACATAAAAGATTGTTGGGAATATCAGCAGGAAAAGTGTCCGGAAATTGCATTTTCCAAGATAGATAAGGTGCTATACCAGCTGGATAAGGAAAAGGGTAACAAAGTAATATATTAAATTTGATTAAGATATAAAAAGGAGAAAATTATGGAATATATATCAGATGCACAGGCAAAACAGATGATCTTAGAGGTAGGCCGCAGAATGTATCAGGGCGGCTTCGTGGCAGCGAACGACGGAAATATTTCCTGTAAAGTCGGAGATAATGAGATCTGGGCAACACCTACGGGAGTTTCTAAGGGATTTATGACAGAGGACATGCTGGTCAAGCTGGATCTGGACGGGAATGTGTTGGAGGGAACGCACAAGCCTTCCAGCGAGATCAAGATGCACCTCAGAGTATTCAAGGAGAACCCGAAGGTACAGGGCGTGGTACATGCACATCCTCTGACAGCGACGGCGTTTGCCTGTGCGGGCATCAGTCTGGAGGAGCCGGTGCTGATGGAAGGGGTTCTGTCCTTGGGCTGTGTGCCGCTAGTGCATTTTGCCCTGCCCGGCACAGAGGAAGTGCCGGAAGCGGTGGCACCCTATTGCCGGGAATACAATGCTGTACTGTTAGCAAACCATGGCGCACTGACCTGGGGAGATAACCTCATGCAGGCATATTACCGCATGGAGACCACGGAATATTATGCGAAGATCCTGATGATGAATAACTTTATCTTAGGGAAGAAGACGTTGTTGTCCCAGGGACAGATCGACGATATTATCAAGATCCGTGCAGGATGGGGCATCACCACGGGTGGCAGACCCATCGGACCGGAGGGCGCGCAGAATCTGGAGGATATCTGCATCTCCCGGAAGCGGTGATTTGTTTTTCCGGACACAGTAGCGCGATAGCACGATTCGTAAGCTTATGATAGAAGGTCCTGTTAGAGACTTTTGCGAAAGCAGCCTCCAACAGGACCTTTTTTTTGTGCGTTATTTGTGTAATTGCATAGAAGCAGGCAGGGGGAAAGCTCCTATAGGACACAGATTTTTCACAGAGCGAACACTTTTTCAATACAAAATCCAACTATACTTGAGAAAACAATGGAATTTGGACGGAATAGCAATCGGAGGTTCGCCGTGAAGAACAAAGAGATCAAACAGATAATTTTTTCCCGAAAGAAAAACAAAAAATGGATCATCATTGCGCTGGTACTGGTACTTACGCTGGGTGGAGGTTCTGTGGCAGCAGTGGTGATATTACATAGAAACGGCAATCAATCAGAATTTTCCATGCCGGGGAATATGGCGGGGCTGACCTTCACGGAGGATATGACTGCTGCGTCAGGTGTTACCAATGTCGGTATCACGGAAGAGACCTTCGATGTGGAAAATCTGACGGCAGAGCTAGAGATCGGGGAAGTCTATGCGGTCTCCGGGGAAGAGGTAACGGCAGGAGATAAGATTTTAAAGCTTACGGAGGACAGTGTGGAGGAAGCCAGAAAGGAACTGGAGAGAGCGCTGGAGGATGCGGAGCTTGCGTATCGCACCGGAGCTATCGAATATGAGCAGGACCTGATCACAGCGGAGTATACGAGAGACAGTGCCATTCTCACCGGACAACAGGCGAAGGAAGTCTATGATGAGACCGTAGCAAGTCTGCAGAGTGCTGTGACCAGGGCAGAAGAGGAATTACAGGATGCCGAGGATGATATAGCAGAGTATGAATCCTATGTGAATGACGGTTCCTATAAGAGTTATTTCAGAGTGGATGAGTATCAGGCAATCTATGATGAGAACCTGAAAGCACTGACGGACAAGATGGATGAGTGGGGCATCAGTTGGTCTCAGGTCACTGGCAGTGGTGGTGGATCAACGCAGCTGAGTGTTGATGTTTCCGGAAATAATGCGCAGCCTCAGAGCGGCGGAACTTCCAACGCCAGCATTTTAGCTTCTCTTTACAGTATTCTGGAACAAAATCTGAAAGATTTGGAGGAAGCAGAAGATAAATATGAGGATGCATTAACTAATGCTGCTTTTGAATTACAAACTTTGCAGTTAAAGCTTTCCAGTCTCCAACAGGCCGTCACGGAGGCGAAGGAAGATTACGAGATCCAGCTGGCGCAGGCAAAGCTGACCTATGAGACTTCCCAGTCCGGCGCAGAACGGGCAGAGAGTGATTATAATACTACGGTGGAAAAAGCTAAGTCCGATCTGGCAGCTCTGAAAAGTACTTATGAAGATGCCAAAGAGAATCTGGAACTGTTTGAAAGCAGTGTGGGAGACGGATATTTCTATGCCTCGGAGGACGGAACGATCCTGCGGACCATGGTACGGGCGGAGCAGACTCTGACTTCCGATGCAGTCGTATTCGTTTACAGCAATCCGAAGGAGCTGACGGTCACCGTATCGGTAGACCAGGCGGATATTGCAAAATTGACCGTAGGCGACAGTGCTTATGTGCAGACCTCCGCAGGCAGCGGATATACCGGTGTGATCACAGCCATTGATCCGGTATCCTCGTCTGACAGCCGTACCAGTGTTACATACAGTGTGACGGTACAGATCAACGTAGAAGATGAGGAGGACAGCTTAAGTGCCAACGAATCCGTTACCGTAGTCTTCGGCATGACGGAGGAAGAGATCGAGCAGTTACAGCAGAGACAGAGTATGCAGGGCAGACCTGACGATGTGTCCGACGGCGATGCGATGCCGCAGGGCGGTCCCGGAGGCGGCGAAAAGCTGGAAAATGGTGAGATGCCGGAAGGAGCCCCGGGTAACGGAGAAGTGCCGGAAAACGGTGGCATGCCGGAAGGAGTCCCGGGCAGCGGAGAAGTGCCGGAAAACGGTGGCATGCCGAAAGGCGGCTCCGACAACGGGGAATCTACGGAAAATGCAAATGAACAGCAGGGAGGACAGACACAGTCATGAAATTAAAAAGCCCACATTTTGATAAACTGAAATCCCTCACGAAGAAGCAGAAAAAACTGATCCTGGCGGGGATCGCACTGTTTCTGCTGATTCTGGCGGCCAGTTATACCGTGTTCATCGCACCGTTACTTCAGAAAGAACAGTGGATCTACAAGGAAGAGACGGTGGAGCGTGGTACTTTAAAGGTAGGTGTGACGGAGAGCGGTTCTCTGGAATACAACACAAAATCCGTAGATTACGATCTGGATCTGGATGTCAGTGACGATGACGAGGATGACAGCGACGAGGATGACGATGATGCCGTACAGAAATATCTGAAGATAGAGGAGATCTATGCTGCCAGCGGGCAGCGTGTCACCGAAGGCGAGGAACTGCTGAAATTCACGGAAGACAGCGTGGAGGCAGTTCGGGCATTGTTGCAGAATGCGGTAGTGGAGGCGCAGGCAGACTATGCGGAGGCAGAGAGTACTTATGAATTGTCCTTGCTGGAAGCCCAGACCGATTACGATACCCAGAAGATCAGTGCTTCCTATGCGGCATCTATCCGCAATACTTCCGGTACGAGCGTGACGAACAATGTGGCATCCCTGCAGGTGCAGCTGGAGCAGAAGCAGGCGAATACCGCATCTTTGCAGGAGAAACTGACGCAAGCACAGGAAGATTATCAGGATGCATTGGAGACCTACGAAGCGGCAAAGGAAGGCTATGAAGGTGCCGGAACCGATAATACAGTGAATTTCATGACAATACAGAACGGTTATCTCAGCGCAAGAACAAAATATCAACAGGCAAAAGCGGCGCTGACCCAGGCGGAAACAGCGGTAACGGACAATGAAAGTGCCATCACCGATCTGGAGAATCAGCTGGCGGCAGCCCGGGCGAAGCAAACTATTGACAAGCTGGATACGGAAGAGACCTATCAGGAGGCCGTGATCACCGGACAGAATGCCCAGACTACCTACAACGCTACCGTGGAAGATCTGAAGGAGACCTTACAGGAAGCGGAAGAGACGAAAGAAAAACGGGAAGAACAGTTACAGGCCTTTGAAGCTTTCATCGGAAGTGATGGTATTCTCTATGCCGCAGAGGATGGTGTGATCACAGAGGTCAGCTACGAAGCGGGAGACCGTCTGACGACGACAGGAGCTCTGTTTTCCTATGCAACGTCGGATGGCATGAGAATCTCCGTGGATGTGACCCAGGAGGATATCGTGGACCTGCAGGTAGGAGATGCGGTAGATATCACCTTTACGGCATACCCGGAGGATTCCTATACCGGAAGCATTCTCTCCATCAATACCACGGCTACTTCCGATTACAGCAACACGGTAAGCTACACTGTGGAGATCAGCGTGGAAGGTGAACTGGAGCAGCTCTACGGTGGCATGACGGCAGATGTGATCTTCGTCACGGAAGAAAAGGAAGATGTCCTCTATGTATCCCGTAAGGCGATCGTAGAAGAGAACGGCAAGACCTATGTCTATCGTAAGACAGCACTGGGCGGCAGGGAACTGGCAGAGGTAGAGACCGGTATCACGAACGGTGTGGACATTGAGATCCTGTCAGGACTGGAAGAGGGCGATACCATCTACCTGGCAAGTAAAGTCAGCTCCGAGGAAGAAGTCAAGAGTACGGAGGAGACTGCTGATTCCGGCAGCAGTTCTGATACCGCAGTCGGCAGTGATACGGAGTTCGAGATGTCGGAGGATATGCAGATGCCGGGAGGCGGTGACATGCCCCAGGGTGGTCACAGGGGTGGTAATTCCGGCACCTTCGGCGGCGGAATTCCGGGCGGTCACGGAGGACAATAAATCAGGCGGATGGAGCAAATGTTGAGAAACAGACAGGAATGATTGGGAACAGTTATGAAGCAGAATGAAAATGGGAAAAAGATCAAAGAAAATATAAGAAATCAAATGTGCCGGATCGGATCATGGAAAAGCTGGTCGAAAAGGCGCAAGCTCACCACAGGTATCTGCGGTGTCTGTGCGATCGCTGTAGTGGCAGGTGCCATTGGTCTCTCCGGTGGTTCCGATACGGAAGTCATTTATAAAGAGACCACGGTAAAATACGGTACACTGGTCAAAGGTGTGACGGAGAGTGGTTCCGTGGACATTGGTACGGTAGATCAGACCTTTGATCTGGATATGAGTGCCCTGCAGAGAACGGATACTTCCGGCAGCAGTTCCTCCGGCGGCTCCTCCGATAGTACTGCCGGAAGCAGCTCTGGTTCCGGTGGATTTGGCGGCATGAGTGCTTCCGGCGGCGGAGCCCAGGGAGGCTTAGACATGTTTGGGCAGATCTTCAATATGGGAGGCAGCAGCTCTGGCAGCAACGGTGATGATTCTACCCTGACCGTGGCGGAGGTAGTGGTCTCCGTTGGGCAGCAGGTGTCCGAGGGAGATCCCCTGTACCTGCTGGAAGAAGACAGCGTCTCCGACCTGGAAGACGAACTGCAGTCTAATGTTGAGAAAGCAAAAGCGGATCTGGAGGCGGTGGAAGCCGACCAGACCCTGTCAAAACAACAGGCAAAATACACTTATGACAGCAGCACTGCTTACGGCAGTTATATTGATACCGAGTACAGCACTACATTGCAGGAGCTTCAGAATATGGTAGATTCTGCGGAGAGCACGCTGGAGCAGGCGAAGAGCAGCCTGGAAGATTACCGGGCACAGCTGGAGGAAGTAACGGCAGCCTATGAGGATGCGGCACAGGTATTGTCGAACTGTAAATACAGCCTGAACAGTACAAACGCAGCCGATGATACTTACGGATATGTCTATTATGCGCAACTGACGGAGCAGGCACAGTCCACGACAGATTCACTGGAGCAGCAGAAGGAAGAGCTGGAACAGAGAGTAGAGCAGGCGGAGGAAAATGTAACCACTGCCGAAACCGCCTACAATAAGGCAAAACGGGAACTGGAGCAGGGGAAACTGACCGCAGCTGAGACCCAAAAACTGCGGACACTGGCTTACAATACCGCACAGGAGACCTATGACATTGCACTGGGGTATCTCACGCAGGAATTGTCCGATCAGCAGGAAACCTATAATGAGTCACTAAAAAAATGGAATGAGTTCAGCACTTATATCGATGGTAATGCAGTATGTGCAAGATACAACGGTGTCATCACCGGCGTGGAGCTGGAGGCCGGAGACAAGATCAGTACCGGAACCTCTCTGGTTACTTTATACGATATGGACGAAGTGACCATAACGGTAACAGTGGATGAAGATGACATGACGGATATCTCTCTGGGATCTGCGGCGA
>ENA-OPSQ01002196-OPSQ01002196.1-human-gut-metagenome-genome-assembly--contig:-NODE-2196-length-11368-cov-9.001503_pt1 | contig 11368 bp, 7 predicted proteins | sample MGYA00241456_ERZ501904 | MGnify/ENA primary metagenome ERZ501904 (study PRJEB25962, sample SAMEA2042452) | human gut metagenome | biome: human gut; feature: human-associated habitat; material: faeces...
TGCGGCTCATATCCAGCACATCATTGATGAGGGAAAGCAGATGCTGGCTGGAGGTAGAGATCTTTTTCAGGTAGTCCAGCACCTGTTCCTTATTATCAATATGGGTCGCAGCCAGCGAGGTGAAGCCGATGATGGCGTTCATGGGGGTGCGAATATCGTGGCTCATATTGAACAGGAACTCCCGCTTGGCACGGTTTGCCGCACCCTCGTGCTGGAGTGAGATCTCCAGTTTGCGGTTCTGTTCCTCCAGCTGAGCCTGATACTTCTTCTCCTGCTCTTTCTTCTGCTGCTCCATCTCCTGCACGGAGCGTCTGCGCAGCACCCAAAGGACCATTACAAGCAGGATGTAACCGGCCAGCGCCATCAAAATCAACGGAAACGATTCACGGAAGACGGATTTTTCATCCGTATACGCGTAGAGATCGAAAGACCTTCCGTGGCAGTACATTCCAAAATAGCAGCCAGAGCCGTTCCAATCGTGGGTATGGGTCAGCGTTTTGGCAGCCCCGGCTTTGCGGATCTCCCGCACCAGCGGACTGTCCGCAGCATCCTGCCCGATGAGCTCCGGGCGGTTAGAGGCGATGACCTGATTGTTCTGCACGATGAACAATGTGCCGCTGGTCTCAACCGAGTAGCCGTCCAGTACGCTCTGGATGGACAAGGCCGTTCCCTCTATAAATTCTGCCGGGGTATAGCGGTAGGCAAGCAGGATGACCTCTTTGCCTTCTGCCCGGTGTGCCGCAACATCCACGGCAGACCCATCCTCCAGCAGGACCCGCTTCAGGTAGGTCTTTTGCGGGTAAGAGAAAACGTCCAGAACCATATCATTCTTGAGCTGCTCTCCAAACCGGGCATAGCCGATGCCGTTCGTTGTGGATTCGCACAGGAGCGTACCGTCCGGAGACAGAACTGAAATACCTGTGAGCCAGAGCAGCTCTGCCTGCCTGTTCAGGCACTGCGGGTCGGAAAGGTCGAGCGCAGGGTCCTGTGCCAGCTGATGCACCGATACCGCCGTGCGGCGGAGCGTTTTGGCCACAACGGTATCGTTGTACTTTTCAAAGCTGGTGGATTGGGATTTGACAAAATCAAGAATCTGACAGAAACGAGCCTCCGTTGTGCGCAGCGCCCGCCAACCTGAGAAAAAAACGACGACGGCCATAAAAAGCACGCCGATGACCAGATAGATCCCCCATCTCCATGTATCCGGGGTGGTTCTGTTTTTACGTGCCAATGGTGTCCACCTCCAGATACTGCGAAGCATGTTCAAGATACCTGCCAACGATCTGCTCCAGCGTGCCGTCCGCGCGCATCTGCGCAAGGGTGTCGGTCAACTGGCTGTCCAGACCGCGGGTGTCGTTCTTGGCAAAGGCGGCGCCCAGCCCGGTGACCAGCAGCGGTTCCTCCAAAATGCGGAACTCCACGGAATTGTCCTTCATGTATTGCAGAATGCCTGTCTCGTGGGCGGCGATGGCATCCACATAGCCGCAGGACAGCAGCGCGTACTGCACGCTGCGGTTTTCGATGCTGAGCACCTCCACCGTCTGCGGGATGCGCGGGTCGGAGCCGCTGAGAAAGATTTCCTCCGGCTTGCCGGTGCTCTGCACGGCGACGGTCTTGTCGGCAAGGTCGCTGAGGGATCGGATGCTGCTGTCGGCATCCACCGCAGCCACCTGACGGCTCACCATGTAAGGCCCCGCCCAGCGGTACATTTCTTCGCGTCCCTGCATGGAAAAGCAGCCCCAGATGCAGTCGATGGCGCCGCTTTCCACAAGATTTGTTTTCTGCTCCCAGTCGATCGTTTCAAACCGGGCAGCATACCCCATGCGGCGGAACGCTTCGGTGGCGATCTCCACGTCGATCCCGGCGGGAACGCCGTCATTGTTCAGATAAATATAGGGTGGATAGGTATCGCTTCCCACAATGATCTGCGGAAGACCGCTGTCCTTCGCGTTCGTTCCGCCGCAGGAAGTCAGACTGCCGACGGCAGCAGATGCCGCCAGCAGCGTGCAGCCGCGCAGAAATGCACGGCGTGAGATTCTGTGTTTCATTTGGGCTTTTTGTTCTCCTGTTTTATTGCATCCATTGCTCAGTTGCGCTGCTGTAATTCTTCTTTCAGGTCAGCCTGAATATCCGTCAGGCACTGCAGCAGCAGCGGGTTGAACGCTCCGCACTCGCTGTTCAGGATCATCTGCACGGCTTTTTCGTGGGAGAAGGCTTTTTTGTAGCAGCGTTCGCTGGTCAGTGCATCGTACACATCAGCCAGCGAAACCAGTTGTGCGCTGATGGGGATCTCATCGCCCTTCAGCCCATCCGGGTAGCCGCGCCCATCCCAGCGTTCGTGGTGCCAGCGGGCGATCTCGTAGGCCGTTTGCAGCAGCGGCTGCTCTGCAAAATTATCCAGATCATGCAGCATCTTGGCTCCCAGCATACTGTGGGTCTTCATGACCTCGAATTCCTCCGGGGTCAGCCTGCCGGGCTTGTTGAGAATCTTTTCGTCAACGCCGATTTTTCCGATGTCGTGCAGGGCAGAAGCCAGCGGGATCATATCCTGCTGTTCCGCAGTGATAGAGTATTTGCTGCTGATCTCCAACAGACGGTGGAGCAGCAGCTCGGTGATGATACGGATGTGCCGCACATGGGCGCCGCTTTCGCCGTTGCGGAATTCTACGATATGACTCAGTACACCCACCAGCATATCCGTATTATTTTCACGGGCGCGGATCTGCTCAGAGACCATCTGCACCAGCCGCCGCTGCTTGGCGTACAGCTTGATGGTGTTGGTCACGCGGCGGTACACGATACGAGCATCGAAGGGGCGATTGACATAATCACTTGCGCCCAGCTCATAGGAACGCCGGATCGTCGCATCGGAGTCCTCGCTGGAGATCATAATGACCGGGATATCCTCGATGGTGTGGTTGGCATTCATGGCTTTCAGCACTTCAAAGCCGTCCATAACGGGCATATTGATGTCCAGCAGCACCAGTGCAATGTTTCCGGCTTCTGCCTGCAATTTTTCCATACATTCCCGGCCATCTTTTGCTTCCAGAATACGGTAGTCGCCTTGCAGGATTTCGGCCAGGATGAGGCGGTTCATTTCAGAGTCATCCACAAGAAGAATCTGCGGCTTCTCCTCCACCAGTTCTTCCTGCGCGGTCAGCGCGTTTTCGGGGAGTTCCACCGTGACGGCATTCTTGCGGCACTTTGCCTGATACATCAGCCAATCCGCCCGGCGAACCGCATTCTCCATCGGGTCGGTGATGGCCTGCATCGTTCCGCCGATGCTCAGTGAGAGGCGAAAATGCGAATAACCGGGTACAGTAGCCTGCTGCACGGCGGCTCTGATCTGCTCCAGCTTGGCTTGCAGGATGTCGCTCGGAATGCCGGGCAGCACCAGCAGAAATTCATCCCCGCCGTAGCGGATGAGCAGGTCGGTGTTTCGGATGCAGGAGCGGATGGCATTTGCTGCTGTTTCCAGTGCCATATCTCCGGCGTAATGTCCATAGGTGTCGTTGCAGATCTTGAAATCGTCCACATCCATCAGCGCGATTCCTGCGGGGCCGACGATACGGGATGCGATATCTTCATAGTAGCGGCGGTTGTATGTGCCAGTCAAAACATCGTGGTAAAGTTTTGCACGGTAGCTCTCTGTTGTTTCTTGAAGCTTTTCCTCGGCTTCGGCCTGCATCTTTTCCATGCTGGAGCGCTCAAACTGCCATTGCAGGCGACCGATCAGCAGAATGTTCGCAGCGATACCAAGGCCGATCACGATGAGCTTTTGAAGGTTCAAAGAGGTGTAAAGAAAAAAGCTGTGGTCGGTAGAAAAGAAAAACGCGGAGTATAGGAATGTAATGAGGCCGCTTACGATTCCTGCTGCATAGCCGTATTTCACGAGCACAGCAGAAAGAACAACAAAAAGCAGGATATTTGGATTTGGAATATGAAAATTCCAGACGATCAGGCAGACGCTCAACTGGGCAAGTGCCGATAGCAACATAGGCAGGATTTTATTTGACTGTTGTTCCATACGCAATACCATCCAATACTTTGATTTATCATGATTGCTCTCTCACAAAAAAGAGCTGGGCCGCAAATGGGCGGCCCTGCTAGGTCGTGGGTGTCGGTCATCTGCGGAAACGCGCGTTTCCGCTATTTTTTAATGGGGGGGGGTAACGCGGAAGTGTTTTACGGTCTGTTCCAGCGCTGCAATGTCCACGGGTTTGGAGAGATGTACATCCATCCCGGCTTCCTTGCTCTTTTGCATATCCTCAAGGAAGGCGTTGGCGGTCATGGCAAGGATGGGGATGATCCTGCCCAGTGGATTTTCGCCATTGCGAATGCGGCGGGTGGCCTCCAGGCCGTCCATCACCGGCATCTGCACATCCATCAGGATCATGTCATACTCGCCGGGCTTGACGCTGGCAAAGGCATCCACGATCTCCTGACCGTTGGGGTAAATTTTGCAGTGTGCGCCCTTGGATTCCAGCAGCAGCTCCAGGATCTCGGCGTTGATGGCGTTATCCTCGGCGCAGAGGAACTTCATGCCGGACAGGGGAGAAGTTTCTTCTGCTTCCTCCGGGAGCACCTGTGCCTCTTGCACCGTATCTGCTTCGGCATCAATGGGAAATTCCAGCACGACCTCAAAGCGGGTGCCCTTGCCGGGGGTGCTCTCTACGTGGATGGTGCCGCCCATCAGGTCTACGATGCTCTTGGTGATGGCCATGCCAAGGCCGGTGCCCTGCACCTTATTGGTGCCGGATTTTTCCTCACGGGTAAAGGGTTCAAAAAGGGTCTTTTGAAACTCCTCGCTCATGCCGATGCCGTCATCCTGCACCACAAAGCGGTACCGGGCGAAGTGCTCGTTCCGGGGCAGCTCTTCCACCTCCAACCGGATATGCCCGCCCTTGGGCGTATATTTGACCGCGTTGGAGAGGATGTTCATCAGCACCTGATTCAGGCGGTTGGGGTCTGCCAGTACGTTTTCGTGCTGCAGATGGGTGTTTACCGTAAAGGTCTGGCGGCGCTGGCCTGCCTGCTGACGGATGATGCTGTCCAGCTGGCTGACCTGCTGGGGCAGGTTCATTTTTTCCACATTCAGGGTGGTCTTGCCGCTCTCGATGCGGCTCATATCCAGAATATTGTTGATGATGCCCAGCAGCAGCTGACCGGAAGTTTCCAGCTTGCCCAGATGTTCGGCCAGCTTTTCCGGCTGGTGCAGCTCGTTTTTCATCAGGGTGGTAATGCCGATGATGGCGTTCATGGGGGTACGGATGTCGTGGCTCATGTTGGAGAGAAAGTCCGTCTTGGCCTTGCTGGCGCGCTCTGCGGATTGCAAAGCCTCTGCTGCAACGACCTGCGCCTGCCGCAGCTCATCATTTACCTGCGTCAGATGGATGTTGTATTGTTCCAGACGGAGGTTCGCTTCTTTTTCAGTCCGCAGCTCCTGCTGCTGCTTTTGCCGCAGGAGAAACCAGCCGACGAAAACTGTTATGACCGAGAACATCATCGCAATGACGATGATGATGACCATGACGATGTTGACCAGCTTCTGCGTATTCACGGCCACATATTCTGCCGGAACAAGGAACGCCAGTGTCCACTGGGCGTTTTCCATCTGCTTCAGGGCGTAGAAATACTCAGTCCCATCCAGCACGGCGTTGGAATAGCAGGAGCCTGTGCGGGCAAGCCGCTCCTTTGCCCCCGCAAAGGAAGAGCCGTGCAGATAGGACATCCGGGAGAGGACGGTGTATACGTTGTGTCCCTTCAGCAGCTCGGTGTCATTGGCGTTGAACAGCTTAAAGCCGTTGTTGTCCAGCACATAGACACTGTTGCTGTTTTCGTAGGCGTCACAGCGGAAATAATCGTTCAGCTGGGTCATGCTCTGGGAGATGCCAAAGTAGCGCAGGGTGATCTCTTTTTCTCCGCTTTGCAGTGTGATGGGGGTGGGGAGCTGTTCCAGAAACACCATCCAGGAGTCGTCCTTGGTCAGCGAGTTGGAAATATAGCTGACCCGCTCCGGTGCGCTTTCCAGATAGTTCATTCCCCGCAGCAGCCCCATGCGGCCATACTCGGTATAATAATATCCGGCAGTATCCACGGCAATCAATTCGACCTGTTTTTCATGGTAATTGGAAAGCTCGGGCAGCTTTTTCAGATAGCGGTAGAGATCGGTATCGGTCTTTAGCGGGGTGTAGTACAAATAATTGCACTGCACATCCACCTCGTCCCAGTGGGTGTCGATGACATCCTCCAGATTGCGGAACATCTGGTGGGTGACCTCTTCCATCTGGCTCAGCCGCTCATGGTAGACAAGGTTCTGAATGTAGGTCTGGCTCATGACAAAAAGGGTCAGGAGCGACACGATGATGACAAAGCCGAAGCCACCAAACAGCTTTTTATAGATTTTGTTGTTCACATCCAGTATCTCCTGTCCGTTTTGTTTAAGGCGCACCCTAGCTCCATGCGGTATCTGCCCGGCTGATGGTGGTGTATGCGCCAAAGAAGGCTTTTGCGGCATCCATGCCCACCACACCGCTGTCTGTGACCGTGGTCTCCGCAGCCAACTGGTCGCTCACACCGCATATGGCAACCTGATAGGTTTTGTCCGCCTCCGGCTGCACCGGGCTTACCAGCACATAGGGGTAGCCCTTGCCGTTGCCGTAGGCATCGTAACCCGTGGCCAGCAGGTCGCTGATCTGCTGCCCGGTCAGGGAAACGGTCTGGATGGTGCGGTTCCAGCCGGTGGGCAGAATGACCGAAAGGTCGTAATCCGTAATATCCTTGGCGTACAGCTTGGCAGCGACGCCGTGGTGGTTCTGATCGGTGGGGTTGCCGGGGATCCATGTGCTCAGCGAGACCAGCGCAAGGTCGCTGCCGGTAGCCTGTGCAAAGCAGCGCCCCACCAGCATGGCGCAGTCCTCCTGCGAAAGCTCCTCCGTAACGGTAGTGATGACATCCGGGGTGTTGTTCACCACGCCATCCTGATCCTCGTCCATCTGACGGATCACATCCTCCATAGTAGCATCACCCTTGATAAAGTCCAGCATTTTAAGGCCGGTGGTCACGATGGTGTTTTCCCAGCCGGAATAGATAAAGGGCGCGGTGTTGCCTGCGTTCAGGGCATCGGCGATGTCGGCATAGTAGGTGCCGTCCGCTTTTGCGTCCTTGAAGGGCAGGAGGCTGCTTTTCAGCACCGTTGCGGGCTGCAGAGCGCTGGTGCCTGCAACGGTGGAAAGCACACGCATCACCTTGAGCGCATCTTCCAGCTTCTGGGGATCCTGCGCCAGCTTTTTATTCAGACCGTAGAAGCGGTTCACATTCAGCACAAAAACATTCTGGGTGCCGTCCTCGGAAAGATACGGCATCAGGCCGAATTTATCGGCGTTGCCGTCTGCCTCCACGATGCCGTTGGTGTTTCCAATCAAAAACAGGGTGTTCCCCTCGGCCATCCTCTGCCGGGTCACATTGTCGTCAAGAGCATCGCCGGAGTCGTTCAGCATCCCGATGTCCTTCCACTTCTGGACATAGGCCATGGCCTGCATCATGCCGGGGGTATTGCTGACATTCGCCTTACCGGACAGATAATCCCGCTGCCACAGCCTGCCGTCCAGTGTGCCGAGGAAATCGGCGTCTGCAATGTTGCACAGGTATTGGAAACCGTAGCCCGGATACTGGATCTGCGGCAGACAGAGATCGACCCCGGCTTCCTTTGCCTTTGCAGCCAGTTCTTCCAGCTCAGCGAAAGAATTGGGCAGCTCCCAGCCGTATTTCTTCAGCAGGGTCTTGTTGTAGGTGATGCCGTAGCAGTTGTAGGTCGAGGGCAGCAGGTAGATGGCACCGTTGTCGAACACGTCCTGCAGACGGGACTCCACATAGTTATCCGTAAAATCGTAGCCGGAAAGGTCCAGCAGTTTGTCGGAGACCAGATCGATCCGGGGGTCGTAGTAGGTCAAGGTGCAGACGTCCGGCAGGTCGCCCGCCGCAAACATATTCTGCAAACAGGTGGTGGTGTTATCGCCGCTGTAGGGCACGACCTCGATGTTCACTTCCGGGTAAACGCTGTGTACCTGCTCAATAAAGGCTTCTATCTCCTTATAAGGTGCCATAAAGGTGATGGCTTCGTGAGCAGCGTCTTTTTTAGCTGTTTCGGTCTTACCGCCGCAGGCGGTCAATGCTGCCGTTGCCGCAGTAATGCCGCAGACCTGTAAAAACGAGCGGCGGGAGATCTTTTTCATCATATAAATATACTTTCTCACATTTTCGGAAAGCAATACTACGCAGGTGCAGTAGCGCAGTGCTGACTTAGCTATTCTTACACATCCCACAGGAACTCCGACGCTTGCGGCCTGTCCGTACGAGGCTTTGCACCGAGTTCCCATAAAATGACAGTGTAATTGTACCATTGAGGCAAAAGCGTTTCAAGTTGATTTTGAACGTCTTGCAATATTTTGCATGAAAAATATGGAAAGTTCTGAATTTCGCTGACTGGAAATAGACTGAAGTGACACATATCACGACCAGATGGACCGAAAAGGGGGATTCGATGAAAAAAACTCCTTTTATTCTGCACGAAAAATTTCGTTCGGACAACAACGAACAGCGCAAAGAACGGTTTCAAAAGGAATTTGAGCGATATATCATCGATGGATTGCTCAATGCCGTTCCTTCAAGATCCTGCGCCTGATGTGGCATCCCTGAATTTGAAGGAGGGATGCGTTATGCTGCGCATGGATGCTCGTGTACAAAAAGAGGGGGGCAGATCATGAAAGCAGCAATTTATTGCCGCCTGAGCAAAGAAGATGAAGATAAAATTGGTGAATCGGAGAGCATTCAGAATCAAAAGTCGATGCTGCTCCAGTACGCCCTGGAGAAAGGATTTGATATTTACCAGATCTATTCGGATGAGGACTATTCCGGCATCGACCGGAACCGTCCGGCGTTCAATTCGATGCTGCAAGCCGCAAGCGAACATCAGTTTGATGTGGTACTGGCCAAAACGCAATCCCGTTTCACCCGTGACATGGAACTCGTGGAAAAATATCTGCACGGAAAGTTCATGGAGTGGGGCATCCGCTTCATTGCGGTGGTAGACCATGTGGATACCAACGATACCGCGAACAAAAAATCCCGCCAGATCAACGGCCTGATCAACGAGTGGTATCTGGAAGATCTGTCCACCAATGTCCGCTCGGTGCTTGACCACAAGCGGAAAGAGGGGCTGTTCATCGGCTCTTTTGCACGGTATGGATACTGCAAAGACCCAAATGCAAAAGGAAAACTCATCATCGACCCGGAAGCAGCCGAAGTGGTAAGGCGGATCTTTTCCATGGCTCTTAACGGGATCGGCGCACACAAGATCGCACGCATCCTGAATGACGAAAGAATTCCAAGCCCAACAGCCTATAAGCAGCTGCATGGCATCCATTACCGCAGTGCATTAAAGAATACAAATGCGGCTCTTTGGAGCAGTCCCACCGTATATCAAATACTGCATGATCAGCTTTATATCGGAAATATGGTGCAGGGAAAGCATAAAAAGATAAGTTACAAGTCTGAAAAGACGATTTGGCTTCCAAAATCGCAGTGGATCGTTGTAGAAAATACGCATGAAGCGATTATTGAGCGAGAAATGTTTGAAACGGTCCAGAGGATGATGCAGAAGCGCACCCGGAGCGGCGAGAAGGGAACGATCCATCCGCTGGCAAAAAAAGTGGTTTGTGGATGCTGTGGCAGCTGCATGGAGCAAACTGGCCGTCAGCCGAGAGCGGATGGAACACAAAGACGCTATGTTCGCTGCCGGATGCACCAGCGCGCACCGGAAGTGTGCGGCAACAAGACCTGTACCGATATGGACGCGTTGGAGAATGCTGTACTGGAACGTATCCGGGCGTATGCGGCAGACTATTTTGACCCTGAAAAAGTTACCCTTCCAGAACAGGATGACCCCATCCGGCAGCGAGAGCAGGCCAGGCGTGACGAGCTGAAACGGTTGAAGAGCGAAGCAGCCCAGCGGCGCAAGGCCATGCAGGAGTTGTATCTGGATAAGGTGTCAGGTTTAATTGATGCCGTTCAGTTTTCTGAAATGAACCAGACCTTTCTGGAAGAAGTGAAAAAGGCAGAGACCCGGATCGATACATTGGAAACGGAACTGGAACAACAGCAGGAAGAAATCGGTGGAGTCCAGACGCAGATGCAGCGTGTCCGTGAACTGGCACAGGTTTCGTACCTGACCCGCGAACTTGTTGTACTGTTGGTCCATCGTGTTATTGTCAGCCCAAAAGATCCGCTTACCGGAGAACAAAAAATCACGATCGAATGGAATTTCTGAGTCGGAAGACAGCTCGACCGCCCCGCTGGGCTATTTTCGTCAGCCCAGGTCGGATACACCTCACTGGACGCCACGTTGGCGATATAGCTGCGGAACGAGACGGTGACGTTCCGGGCCGAGGCAGCGGGTCTGCCGAGATGGACGGTGATATTTTTCGGGATGATGACCCGGTCCAGCACCCGCGGCACACAGGCGAGGGACGGGGTCGGGCCGCTGCCGCCGTCGCCGGTGAAGAGGCTGTGGGGCGGGATGACGATGGGGACGTTGGGCGTGTCCCGCATCTCCTCAGTGTCGGGTATCATCTCGGGCTGGGCCAGCGTCACCTGCCCGGGAAAGACCTGCACGCCCTGGATGCGGACGGTGCGGTAGCCGGTCTTGGAGGCCACGAGGTCACAGACCGCGTAGGGGGGCTGCGTGGTGTTGTTCTCGTCCAGCGAGAGAGCACAGGCGGGGGTGGTAAGAGTGACGTCGTCGGCGTTGCCTTCGGCGTCGGTCAGGCGGGTGGCGGTGAAGCCGTCGCCGCTGACGGTGACGGTCACACCCTCGACAGGGCTGGACTGACGGGCCGCAAAGGCCTGGATGCGGAGAGTTCCGGTGTTCTTCATGGAGATACGCTCCTTTGCTGGTAAAAGTATGCTTTTGCCCCAGCGTATTCCGTCCGGCGCCCGGGCGTGCATGACAATGCCCGGTGCAAACAAAAAAAGCCGCCCGTAGGCGGCAGGGAATTACAGAAATCAAATTTTCTCTAAAGGCTTCCCCCGGTTGGGGGGAAGCTGTCACCGCAGGTGACTGATGAGGGTGCAAACGAGCAGCAGCTTACGGGAAATTGCCCCTCATCCGGCTGCTCTGGGACGAACTCTAAAAGTTGATTTCCGTGGCAGGGGAGAATAGCTTATTTGGCGTTGTCCTTGGCAAGGGCAGCGTCAATATTTTTTTGCAGGGCGGCAAGGTTTTCTTCCTTGTCGATGCCGCCCAGCAGGGGCTGGCCCACAACGTTGCCGTCCCGGTCAAAAACGTAGGTGGTGGGGAAGGCCATGATGT
>ENA-OPSQ01002230-OPSQ01002230.1-human-gut-metagenome-genome-assembly--contig:-NODE-2230-length-11205-cov-4.090762_pt1 | contig 11205 bp, 9 predicted proteins | sample MGYA00241456_ERZ501904 | MGnify/ENA primary metagenome ERZ501904 (study PRJEB25962, sample SAMEA2042452) | human gut metagenome | biome: human gut; feature: human-associated habitat; material: faeces...
GTGAATTCCTTCCGGGTGGATTATGACTGTGACATCTATAATCACCGGCTCCAACGCCCACCTGCTGTCCACGGAGCTTTCCACCTACCTGTTGGGGCAGTATGTGGAGATCAAGGTACTGCCTCTGTCCTTCCGGGAGTTTCTGGATTTCCACGGATTCACCATTACGGATTCGCTCCTGCTTCGCAAACTGATGATGTTCCTTGCGGATAATATCGGCAACAGTGTCTCCGCAACCTCTATTGGAAATACCCTGGTCAGCGAGGGATTGCTGACGGAAGGCAATCGAAAAGTCAAACCCGCAACCCATACCATTCAGGCTTATTTCGAAGCGCTGAAGGATTCCTATATCTCCTATGAAATCAAGCGGTTTGACATTAAGGGGAAGGAATCCCTGAAAACCCTCGGCAAGTATTATGTCGTGGATACGGGACTGCGGAATTATCTGCTGCGCCAACCGGTATTTCCCTTTGCTGCCGGCACAGTCACAGGGGTGAAAAAATTTTTGATATCCGATGAAATCCATGATATGATAAAATCATAGAGATGAGATAGGGCTATTACTTTGGAGGTAACTTGTGGATACAAAAGAATCACAAAGCTGGAGACCATTTTTCTTTCTGATTATTGTGATACTCTTCCTTTTCGCCGCAACGGCGGGCGTACTGTCCTATATCCGGCACCTCGCAAATGCTTCTGTGTCTGCGAAAGAGGAGCCTTTTCAGGAATGCAGCCGTCACTACGCCTTTGTCATATCCTCCAGGGACGATATTTTCTGGGAGGAAATCTTTAATCAGGCCAGGCTTTACGGGAGCACAAGGGGCATTTACCTGGAGTGGATAGGAAAAGATCTCACTGTGGACTACACAAAGAAGGAGCTTTTGGAGATCGCGATTGCTTCCGGCGTGGATGGCATTATTTTGGAGGGGGATGGAAGCGAAGATATCAGAGAGCTGATCGCGGAGGCCAACAAGGTATCCATTCCGGTCGTCACTGTCCTCTCCGACTGCAGCGGAAGCCAGAGGAAGAGCTTTGTAGGAATTGACAGCTATGATGTGGGACGCGAATATGGACGGCAGATTATCCGCGAGGCCAACAGCAATACGAAGGAAGCCCTGATCCTGATGAACGCGGCAGCGGAGGACACAGGGCAGAACATCATTTTCAACGGGATTCAAGAGACGCTGGCCAACGAGGGAAACCATTTGAATCTGACCCTGACCGCACAGGCAGTTATGGCGGATTCCCAGTTTGGGGGAGCAGAGGAAATACGCAGCATTTTTCAGGAGTATTACCTGCATCCGGAGACCATGCCGGAAATCATCGTCTGCCTCAACGAGCAGAACACTGTCAGCGTATGTCAGGCAGTAGTCGATTTCAACCTGGTTGGACAGGTGGATATTCTGGGCTATTTTGCCACTGAGACCATTCTGAACGCAATCGACCGGAATGTCATTACGGCATCTATCGCCGTGGATACACAGCAGTTGGGCATCAGAAGCTTGGAGGCGCTGGATGAATACCTGGAGACGGGCTATGTGAGCGATTTTGTGGCAATGGATGTAAACACAGTAACGAAGGACAATGTGAAGGGGTATCTGCACAATGCGAGTCCAGACAAAGGATAACCACGGCACGCCGTTTATCAGCATCCGAAATAAGCTGCTTGTCATATTTATGATTCCGACAATCATGCTTCTGAGCATTAATGCCTATATCAATGCCGAAATCAATACCATGATAGATGATATCAGCGGCATCTATGCGAGCAATACGATGCTGAATGAGCTGCAAATCAGCCTGACGCAGGTGCACCACTACCTGGAAACATTCCTGGATACCCGGGATACGGAGGCTATTGAGGGATACTTGCGGAATCAGCAGGAGTTTTCAAACAGATTGGAGCAGCTCAACGGGCGGCTGCTGGACGACGACAGCATGATTACACAAAAAAATATCCGCAGTATCTCCGAAAAATATATCCGGACAGCGGACCGGGCGGTTGAGGCCAAGCGCGGGCGGAACGTAGTGAAGTATAAGGAATACTACGATGACGCGGATCGTCTGTTCTCCTATATCAATTCTTACATATACAGCTTGAACAGCCGCCAGCTGCAGTGCAATTCGCATAACTATGAGGCGTTGTTTACCTCCCTGAAATATTCAGAAACAGCGAATCTTACCATATTATGCATGACCAGCGCGCTGGTGACCCTTCTGGTATTCCTATTGACCAGAGGCATTACAGACCCGCTGCAGCGTCTGGCGGAAGCCGCTGAGCAGGTAGCCAACGGCAGCCTGGTCGCGGAGGTCTCTGGCCCGGTGACCAACGATGAGGTTGGAATCGTGACCGCGGCGTTCAATCAGATGGTGGTCAGCCTGAAGGACAACATGGAGCAGGCCAGACAGCGCATTGCGTTGGAAAGCGCAATGAAAGAAAAACAGCTTCTGATGGAGGCGCATCTGAAAGATACACAACTGAAATATCTCCAATCCCAGATCAATCCCCACTTCCTGTTCAACACACTCAATGCCTGCGCACAGTTGGCTATGCTGGAAGGGGCTGACCGAACCTATACCTATGTGCAGAATGTGGCGGACTTCTATCGATACAATGTGCGAAAAAAAGACGGTGTTGCGACTCTTGCCGAGGAGATCGGCCTGGTGAACAACTATATCTATATTATCAACGTCCGTTTCTCCGGTGAAATTCATTTCATAAAGGAGATTGAGGAGGGCGTAACGGATGTCCCTATGCCGGCTATGATTCTGCAGCCGCTGGTGGAGAACAGCATCAATCATGGCCTGAGAGATGTGGAATGGGAAAAAAAGATATGGCTTTCCGTTTACAGGGAAAATAACCGAATCTGCGTCAGCGTCAGGGACAACGGCATCGGGATCAGCCCGGAACAGACGCAGAGCATTCTGAATAATGATCTCAACGGGAATGGTTTGCAGGAGCACACCACCGGCGTTGGACTCCGGAATGTGATCGGACGGCTGAGGCTGTTTTACAATCGGGACGATGTGATGGAGATCACCAGTACGGGTTCCGGCATGGGAACGGAAGTTGCCGTTTTTATACCGGTTTAGGGGAGGAAAAGCCATGTATAAAATCATGATCGCGGACGATGAGGGAATCGTGATTGACGCGCTGAAATTTATCATTGAAAAGAGTTTCGGAGAGCCCTGTCAGGTGCGGTCTGCCAAGACCGGAAGAAGTGTGATTGAACTTGCGGAGAGCTTTCGCCCGGACATTGCGCTGATGGATATTCAGATGCCGGGTATCAATGGAATTGAAGCCATGAAGGAGATCCGCAAGACCAATAAGGACATCATTTTCATCGTGATTACCGCCTATGACAAGTTCGACTATGCCCGGGAGGCGGTTGGACTGGGGGTAATGGAATATGTCAACAAACCCATTGACCGGGTGAAAATTACCCGGCTTCTGGAACAGGCCATGGAGAGAATTAACGGGGAGCGGGAGCGGCGGAGCAACGACCTTCGGGTGAAAGAGCAGCTGGCAACGGCGACACCGATTGTGGAAAGCGGCTTCATTTACTCCGTGCTGTTTCGGCAAAATTACGTCCGGGAAGTTTCTCAGTTCAAAGATCTGCTGGGGGTTACGGAGGACAGCGGCTTCATGATGGTCATTGAATATGACGCTCAGAAGGAGACTGGAACGCTTTCCAACACGGTGGATCTCAGTGTCCAGATGTATAAGAATGACGTCCGGCTCCGGGAAACGATTAAGGAGTTCTTTCCTGCGGTCATTGGACCACAGATGGCGAATACCGTGATCCTGTTTGTACCCTGTGCCCGCTGCCCCGCAGAACAGGAATACGAGCAGAGAATTCAGGCCATCCAGAAAGCCCGCCAGATGGTGAGAAAACTTCAGGACATTGTGGATGCCAGATTCCGTGTTGGAATCGGCTCCGTGAAAAGTCTGGAAGACGCCCATACTTCCTATACGGAAGCGGTAAGCTCCTTCCAGTTTTCCTCCGGAAGCGTGGCGCATGCCGGAGACCTCCCACTGTCCTGCGGCTATGAGGAGGACTACCCCGTTGAAACAGAAAAGGCAATCTTTGAGTGTGTGCAGAGAGGCGACGTGGCGGGAACTGTCGCGGAATCCAATCGTTTTTTTGAATGGATGTCTGGGAAATGGCAGGAAGACCCACAGGACGTGCGGCTGAAAGCTCTGGAATACGTCCTATGGGCTGAGCGAATCTCTTACCGAAACGGTGGGCGAACCTATCACTTTGCTTCCCGGCGCGACTATCTGCCTGCTGTATTGAGTGCGCCGACTCTCGAGGAACTTCGGATCTGGTTCCTTCAGAAGATGCGGGCAGCGGCTGTAAACCTGACTGAAAGCAGGGAGAAGAACTCCGCTGGACTAATCAAGCAAGCGCAGGAGTATATTCGGGCGCATTTCGCCCGAGATCTGTCTCTGGACAATGTTTCCCGTCAGGTCAATGTCAGCCCGTATTATTTCACTAAGCTGTTCAAGGAGGAGACGGGGCAGACCTTTGTGGAGTATCTGACCAGCATTCGGATGGAAAAGGCCAAGACGCTACTGAACACAACGGATAAGAGCATGAAAGAAATCTGTACCGCCGTTGGATACTCCGACCCCAATTACTTCAGCCGTTCCTTCAAGAAAAACACCGGGGAGACACCTACAGAGTACAGGGGGAAACGATGGACATGAGAATCGCTGATCGCTTGAGAGCTGCCTTGGCGGCAGCCCTGCTTCTGATCTTGATGACAGGCTGCGGTTCGGAGCCGAAAGCATCGCCGGACACGCAGGAGGCATGCCTCCAGATCGGTATGCTTTTTGATAACTTTGTCATGGAACGATGGGAAAGAGACCGCGATGTGTTCGTGTCTGCCGCACGGGAGCTGGGCGCAGAAGTAAATGTACAGAACGCGAACGGAAGTGTAGAAGAACAGGTCAAACTGATGGAATACTTTATCCAGAAAAAAGTAGATGCCATCGTGATCGTGCCAATTGACTCCGCTCCTCTTTTGGAGACCGTCCAAAAAGCACAGAGTGCCAATATCAAAGTAATCGCCTACGACCGACTTATTGTGGGTGCGCATCCTGACCTTTATATCACCTTTGACAACAGAAAGGTAGGGGAACTGATGGCACAAACGCTTTTGAGCAATACAGAAACGACATCCGACCTTCTTTTGATCTGCGGCCCATTGACAGATCATAACGTGCTGGAGGTCGAGGAAGGCTTCCTGTCGGAAATCCAGGGGAAGGACGTAAGTGTTCTGGATACCTATTACACCGACGGATGGAAGCCGGAGAATGCCGGAGCCTACATCCGGGAGCATCGTGAGCTGGTGGAGTCCGTTTCCGGCATTATGTGCGGCAATGACAATCTGGCCGGGGCGGTGGTGGACGCGCTTGCGGAGCAGCGCCTGGCAGGAAAAGTCCGCGTAGTTGGTCAGGATGGAGATCTGGCAGCCTGCCAGCGGATTGTGGAGGGCACCCAGTCCATGACGGTATACAAGCCGGTGGACAAGCTGGCTTCCCGGGCAGCGCAGGAAACGGTACGCCTGATAAAGGGCGAAACCCTTGAATGTGAATATTTCCTTACAGAAGACGGGGATCAGATTCCCTATATCCGTCTTGCGCCTGTTGCCGTTACACTGGACAATATGCAGAGCGTTATCATTGACAGCGGATTTCATTTGAGAGAGGATGTGTACCTGAACCGACCGGATTTGATGAAACCGTAAATCGGATAAGGGAAGCTCTGAATTGAAGCAGCGGGAGAACTGGTTGGTATTACCGGTTCTCTCGCTGCGTTTGTGCATTTAGCACAAATGTAACCCGTTGTAATTTTGCTATTATGATGAATATGTAGCAATTTTCAAACCTATTAAACAGCGATAACGCAAAACAATGCTATTTCCGGCAAAACATTTTCAGAATGCACAGGAATGTGAAGAATGTGTAAAACAAATTCATCATTATTTATGATAAAGTCAAACCATCAAAGGCCGGAGCAAATTCTGACGGCCAATAATAAGGAGGGTTTTCTATGAAGAAGAAGTTGATTAGTCTGCTCTGTGTGGCATCCCTACTGATCGGCCTGCTGGCCGGCTGCGGTAGTTCCGGCAGTGCACAGCCCGCCAACGGAGCGAAGCCTGCCGCTGACAAGTCTGCGAGCGGAACCATTCAGGTTGGCATCGTGCTGCCTACCAAGGATGAGCCCAGATGGCTGCAGGATCAGGCACAGTTTGAGTCCATCCTGAGCGATGCCGGATTCACTAACCAGGTCATGTTCAGCCAGGGTTCTTCCGCGACTGAAAAGACAAACGTTGAGACGCTGATCTCCAAGGGAATTTCCGTGCTGATTATCTGCGCGCAGGACGGTGCTGCTGCCGCAGCTGCCGTTGAAGCGGCCAAGGCTGCCGGCGTGACCGTTATTGCTTATGACCGGCTGATCACCGGTACGGACGCGGTTGATTACTATGTGACATTCGACAGCTTTGCGGTCGGCGCGGCTCAGGGCCAGTATCTGGTAGACAACGCCCCTGCGGGCAGCGGCATCCCCCTGTAACTGTACGCCGGCGCGGCTACCGACAACAACGCGTTTATCTTCTTCGAGGGCGCCTGGAGCGTGCTCCAGCCCAAGATTGCTGACGGAACCTTTGTGATTGAGAACTCTTCCGAGGCAGAGGCTCTGCAGAACAAGGCTGAGCTCACCCGTGACGAAGTCGGCAAAATCGTCGGTCAGGTTACGACGGATTGGGATTTCAATGTTGCTAAGTCCAAGGCAGAGGCCAATCTGACCGCTGTTGGCGCGGACAAGAAGGGCGACGTTCTGGTTCTCGCCCCCAATGACGGCACTGCCCGTTCTATCGCGGATGTGTTCGCCGCTGACAAGGATGTCTCCAGCTACGTAATCACCGGTCAAGATTCTGAGAAGGCTTCTGTCCAGTATGTGATCGATGGCAAGCAGTCCATGACCGTGTTTAAGGATACCCGCACCTTGGCAGCTGATTCCGTCGCGATGGCAATGTCCATTCTGAACGGCGAAACGCCCAAGACCGACACCACCTACAACAATGGTGTAAAGGATGTCCCCGCAAAGCAGACTGACATTGTCGTTGTAACGAAGAGCAACGTGAAAGAAGCACTGATCGATTCCGAGTACTATGACGCATCTGACTTCACCGGTCTGTAATTTCTAAGGGAAGAAAGTTACCATACGCGAAAGGCCGGCTTTTGGCTTCAAAAAGCCGGCCTTTTGGCAGATTTGATACGAATTCTCGATGAAATAGTTTAATTGTTCTCAAGAAGGCACCGCCTGCTGGCGTTGCCGAATATGTGATTTTCGAAATGGGAAATCACATATTCCCATCTCATATGATTCTCTAAAAAATGCTTAATCCGAATTGATGAAACATATTAAAAGAGAATCAGCATGAATGAACTGTATTGCCGCCGGGAGGCGGACGATCGAAAGGAGGCAGGGCATGAGCGAATATATTCTGGAAATGCGCGGCATCACAAAGACATTTCCGGGTGTAAAGGCCCTGGACAATGTGAATTTTAAAGTCAGGCGGGGAGAAATTCACTGCCTCGTCGGAGAAAACGGAGCCGGAAAATCAACACTGATGAAGGTCCTCTCCGGCGTTTACCCGCACGGAACCTATGAGGGAGATATTGTCTACAACGGAGAGGTTCAGCAATTTCGATCCATTGCGGACAGCGAGGAGCAGGGAATCTCGATTATCTATCAGGAGCTTGCCCTGGTTCCGGAACTCTCAATTTATGAGAATATCTTTTTCGGGCACGAAATTATGTCCGGTCATCATATTGACTGGAACGAAACCATCGTTAGGGCGAAAGAGGTCCTGAAAAAGGTGCGGCTGGATGTGGATCCTTCCACAAAGGTGAAGAATCTGGGTGTCGGTACACAGCAGCTGGTGGAGATTGCCAAGGCACTCTCTAAAAATGTAAAACTGCTGATTCTGGATGAGCCTACGTCATCCTTGAATGAGGATGACAGCCAAAACCTGCTGCAGCTGATTCGAGAACTGAAGGAACAGGGCGTTACCTGCATCATGATTTCTCACAGACTGAAGGAAATCATAGAAATCGCGGATACCATTACGGTACTGCGGGACGGCGCTACGATCTGTTCCATGGATGCCAGAGAGACAGCGGTGACCGAGTCCGAAATCATCAAGCACATGGTCGGTCGGGAGATTGACAATATCTACCCGAAGCGGGAGCAGCGAAATATTGGAGACATCAGCTTTGAGGTTCGCAACTGGACTGTCGAGGATTCCGCAACGGGTAAGGAAATCCTTCACAACGTCAATCTGAATGTCAGAAAAGGCGAAATTGTCGGCCTTCAGGGCCTGATGGGTGCGGGACGTACGGAATTTGCCATGAGCATTTTTGGCAATCCCTCACATTACCATATTAAAAGCGGAGAAATTTTCCTGAATGGAGAAAAGGTTTCCTTCGACAAGCCGCGGGATGCCATTAAGAAGGGAATCGCTTATGTTTCCGAGGATCGCAAGGGTAACGGTCTGGTGCTGATTCAGAATATCAAGTACAACATCACTATGGCGGATTTGGAATGCCTTCAGAATGGCTTATCGATAGACGAAAATAAAGAAATTCAGATGGCCAATGAGCTGAAATCTTCTATGAACATCAAAGCGCCTTCCATTATGCAAAAAGTAGGCAACCTCAGCGGTGGAAACCAACAGAAGGTACAGCTGGCAAAATGGCTGTTTGCAAAGCCGAAAGTCCTGATTTTGGACGAACCCACCCGGGGAATTGACGTCGGTGCAAAATATGAGATCTACACGCTGATGAATCGGCTTGTAGAAGAAGGCATGAGCATTATAATGATTTCCTCTGAGCTGCCTGAGGTTTTGGGAATGAGCGACAGACTGTATGTCATGTCGGGCGGCAGCATTACCGGTGAACTGTCGGCGGAGGAAGCCGATGAAAGAAAAGTCATGGCTATGGCTGTCAGATCATAGGAGGTTTCGGAATGGAAAAGACGACACAAAACGAGCCGGAAAAGAAGAGCTTTATCAGTGAACTTTTTTGCCTCGCAAAGACGAATATCAGAGATTACATGATGTATATCGCCCTGGTAATCATCATGATATTCTTTAACTGGAAGACCCAGGGCGCCTTTTTACAGGCAGCCAACATAAGCAATCTGATCAAGCAGGTCGGCTATGTGGCAGTCCTTGCCATCGGTATGACCCTGATTCTGATTTTGAAGCACATTGATCTTTCTGTAGGCTATGTAGCCGGCTTCTCGGGAGCCATTGCCGCGATTCTGATGACGCAGTTTGGAGTTAACGAGTGGGTCGCTATTTTGGCTGTCTTGGTGCTTGGCCTTTGCATTGGTCTCTATCAGGGCACATTGGTAACAAGAGTTGGCGTCCCCGCGTTCGTTACGACATTGGCCGGTATGTTTATTTTCCGCGGCCTGCTGAGCCGTGCCCTTCAGAAAACCGGCACCATCATTGTTCCGAACAAGGGCTTCAATGCCCTGTCCAACGGATTCATCCCTGACATTCCAGGCGTGGACCTTGGATTCCATCTGCTCACCGTTCTGATCGGAGTCATTCTTGTCGCCGTTCTGATTTTCACGCAGGTTAAGGCCCGCCAGAATAAGCTGAAGTATCATTTCCATGTAACTTCCATGCCGGTATTCCTGCTGGGTATTGTCCTTGAGTCAGCGATTATCATGTATGTTATTTGGATACTGGCAAACTACAGCGGCCTGCCCTGGACGGCTGTAATTGTAGCAGCGGTGCTGCTGAGCTACAATTACTTGCTGAACAAAACAAGACTGGGCCGGTACATCTATGGTATCGGCGGCAATGACCAGGCGGCAGAATTGTCAGGCGTCGATGTCAAAAAGGTGACGCAGTTTGCATTCTGCTCGATGAGTGTCCTTGCCGCATTGGCTGGTGTCCTCTACACGTCCCGTCTCCAGTCTGCGACTCCTACAGCGGGCAATGCCTTTGAGATGGACGCAATTGCTTCTTCCTATATTGGCGGCACCGCTGTCAGCGGCGGCATTGGCAAAGTGACAAACGCTGTCGTAGGCGCCTTCGTGATCGTGTCTCTGACAAACGGTATGAATCTGATGGGTGTTGATATCTCCTATCAGTACATTGTAAAGGGCATTATTTTTGTAATTGCGGTTGCTTTTGACGTGCGCAGCCGCCGCAAAGCAAAGTAAAGAATCAGCAGTGCGGAAAAAGACCTCTTTCGGCGTCCCTTCGTGGGAAGTTCCCGCAGATTTTTTTGCTGCGCAGTACCGCAGTCCGGCTGGATAACGCTCCTGATACTAGTTTTTCAAATTACGGTTAAACGCCGTTTTTTGAGACCGCGGTCTCGCGGTCAGCGGCATCGCCGCTGAAAACGTAATCCATACATTTCTCGCCGCCACTGGCGGCCTGCGCGCAAAGCGCAGGATAAAAGGTATTATCCATTTTATCGAGAAATCGTATAAGGCGCAGCGGTGCAGTGGAAAAGAAACAGGTCAAGTAGGTCCCCGCTGAACTGCAAGCGATATGCTCCCTTTATGAGAGATGGTGAAATGAGAAATCACTGTAACTCATAATGGGAGCATTATCATGTAATTCTCTGCAAATCAGCACCGGTTCTTTCCCGAAGCCTCTGACAGAGGAGGAAGAACGTCACTGTCTGACCCTCGCCCAGCAGGGCGATCTGGATGCCCGAAACATCCTGATTGAGCGAAACCTCCGTCTGGTATCTCACATTATGAATAATGAATAAGGATAATGCGCAAGGAGACTTTATCTGGGGCAGAGCAGGAAGTTTGGAATTTACCTGCTGCGGGAAGAAAATGACTGGTTTTGGGAATGGAAAATTAGAGCTTTTCCGACAGGATTTGATGCGGTTTTCTGCGATGTAACAAAAAAGGAAAAAATGCGAGTTTATTACATCAATGTGACAAACTTGACGGTTGGAAATGGCTGTGCTATGATTGCGGTGAAAGGCGGTGGCACCTATGCATAAGAGCCTCAGGAACCGTGACATCTATCTGCGGCAGCTCAAGGCGTTCCAGGACACGGAAATGATTAAGGTCATTACCGGTATCCGCCGCTGCGGAAAGTCCTGCCTGATGAAGCTGATGGTGGAGCATTTGCGCGGCAGCGGCATCGGGGACA
>ENA-OPSQ01002236-OPSQ01002236.1-human-gut-metagenome-genome-assembly--contig:-NODE-2236-length-11180-cov-3.620494_pt1 | contig 11180 bp, 7 predicted proteins | sample MGYA00241456_ERZ501904 | MGnify/ENA primary metagenome ERZ501904 (study PRJEB25962, sample SAMEA2042452) | human gut metagenome | biome: human gut; feature: human-associated habitat; material: faeces...
CGTTCCAGCCACCACTGCACAGGGAATGTCCAGTTTTTCCAAAAGATACTGCGTTGCTGCAGCGTATCCCTGACAAACCGTTTCCCCATTGACAAACACACTGATGATGTTCTGATTGTCCGGCGCACCTGTGCTATACGCAACATTCGAAGCCAGATAATCAAACACATATTTTGCTTTGTCATAATCCGGCGCTTGCGCATCGATCCCTGCCAAAATCTGACTGACTGTCTCATCGATCTGTGCCTGCATGTCCATCCGCTCGGCATCCGTCATGGTAAACTTTGGTGTAAAATGGAGATCCACCAGCTTTTCCCCTCTGGTATACTGCGTGTAAGTGTAGCCCGATACCCAGAACAGTCCGCCGTGATCCGCCATCACCGAAACATACGCCTGATGCAGGACTTCGTTGTCTAACGTGCTCAGCGCCACATCTTCTTTTTCATAGAGAATCGCATCATAAACCTCGTCGTACACAGTGCGTACTTCCTCCGGAAGCGTCTGATATGCATAACAGTCCACAGACTGCTTTTCAACGGATGGCTCTTCCTGCTTCTCTGTTTCCCCGGAAACTGCTGCCTGCTCAGTGTCCGTCTCCTGTTCTGTACTTTTTACTTCCGTGCCTTTTCCTTCTGCAATTTTCTCTTCCACATAATGGGTAATATTGGATAATTGATCCGTTGTCTGCTGACATCCCGAAAGCAGAATGAGTGCTGCACACGCCGCACTCCCTGCCACATAGGAAAAAAATTTTTTTCTCACCTGATTCTCCTGTCAAATGCATACTTCATGCTGTATGCATCTTTTTTTGCCTTTCAGCCAAAATAGGCGCTCACCAGATCCTTCAATGCCTGCTGGTCTGCTGCTGCCATCAGTTCTCTTGCAGAATGCATTGCAAGCAATGGGATTCCGATATCCACTGTTTTTACCGGAAGTAACGCTGATGCGATCGAACCTAATGTGCCGCCTCCTGCAAGATCTGAACGGTTCACAAATTTCTGATATGGGATCTGATCCTTCTCACAGATCTGCTGGATCACTGCGACCGCACCACAGTCTGTTGCATAGGACTGGGAACATGCTTCCTTGATACAGAATCCTTTTCCAAGCACCGGCTTGTTGGTCAGATCCATCTTTCCGGCATAGTTTGGATGAAGTCCATGTGCCACATCCACGGATAAAATCATGCTGTTGTACAGTCTGTTCCACACTTCTTTTTCCAGTCCGCACTCAGTCAGAATGCGCACCAGCATATCATGGAGCAGAATGGAACCGGCACCCTGTTTGGAACGGCTTCCGATCTCCTCGTGATCGAACAGTGCAATGAGATTCATGCCGTCCGCCCTGTCGCTGTCGATGATCGCAGACACCAGTGCAGAACAGGAATTTAAGTTATCGAGTCTGGATGCAGAGATAAACTCATCGTTTAATCCCACAAACTCCGGCTTTTCTTTATTGTAAATGGTCAGCTCAAAATCCAGAATATCCTCTTTTTTCACAGCAAGCTCTTTTACAAGAAAATCAAGGAAATAGTCTGCATCACCGGAAAGTCCGCAGATTGGGAGCAGTTCCGTCTGCTTATTTAATTCCACGCCCTTGTTCACCTCACGGTTCATGTGGATCGCAAGATTTGGGATGGTCATAAGATTTTTTTCAGACTGGAACGTGACCACTTTCGGTGTAAACACATCCCCACTGCGCACTGCAACTCTTCCGGCTACACCGAGTGGACGGTCGAGCCATGTATTTAAGATTGCGCCGCCGTAAACTTCCACATTCACCTGTGCGTATCCGTTTGTCTGAATATCGCAGGACGGTTTGATCCTTAAGCATGGGAAATCTGTATGTGCTGCTGCAATGCGGATCGCAGGCTCTCTGTCACTCCAATTCTGCGGTAATGTGAATGCAAACAATGTCGTTCCATGATGATTTATCACATATTTTCCGCCCGCTTTTAGATTCCATGCCATACCGTAATCAACCACTTCAAAACCGGCATCTGTCAGTCTTTTTTCGCATGCGCTCACTGCGTGCGCCGGTGAGATTCCTTTCTCCAGTAAATCAAATAAAATTTCTGTCTCTGTCATATCTGTTACCAACCTTTCCATCAAACCTCAGACTTTTTATCTGCGGCTGCAAATCTGTATAATCATTCCGTATTTTGCATTCGCAAATCCTCTGTATTCTAGCATATTTTCTCTCATTTGTCATTTCAGTTATTTACAAGAAAACAAACCAATGATAAATTTATGTTGATACCATTTTCTTTTGGGAGGATTTTATGATCGCTTTAAAAATTGCCGAAGTCAAAGACTTTATGAATAAATTACTGTGCCAGGATGTGTTTGACCACTTTCTCATTCAGGAGGCTGTCATCACAACGAATGTGTCCTGCCATATCGACGGCACGCTGCAAAAAGACTTCTACACCTTAGAAGAACTCGAAGAACAGAATCTTACCGGGCTTTCCTTTGTTCCGTATGGTCTTTTGCGCAGTTCCTGTTTCAACCTGATCAAAGGAAAGAAAACACCTTCCTATTTCAAGTTTTCCCTCCTGTTATCGCCGGAAAATCTCAAACGCACCCTCTCCCAGACCGGAAGTTCTTTCACGGAAAATGATATTTCCGCCGTGTTCTTAAATATCCGCTTCCAGAATGGAGAACTGACCGTGACCACGGGTATCTCCTACCGGATTTTCTCGACCGACAAAACTCTTGAGCACGAGTGGGACACACTCCTCAAACGCTTTCTGACGAAAAATCAGATTTCATTTGACGAATTGTAGCGTCTGGCTTCCCCCTCTCTCCCGGCTTTTGCCAAAGTGTAAAGCTATGGAATGGATAAAAGGGTTCCTTATAAAACTTTTGTGAGAATTGAGTGCTTTATCAGTGTTCACATTTTGACTTTAAGTTTATGTACATTCATCAATGGACAGTCCACGCAATGTGTCCGTCTGGGACACACTTCCTTTATCTGTATCTAGCGCAAGTAAATGCCGGAATCAGCATCCTTTATTGCAGGTCAAAAATCAAAGAAAGCCTGAGTGATTTTTGACCTGCTCATCTGCTGATTTTCCGGCATGTAACTTGCGCACGATACAGATAAGAAGGAAGTGTGGCCGCAGACGAACACATTGTGCGGACTGTCCATTTCTGAATGAATATAAACAATCAAAAAAGTCAAAATGTGAACACTGATAAAGCCGCAATTCGAGCAAGTTTTATAAGAAACCCTTTTATCTATTCCATAATGAAAACCAAGTAAAAGCCGGGAGAGAGGGGGAAGCCAGACGCTACAATGCCACGGTAAATAAGATTGATTTTCCGTCCTCGCTTTTGGCTGAAATTTTGCCCTTGTGTGCTTTCACGATCGCATACACGACGGAAAGTCCGATTCCAAAGCCCCCGGTCTTGGAATTGTGGGAAGCGTCCATACGGTAAAAACGCTCGAAAAGCATGTCCAGCTTTCCTTTTTCGATCTGGTCTGTGGTATTCCACACGGTGATGATTTTGTTTTTTCCGGAAGTTTTTAGTGCGATGCGGATGATGCCCTGCTCTGAGGAATATTTCATTGCATTGTCCAAAAGCAGGGAGATCATCTGCCGGATATTTTTTTCATCGCCGACATATTCCACATGCTCTGCCACATTGATCTCAAATTGTTTTCCTTTTGTTTTTGCGACAGAGCGGAATCCCTCTGCGGTATCAAGCACTGCATCCGAAAGTGAAAATGACACTTTTTCCAGCTTTGTCCCTTCCTCGTCCATGCGGGAGAGAAACACCAGTTTTTCCGTGAGGGAAGTCAGTCTTGCAATCTGTTTTCTCGTACTCTGCGTCCACTCGTTTTCCCCCTCCATCATCTCTATGACTTCGGTGTTGGCATCGATGATCGTGAGTGGCGTTTTGATCTCATGGCTTGCGTCCGTGATAAAGCGTTTCTGTTTCTCATAGCTTTCTGACACCGGTTTTAACACTTTTTCGGAGAAAAAGTATATCATGACAAACACAATGACAAGTCCGAGTGCTCCTGTTCCCGCGCTGGCAAGAACATATGTTCTTATGGTAGAGATTTCCCGCTGACAGTTTAAAAATACATACATTGTTGAGCCGTCACTGTCTGTTGCAAGGTATTTATAATCAGAGATAAAGCCTTTTTTCTTTCCTTTTTCCCACAGCTCCGCTGCGTATTCCTCCGCTGTCCCGGCTGAGATGGAAGCAATTTTTCCGGTATCCACAGATTCCACCGTACCGTCCGGTGCGATCGTCACTGTAAAATACCGGGTGTCAAACGGACTTTCCTGCGAAATTCCATGCTTTTGCAGGTCATTCATTGCCGGTGGCTGATCTGTCTTAGGTTCCAATTTTTTCCCAAAATCTCCGGGTGTCATATCCGGGAAAGTACCTCCGTTGTCAGCGATCAGGGAGAGTCTTGCATCCAGCGCCTGATTGGTACTGATGTAGTTTGCAATATTGATCGTACCGACAATTGCGATCAGCACGATAGAAACAGACAGCATTGCAATTGCAATAAATTTTCTTCTTAATTTTTTAAGCATTGTCTTTCTCCAATGAATATCCAAGTCCTCTGGCCGCCTTGATCTTCACCTGACTTCCAATGGAGGTTAATTTTTTTCTCAAATAGGAAATATATACCCATACGACATTTTGTTCCGCTTCTGAATCGTAACCCCAGATTTTATCCATAAAAAGATCCGGGGAAATGACCTGTCCTGGATTAGACATGAGCATTTCAAGCATCTGGTATTCCTTGCCAGCAAGACGGATACCTTCTGGATTCTCCGGTCCTGTGAGCTGATATGTAGAACGGTTCAGTGCAATATCACCAAATGCCAGCACATTATCGGTCGTGTCCGTCTGTCTCCTTGTCATTGCCCGGATCCTCGCCAGAAGCTCTTTCATGGAAAATGGTTTCGGCAGATAATCGTCTGCGCCACTGTCTAAACCCTCCACACGGTCATCAATCTCTGCCTTTGCTGTGAGCAGCAGGACCGGAACGGAATTTCCATGTCTGCGGATTGTTTTTAATACGGTGATACCATCCATTTTGGGCATCATGATATCTAAGATCACGCCGTCATAATTGTCACCGTTTTCCAGATAGTCCAAGGCTTCTGCACCATCGTACACAGCATCTACCGAGTAATTGTTATGTTTTAACACCGTGACAAGCGCACGGCTCAAATCCTCTTCATCTTCTGCAAGCAATAACCTCATACAAAATCCCATGCCTTTCGTTTATTTCACAGTGATACCGATTCCTGCCCTCAGCTGTTTTTATTCTGCGGTCACTTCTGTCGTCGTTCCCGATGTTGTGAGCGTGTACGTTGCTCCGCTCTCCACCTCTGCGGTGCTGATGATCACACAGTCATAGGTTTTTAATGCCGTGTAGCTTACGATCACATTTCCCTCACTGTCTGTCAGCACAACGTTGCCGGCTTCCATTTGTTCTCCTAATTTTACCATAAGAACCTTCTGTTTGGAAGAATCACTCATCCCCTCTGCCATGCCGCTGCTGCCGATTGCCACAAGCGTTCCGCCGTTCACATACGCAGACGACCGGTCGCCGTAATCGATCGCACTGTTTCCGTTATCAGACGGACCGTCAATGTAGATCTCACCGCCGTTGATCGTCAGATCGCCGTTGGAATCCACGCCGTCGCCGCCTGCCAGAATGTGGATATATCCACCGTTTAATTCCATTTTCTCGCCTGCTGTATTGATACCGTCATCACTTGCAGTGATATCAATCGTTCCATCGTTGATCGTCACCGTCAGGCCTTCCAGACCTTCATAACTCTCTGTCACGGTGATCGTACCACCATTTACTATCAGTGCATCATCTGCATGCACACCATCATCGCCTGTCGCAAGCGTGTATGTTCCATCTGCGATCGTAATATTTGCGTTGCTGTGGATGGAATCATCTGCGGAATCAATCTGGTAAGTTCCTCCATTTAAGTACATGCCGCCACCTGCCTTAATTCCTTTTGTGCTGGTGCCGCTCTCGTCGGTTGTGGTATCCTGTGGCATATTTTCTCCGTCCGGCTTTTCGCCCATCTGTGGCATGCTTTCTCCGTCCGGTTTCTCGCCGTTTTGTGGCATTCCGCCACCCGGTCCACCCGGCACATCTGACTCATGCGTTTTCAGACTGTTTGCAGCGCCGCCCCCAGCTGTGATGTCAAGTGTTCCATCCTCGATCTGCACGATATTGGAAGCGTCCATGCCATCGCCATCACTTGTGATCGTAAAATCACCATCTGCAATATAAATATAGCCCTTTTCTTCATCATCTGCATTTTCCGCATGAATGCCATCTTTTTCTGCGGTTAAAATAAAGGTTCCATCTGCGATACGCACACTGTCTTTTCCCGATAATGCGTGCCCTGCTGCTGTGATATCGTATGTACCGCCTATGATTTTCAGATCATCTTTGGATACAATTCCATGTCCTTCTGCTGATATGATCGTCAGACTTCCAGTGCCGTTTAACGTAAGGTCTGATTTTGCAAAAATCACGGCATCAATGTTGTTGTCGTCAATCGCAACATACTCATCCGTATTGCGAAGTGTATTCTGCGATCCTTCTGCAAGCGTTACAAATACTTTCTCTGCGCTTTTTACATACACTGCTGCACTTGAAGCACAGGTAATGTCCACATTATCAAATACGATCTGCACTTTCGCATTATCTGCATCCACCACAATCTGTCCTTCCGACAGTGTTCCGGAAAAAATATAAGTCCCTTCTGCCGTGATCGTCACCATCTGTCCATCGATCACAACGCCATCCGTTTCCCCCGCGATACCATCATCGGAAAGTGTGACATAAACTGCCCCACTCTCCTCATAGGTTCCTGCCAGATCCCGCTCAGTAAACATATCTGCACTTGAAAAAGTTCCTGCTTCACTCTGTGCTGATGTTTCTTCTGCATTTGTTTCTGTTTCCGAGGAAACAACATTGCCAGTACTGCTCTTTATTCCTGTACAGCCTGCCACTGTCGTCATGGATAATGCCATGGCAAAAAACAACGCCAGCAGTTTTTTTCTTCTATAACTCATTGACATTTGCCTCCTGTCTCATCATACTGATTTCCAGATTTCCGTTTCTGCATCTCAATTCATCGAGAAATGTTTTCTCTTCCGCATTGTCTTTTAACGTCACATGATAGGTAAGTTTGTAAAGACTTCCCATATTGGAGGTTTTCACAGCGACTACTTCACAGGATGATAAATATTTTTCAAAAAGATCATCAAATACTGCTCCGTAATTTAAATCCTCCGGGATTGTGATACGAAGTGTTTTCTCTCTTACTTCTGCTTTTTTTACACCGAATCCGGTCACATTTAACACAAACATCACGGCTCCCATAATGAGCGAAAACAGTACTGCAAACCCAAGATAACCCATCCCTGCGATCAGTCCTGCCGCCATTGCAAGAAAAATGGTTCCGATCTCTTTTGCAGTTCCCGGCACAGAACGGAAACGTACAAGCGAAAATGCTCCTGCCACAGCCACTCCGGCACCTACATTTCCGTTTACCATCATGATAACAATGCAAACGATTGCCGGAAGCATTGCGAGTGTCACTGCAAAGCTTGTCGTATAGCGGTTTTTATAAGTGTAAACCCATGTGATGAATGCCCCGATCAGCAGTGACACCACAATACAGAGCAAAAAATCCGGCACGGAAATCACCGCCGCACCTGCTGTATCAAAAATTCCTGTAAATAAATTGTTTAACATATTAATCTCCATTCCGCCGCTTTGCGGCGGCACAAATAGTGATGAAAGATTTCTCTTTCCCCTACACTGTGCAATAATAGTTTCAAGAAGCTATACTACAAAGCACGGGAGGAGGAGTTGTAGAAACCTTTCTCGTTTTAAGACAGCATATTAATCAGTGTAAGTTCTGCCTTTTCAAGCACAAATGAGTGGCATCACGAATCCGTACACTAAGAATTGTTTAAACGCCTTGGTTTAATTGTGTGGCAGTTCAGTCAATGGCTTCTTATCTTTTTACGAAAGGAGCGTTTGCTTATGAAAGTCACTTTTCAAACTTGTTGTGGCGTCGATGTTCACAAATCTTTTCTCGTTGCCACAATCATTAAAACATCTAGCGGCATTGAACCTTCCTATCAGAAAAGACGTTTTTCTACTTTCAACAATTCTATTCTTGAATTCAAGAAGTGGTTGCTTGAAAATGAATGCCTCTATGTCTGCATGGAATCCACTGGTAAGTACTGGATCCCTGTCTTCAATATTCTTGAAGATGAAATCAATGTTACTATTGCTAATCCCAAGTGGGTTAAAGCTGTTAAAGGTAACAAGGATGACACAAAGGATTCGAAATGGATTGGAGATTTGTTCCGTTTAGGACTGGTAAGGGGCAGTTATATACCTTGCAAAAAAATCCGTATTTTACGTGAATTTACAAGGTATCGCTACAAGCTTGTTTCCTGCCGTTCCAGTGAAAAGAATCGGTATCAGAATGCGCTTACTGTTTGTAATGTCGCATTAGACTCTGTTGTTTCCGATATCTTTGGGAAGTCATCCACATCCATCATTGACTACCTTTTAGAGCAGTCTGGAACTTCTATTGACCATGAAGTGATTGCATCAAAACTTCTTAAGCGCCTCAAAGCTAAAGAAGATGCTGTTATTGAATCCATTGAAGGATATCAGATGACTGATTCCCAAAAATATCGTATGCACCTCGTCCGTGCACATATGGATTATATCACAGCTGCGATCAATGATGTAGATTCTGAAATTGAATCTTTAATCGCTTCTGATCCTGATTATGAAAATGCTGTCGAGTTACTCTGTACCATTCCGGGTGTTAAATATGATAGTGCAATCACCATCATCTCCGAAATCGGTATTGATATGTCTCAATTCTGTTCCTCTAAACGTTTATGTTGCTGGGCTGGATTAACTCCTGGCAGCAACGAATCTGCGGGTAAGAAGAAATCTGTTCGGATTACACGTGCCGGTGTCTACCTCAAACCTGCATTAGTACAATGTGCCCATGCAGCCGTGAAATCTGACAAATCCCCTTACTACAAAAAGAAATACGAATCTCTTGTAAAACGTCGTGGTAAGAAACGAGCTATCATTGCAATCGCAAGAATGATTCTTACTGCTATCTATCAGATGCTGTCTACTGGCGAGCAGTGGAATCCGAGCGACCTTTACAAAGTTGATATGCCTGAAGCTTTACTGGAAAAGCAGAAGCAAAAGGCAATCAAACAAGCTCAGAAACTGCTAATTCGTGAAGGTTTATTGCCTCCAACCGAACCAATAGCTTCTTGATTTTTGATTACTACATATTGCTTTCTAAAAGTTGCCTTTACAGGTAACTTGTTTCAGTGCGTCACTTTTTGGCTGCCCTCTACTTTCTTTCACACTATTCCTTCTCTTTTCAATTGTCAATATAAATTATCCATATTATAGAATAGTATTTTATTTATTGACATTTTTAATCTATTATTTATAATAAAGACTGTCGTATTTACTACGTGGATTGAAAGTATAATATGGATAATATCATTCTCTTTCAGCAGGGGTTTTCCCTGCTGATTTCTCATTACTAAAGATATAACACTTTAGCAGTCCAATAATTTGTACATTTTAATTCAAATTAACAAAAAACTGCTATTTAAATATTTAAACCGCAGAAGTTAGAAATATGGTTACACTTTGGAAACATTCAATAATGAATTACTTAGAACATTTCCGCAATCAAAACCGGGTATCAAAATAAGGCTTTTTAACAGGTAATATGGATATAACGTAAAAAGCCGTATACCCGAGTAAGGTAAGTACGGCTTTGTTTCGGCATATAGCGGAAAATGATTTTCATATTTCTTGATTTTTTCTTAAAATGTGTTTTTTCCATCTATTATAATCATTTTTATTTGCTTTTTGAAAAATAGAACCCTGCATAATCATTTGGATTATGCAGGGTTCTCCGTTCCCTATTATAACATACCAAGTAATAACCGGGAACTACAGCGGTTCAGTTGAGCATATGAGGTATCACTACATTATAACATACCAAGTAATAACCGGGAACTACAGCATCTGCACTCTGTCTTTTCGTGCATTTCCTATTATAACATACCAAGTAATAACCGGGAACTACAGCATCCAATCCGCTATCACTCCACTCTTTTACATTATAACATACCAAGTAATAACCGGGAACTACAGCAAAATAGTGATTGCATCTTGTTCATTTAAGATTATAACATACCAAGTAATAACCGGGAACTACAGCAATTGCTGTTGAATCTGTTGTGGCTGTTGATTATAACATACCAAGTAATAACCGGGAACTACAGCGCCACTGTTCGCCTATTTGAAAACACCATTATTATAACATACCAAGTAATAACCGGGAACTACAGCGAAACTCGTGAAGCTATCCAGGGTGTAAACATTATAACATACCAAGTAATAACCGGGAACTACAGCACCATTGTCATAGATAACCGTACCGCGTTGATTATAACATACCAAGTAATAACCGGGAACTACAGCTGTGGCGGATGATAATGGTAACGAGTGGGAATTATAACATACCAAGTAATAACCGGGAACTACAGCTCACAAGGGCAGTTTATCCTCGATAGAAAAATTATAACATACCAAGTAATAACCGGGAACTACAGCACATGTCCCGACCATGCTTACTTCTGACAATTATAACATACCAAGTAATAACCGGGAACTACAGCCGGTCGTCTTGTCCGTTCTCGATAGCTGTTATTATAACATACCAAGTAATAACCGGGAACTACAGCGCGAGAAATTAAGAATAATACTGCTGATTTATTATAACATACCAAGTAATAACCGGGAACTACAGCAGCAATGAGACACCATGCAAAAGAAAAGCAATTATAACATACCAAGTAATAACCGGGAACTACAGCGTTCGACCATAACAAGCGTAAATATATTGCATTATAACATACCAAGTAATAACCGGGAACTACAGCTAAATACCGTAATGAGGTTGGAAAGCTGATATTATAACATACCAAGTAATAACCGGGAACTACAGCGTCTGCTCCGCTATTCTCTTCCCTTGTTCGATTATAACATACCAAGTAATAACCGGGAACTACAGCAATCTGCTCGGGAGTTTGACAGTT
>ENA-OPSQ01002247-OPSQ01002247.1-human-gut-metagenome-genome-assembly--contig:-NODE-2247-length-11134-cov-2.211391_pt1 | contig 11134 bp, 8 predicted proteins | sample MGYA00241456_ERZ501904 | MGnify/ENA primary metagenome ERZ501904 (study PRJEB25962, sample SAMEA2042452) | human gut metagenome | biome: human gut; feature: human-associated habitat; material: faeces...
ATATACGCTCTCGTATGCTCTGCTGCCGTGCTTAAATGCAGATCTTCATACGCTTTTTCATGATTTCCCATATAATTCTGAAGAGTGATATATTCGATAAATACATCATCACGTTCTTCAAAAGTTTCCGGATATTTCTCATAGAATTCCAGACGTTTTTCTACGGAATAATCTAACTTCTTATATAACTGATCCAGTTCCAGGAATACTCTGCTGTCTGTGGTATCCAGCGCAAATGCATGTTCCAGAACTTCCTTCGCTTTCTGCGGTTCCTGACACTTGTTGTAATAAATCAGTGAAAGATTTCTGAACACTGTCGGGAAATTATTGTCCAGTTCTGCTGATTTTTCCCATACTTCTTTTGCTTTTTCATACTGGCGTTTATCATACCATAAGTTACCAATGTAATAATAAGCTTTTGGAAATTCCGGCTGAAGCTTCATTGCCAGTTCCAGTACTTTAATGTCCTCCAGACGGTTCGGGAAACAGCAATAGGAATCTGCAGCATCTGCTTTTGCAATCATCTCTTTTGCTTCTGCTTCTTTTCCAAGTTCATACAGGCATTCTGCACGATAGTAATACAGCATCGGCCATTCTTTATCGCAAATATTTAACAGACCAAGCGCTTCCTCGTAGCATCCGCTCTCCATATAATCAATAGCTGCCTGAATAAAGTTCTGGTGGAAATTACGCATACGGGCTTTCAGTGCCTGTTTCATATCATCCTGTTTCTCAACCTCTGCAAGAAGGATTTCCTCATATGCAGATACATAATCGAAACAGTCAACTTTTTCATTCTCTTTCAGCCATTCTTTTTCTTCTTCTGTTTTTCCCAGTTTACGGAGAATTGCTGCCTTTAATCCTCTTGCTTTAATGTTATGGCTGTTTTTCACAAGACCTTTTTCTACTAATTCAAGAGCTAACGGATAGAATCCTTTTCTCGCAGCAATCGCTGCAAGGAAATAGAAGGACATTTCCTGCTGTTCATTTGACCAGGTTGCTTTAAAGAATGCATCATATGCTTCGTCATAACGTCCCTGATAGAACAGTGTCAGACCAAGATCATAATATGCTTCGCTGTTATATGGATTCGGATTCTTCCATGTCATTCTCTCCAGTGCCTTGCGGAAGTATTTCTCACTTTCTTCCAGAAGACCGCGACGGAACAGAAGCATACCGTAAGCTGTATTCAGTCGGATATCTCCTTCATCTCGCTTCAGTCCTTCCAGATAATAATCATCCGGAAGATAGGTTGCATGACGATACTGCTCAATATGAAGTCCTGTCAGATAAAGTTCTTCACATGTCAGGATTTCCTGTGGATCTTTTGCCGCCTGTGCCGGTTCAGGAATCTTCGGAATCTTCTCTTCAAGTGGAGTAAATTCTACAAGTTCTCTTCCCTCTGCGTTAAATACGCGGACAGTGATATCTGTCTTCTTTTCTGCCTGAACGTTGACTTTCTTTTCATATACAGCTACCGGTGAAATATCAACAGTTTCTTCAAATACTACTTCATCTTTCTTCTCCAGAACTACTTTCGCATTCTTTTCTTCTCCGGTTGTATAAACACGTAAGAAAACTTCATTACCTTCAATTTCCATATTGACCATAGCATCAATCGTTGCATTCTTTACATAGCCAACTTTTTTGTATGGCATAAAGTACTGCTTAAATGTTTTCTCCTCGAAAGGCTTCAGCCATGTAAAATCTGGCTGGTTATCTGTATATACACCTGTCATCAGCTCAATATACGGACCGTCTTCATCTGTAAGATTTCGATCCCATGCTTTACCAAAATCACCACAGCCCCATGTCCACTGCTTCTTACCTGGAGAAATATGATGGTCTGCTACATGAAGGATTCCTGCTTCTTCTCTGTAATCATATCCACCAACAAAGTCAAAATCTGATTTTTCTGCCATGTAAGAGGTCGGAACCGGAATGTTTTTATAACGGGAAATATCCACACCGGCGCTGTAATCATGTTTATAATATACACCTGTAGCGATAGGGAATTTAGATACGTCTCGTTTTCCATGATCCATAACCGCATGTACATCTGGCGGAAAAACAGATTGCGTATAATCGTTTACAGGTACTGCCGGATTTGCCCACCAAAGAAAAGTCTGAGCCATTGGCGTACGGTTATAAAGCTGTCCACGAATCTCAATATACGCTTTATCAGGATACAGAGTGAAACTTGCAATTCCTTTTGTTCCATACATCTGATCCACGTCATTGACCATAACTGTTTTGCTTCCGTCTTCATGTTCAGTAACTGTATAGTCTACCGGAAGATATGTAGTCGGACGATGGTGCTGTGGCCAGTTAAATTCGATACCACCGGAAATCCATGGTCCTGTCAGACCAACCAGTGCCGGTTTAATTACATGATTGTAGTATACAAAATCATATCCATTTGTTTTATCATATGCTCTCTGAATTCTGCCGCCAAGTTCAGGAAGAACCATCACTTTAATATACTGATTTTCCAGATAAACAGCTTTCCATGCTTTATCCTTTTTGACATCTTCTATTTTTTCAATAACCGGATATGGATATACCCTTCCGGAACTTCCCTGATATACTCGTTTTTCAGAAAAAATCGGATTCTTTTCTGCTGCACCGATCTCATAAGTAGGGATGATTACTTCCTCTTCCCAGATTCTTACTTCTTCCATGTTACTTACCTCCCAATTTACATACCAGTGTATCAATTTGTCTGTACACTAGCTTTTTCTCAACTGCGAAAATACAAATCATTAATCTAACTACGTTACTATCCACTCCATTTTCAATAACGTAGCTAAAATTCATTCCAGCTTTCCTGTGACAATGAATTTTCATAATGTTTTTTTATTGCTTTCTATTTCTTTTTGTGATAGCTTAATTATATATGTTAATTACTGAATATTCATTACTGTAACTTGCTTATGAGTTTAAAAAAATTGCTATAAGGAGAGTCATTATGAGAACAAAAGAAAACTTAGTAAATCCCGCTTCTGATTACTATCTCTATCAGCCAAGCACGATTGCTTCCAAACTTTATCTTTATCCGAAAGAAATCGGATATTTTTACTATGAACCAGGATACTGGCGCTCCAGAATTCAATACAACAGTTTTCTTTTAATGTATATTGCCAAAGGAACCTGTCAGGTTCTTCTTCCAGATCAGCAACTTCAGAATGCTGTTGCCGGACAGGTTGTTCTTATTGACTGTTACGTTCCTCACGAATATGGCTTTGACTGTGACGCAGAAGTTTCCTGGATACATTTTGACGGTCCACTCGCCAGAGATTTTTATGATCTTATCACCGCCAGCCATGGAAACATTATTTCTCCTTCCAATTCATTTCCCATTACAAATGGTCTGGATCAGATGTTACATGTCTTTCGTAATTCCAAACCACTGAAAGAGGGAGAAGCTTCAGAAATGATCACGCAAATGCTTAATACGCTATTGTATACCCGGGCATATTCCGGAAATACCACTTCTCACTTCAAAGTAGTAGAAAAATCCCGGGCATATATCAATGAACACTTCAGCGAACCTCTAACCTTGGAACAACTTGCCAAAAATGCCAATATGAGCCCTTTTCATTTTTCGCGTGTGTTTACTGCTCAGACCGGCTTCACTCCTCATCAATACCTTATTGCCACAAGAATCAATTCTGCCAAATTCCTGTTAAAGCTGCCTGATGTCCCTGTTAAGGAGATTGCCTTTGGTTCAGGATTTAACAGCGAAAGCAGTTTCTGTTCCACTTTCCGCAAGTGGGAAAATATGACTCCAAGTGAATACAGGCAGCAAATGATTCTGTCTTCCGAAGATACTAAATAAGTCCCAGTCTGCGAACCAAATATAAAAAGAATCAGAAACTGCCACTCGCAATCTCTGATTCTTTTTTTATTAAACATTATTCTTAACTGATACCGATTATCTTTCAGAAATAAAAGACTGAAAATATAATCTCTTAGTTAGCAGCATCGCCCATTACATCTTTGTAGTTTTCAGGTGTAACAATTTCTGCATCTACTGCTGTTTCCATATCAACGTCATCTCCATTGATCAGTTTCATCAGAACATCTACAGATCCCTGACCTACAGAATCAGATGAGAAATAAGCAGCTGCTTTCATACATGTTCCATCAGCACCTTTGTCATTCCACTCATCTTTTGCCATATAAGCACCAAGACCTACTACACATGCATTTGCATCCAGACCAGCTGTTTCAAGAGCGCGGCATGCACCAATAGTTCCTTCTTCATTTGCACCCATTACCATCCATGTTGTAATCTGTGGATTTGCTGTAAGTACAGCTGCTGCTGCAGTATTTCCTTTATCTGTAGTTCCATCATAGTCTGCATAGAAAATATTGTCTTCATTGAAATCCGGGCATACTTCTTTGAATTTATCATATTCGCCTTCTGCACGCGGTACGCAGCTGGAAACAGTATCCATAGTCATGATAAGAAGACCAACTTCATCTTTTCCAACAAGATCATTGTCCTTTGCATAATTTGCCATCCACTCACCATTTGTCTGTCCGATTGCATAAGCATTAATTCCTACCCATGGAGCTAATTTCTCTCCTGCATCATCCTGAAGTGCATCATCACATGCAACAATCGGAATATCTGCATCTTTTGCCTTATCAACGGCTGCCTGAGAAAGTGTCTGGTCAGGTGTACAGGTAATGATACCACTTGCATTGTTTGCAACTGCATTATCAATTGCTTTTAAATATTCTTCCGGACTCATCTTAGCATCTACATAGATGAATTCTCCACCGGCATCCTCAACAGCTTTCTTTGCCGCATCACCTTCATCGATAAACCATGTCTGATCACCGGCTTTATAAATTCCATATACTACCAGCTTATCTGCTGCGCTTGCTGATACTGCAGGTACTACCATACTTACTGCCATTGCTGCTGCCAGAACTACACTCATCACTTTTTTCTTCATGTCATTTTCCTCCTTAGGATATATATGTTTTGCTATATTCAGTCACACCCCACGTGTGAAAGTTTCTCTTATTTAATGTTCTTCATGCTTGCTTCCAGAAGCTCTTTCTCACGTTTCTGCTTACGGATAAAGTCAGATGTCAGAGCGAAAAGAAGAAGTGCACCTCTTGCTACATACTGCCAGAAAGTAGAAACATTTACCATAATCAGACCTGTATTAAATGCCTGAATCAGGATAACACCAAGAATCGTTCCGAACATGTCACCTACACCACCGGCAAAGGAAACACCGCCAAGGATAACAGCTGTGATCGCATCAAACTCAAGGTTAATATTTGCTGCTGGCTGTCCGGAGTTCATACGGGATGAAAATACGATTCCACCTAATGCTGTCAAAGCTCCAATGATAACGAAACAACTTGTAACAATTTTCTGTGGATTCAGACCTGCAAGTCTTGCTGCCTCCTGACTTCCACCGATTGCATATACGCTACGTCCAAATTTAGTCTTTGCAAGGATAAATCCAAAAATTACAAATGCAAGGATCATCAGCCATACAGATACAGGAATCGTCAGTAATCTTGCTTTTCCGATTGTCAGATAAGCTTTATTACTGATAGATACTGGTTTACCATCACAGATAATGTAAGCAAATCCTCTCATAATGTTCTGTGTTACCAGAGTTGCAATGAATGCTTCCAGTTTAATCTTATTAACCATCCATGCATTAAAGAAACCTGTTGCCACACCGGCAAGTAAAACAACAGCTATTGTAAGAATAAACGGAACATTTTTTGAAAGTAACAATGCTGCCAGTGTTCCGCAGAAAGCTGCCAGAGAACCAGGTGACAGGTCGTTCTGTCCTGCAATGATCAGATATGTATGTCCAACCGCTACCAGACCGACCAGTGAAGCGGCAACCAGCAGGTTTACCATATTCGCCCATGTCAGAAAGTTCTTATTTAAAAATGTAAATAATGCAAATACAATAATGATCGCTGCTATCAAAATCAGCTTATCACCACCGATTTTATTTAAAATGCTTTTTTTCTCTTTTTTAGTTTCAATATTACTCATTTGCTTCCTCCCCCATCATTCCCAGGCTTAACAGCTTGTCTTCGGTAGCCTCTTCTCTCATTACCTCACCGGAAATACGTAAGGATTTCATAACAATAATTCTGTCTGAAAGTCCGATAACTTCCGGCATTTCTGAAGAAATAAGAATTACGCCGAGTCCCTGTTTTGCAAATTTACAGATCATACTGTAGAATTCTGATTTTGCACCTACGTCAATACCCTTCGTAGGCTCATCCAGGATCAGGACTTTCGGATTCGTTGCAATTCCTCTGGCAACAATACATTTCTGCTGATTACCACCGGAAAGCTCTACAATCTTTTTATCAGGGGATGGTGTTTTAACTTTAAACTCTCTGATTCCCCAGTCAGCTTCCTCCGCTTCTTTCTTCTTATCTATCACACCAAGTTTATTCGAATTCTTATCCATCAGTGCAATATTGATGTTTCCTGCAATACTCAGGTTACTTAGAATACCTTGCAGTTTACGGTCTTCAGGCACCAGTACGATACCGTTATCCATTGCTTCCTTCGGAGATCTGTTTACGATTTTTTTACCTTCCAGATAAACCTCACCGGTTTTCATTTTATCTGCGCCAATAATGGCTCTCATCAATTCTGTTCTTCCGGCTCCTACCAGACCTGAGAAACCAAGTACCTCTCCTTTATGAAGTACAAAGGAATTCTCTTTTACATAATCTGAAGATACGCCTTTAACTTCCAGAAGAACATCACCAATCTTATCGTTTCTGTCCAGGTTCTTAAAGATATCACCCAGATCACGTCCAACCATCATCTTGATCAGCTGCTGTTCCGGAACTTCTTTTGTAATTACTGTATCTACATAATGACCATCTTTAAAGATTGCTACTTTATCTGCAATCTGCTGAATTTCTTTCATTCGATGAGATACATAAATAATAATCTTGCCCTGAGCTTTCAGTTTCGCTATAACTTCAAAAAGGCTGTCAATCTCTGCATCACTTAAACTGGCTGTAGGTTCATCAAAACAGATAACTTTAAGATTTTCACGACTGTATGCCTTCATAATCTCTACCATCTGCTGATATGCAATTCTTAAATCTTTAACCTTGGTTGTCGGCGATATTGGAAGCCCAAAATCATCAATAATTTTCTGTGCCATCTGATTTGCTTTAGCTTTATCAATAATTCCAAATTTCTTTGATGGCATACGTCCCAGATAAATATTCTCAGCCACACTCAGTTCCAGCAGAATCTGGCGTTCCTGGTATATTACGCTGATTCCTTCCTGAATTGCTTCGTGGGGGGAACTGAAATGTTTCTGTACACCATCCAGAAGATATTCTCCATTTGTCGGTTGATAATCTCCATTAAGTACTTTCAGCAATGTGGATTTTCCGGCACCATTTTATCCAAGAAATGCAAGTACCTCTCCGCCATATGCTTTGAAACATATATTATCCAGCGCTTTTACACCAGGGAAATACTTTGAGATATTTTTAAACTCGAGTACACTACTCATGTGCTTTCCCTCCTTCTCTTATCTGATTACCGTTCACTCTGTAACCAGTAACCTTATCTGAGTTTTATTATAGACGTGATGCTTCCGTATTGCATTACTTGAAATTGCTATGGAGTTTAAAAAAATTGCTATTTTTGTGTAGCTTGTTTATAATTTCACAAAATGATTTTCGTTTTTATACACTTTTTACATTTTATAGATTTATATTTTGTGCAATTATGTTTTCTTTATCTGTTTCTCCCTTGTTTTTTTTATCTTTCTCCGTCATTTTTATAACTGTCATTTTATTTTTTCTTGAAAAAATACTGTTTTTACGTTACAGTATGGCTATGTACCATAATAAAAAAGTACAATCTGAATTGTAATATGAAAGTGAGGAATATTTGATATGTTAATCAGTCAAAGTACTAAAAAATCACCATTTTCTGATATATGCAGGCAATATATCACTGTCAGACTGACCTGTAATGACGGTTTTTCTGTAACCTTATGCTCCATCGGAGCCTCCATACGTCAAATTCTTTTCCCTGCTTCTGATGGTGGCTTAAAAAATATTGCGCTTGCTTTTGATGAGGATACCGCTTATTTTTCCAATTCACTCTATGCCGGTGCCACACTTGCCCCATGCGCAGGACGTATTTCACATGGGAAACTTTCTATAAATGACAGCGTTTACTCTTTGTCTCTTAATGAAAATAATACTCATACTCTTCATGGTGGATCTCATAATGCATCTTTTAAAAACTGGGAACTTGTATCTGCTGAGATTGATACTAAAGATAACTTTGATAACAGGCTGATTTCTTCCGATAAATATTCCACTCACACTAATGCTACCGATGCCTTTTCTATCGAAACTACCACTGATATATGTCCCGCTCAACATAACCATACTTTAGTAGAAAGTGCTACTGTAGTTTTTAGAATCATATTAGAAGACGGTCTGGATGGATTTCCCGGAAAACGGGAAATAAAAGCCATCTATACACTAAAAGAAGATCATACTCTCACCTTACGATATGAGGCAATTTCTGATAAAGATACATATTTTAATATTTCAAACCATACATATTTCAACCTATCCGGTGATTACTCAAGTTCTGCATTAACTCATAAACTGCAAATTCAGGCAGACAAATATATATGCAATACACCTGAATTCATTCCTGAAAGCATTGTATCAGTTAAAAACACACCTTTTGATTTTCGTCGGTCCATATCACTTCTGGAACAGATGCAAGCATATCCGGACGATATACAGCTGAAACGAAACAAAGGATTTAATCACGAATTTATCCTAAACCATGATAGTCCAAATCATGATAAAAATGAAAGAATTACAATGCCGTTGTCTTCACCAAATACGCCTGACCTGACATGCACTTCCCCAGACAATTCCATTCAACTTCAGATTACATCTGACGCTCCTTGCGCAGTTATATACTCTGGAGGTTATTTTGAAAACGGAATAAAGCTGAAAGATAATCAACTCACAAGCCCAAGCTGTGCTCTTGCATTTGAATTTCAAAGTTACCTGGATGCCCCAGGCAATTTTGACTTTCCATATCACATTACAAAAGCAGGAGAATTATGGAACAGACAAATCTGCTATCGATTTCTGAATCCTTCTGGAATGTAATCAGAAGTATAAAGTAGCAAAATGCCTTGAATATAAGAGTATATATAATATATCCTCTCAAATTTTCAAGGCATTTTATTTCCAAATCTTTCTACATAAAACTTACCAAACCGACATCTACACCACAACCTCAAGAATCTTTTTCTCTTTGTATCTTATCTCATGAATCCCTGTCTTCTTCTGCTTATTAAAATTAAAGCTCAAAAGATATCCTCTCTCCTGCTTATAAGCTTCCAGATACTCAAACAACTGCTTTTCCCCACGTTTATTATACTCATCACCATGCCAGATTTTCAGCTCAATGATAAACTGCTTTCCCCTATAATCAACAATAATATCTGTTCTCTTATTATCTCGCGTTCTCGCCTCAATATAATAATTTCCTGTCCCATTAATGATTGGTTTTAAATACAGCAGGAATAATTTTCTTCCATTTTCCTCAATAAATTTCTGATCATTATCGGAATAAATTTCTTCAAAATGCTCATAAAATTTCTTCATAACCAGATCCATCTGAAGCATTCCGGAAATAATAAACTGATTCCGGTCAGAAACCGACGCCACATACATCGCATCATTAATTGCCATCTCAGCTAAGAACAAATCATACAACTGTGTCTCAAAAATTCTGTTAGAAATCGCAACAATTCCATGATTATCCTTAAGAAATCCAAATGTCACTCCCAGATCAATTAACGGAGTTTCTCTCTTAAACGGAAAACTTACTCCTGAGAACAAAATACTCTGCATCATCTCTTTCAATTTAGGATAATCCAGCAATTTCTTCGTCATATCATCAAACAATGTGTTTGGCTCTTTTAATAACAATTTCACTGCTTCCAGAACTCCCTCTTTTGTCCATACCAACACATTTGTCAAAAATTCATCCGTTCCCAAAATCCGCTCATCCATAATCTGGCATATCCGCGAAACCAGATACGGGTAACCGCTTGTATAATCATAAATCAGCTGACTGATTTCCCGGATATTCATTCCCGTCTGATAATCCCGCTCATATTCATTCAGCATGCTTTCAATATCTTTAACTGAAAAGCTCATGTCCAGACGAAAATCTACTGCTATATTCCATGGACTGTTATACTTCGATTCCTCCTGTGGATGCAGTTTTAGTTTTAAAGTTTTTACATCATGCACACCTGCCAGAACCACTGACTGAAATGTAGAATCCTTCCCCTGCTGCCATTTCAGATATTTCTCTCTCAGCAGTCCGAGAAAAGAAAGAAAAATCTGATTATCAGAACTTTTATCCACTTCATCTATCATCAAAACTATCTTTTTTCCACATGATTTACACAATGATGTGATTTTCATTCCAAGCGAACGCATTGGAAACTTTTCAGAAAGAGGGCTGATCCAGTCATTTACCGTTTTCTCCGCAACATTCTGTTCCCGAAGACATTCTCCAATATCAAGCACCAGTCCTTCTGCCAGACTGGTCAAAGATTCAAAATATTCATCTGCCGCCTCGAAACTCAAACTCAATACCAGATAATCTTCCCTGAGTTTTCTTTCCAGTAAAAATAAAGTCGTTGTTTTCCCATACTGCCGCGCACGGTTTATCGTGAAGTATTGTCCTTGTTCGATGTAATCTTTTGTGATGCGGTCAATTCTGTCACTGATATCTACCATATAGTTTTTCTCTGGAACACAAGTTCCTGTAATGCAAAATTTTTTCGCCATGACCGTATCCTCCTGACCTAGTTTACAGACCAGACGGATATACACAATCCGTCTTCGCTACTTGTTTGATTTGATTAAATTGTAACACGAACCAAAACCAGTTACAATCATCTCTCATTGACTTTTCCATACTGTTGTGTTACCCTAACAGCAGTAAAAAATTTGCATATGGATAATAACAACGGGAGCCTGTGTGACAGGCTGAGAGGAAGATAGATCTTCGACCGCACCTGATATGGATAATGCCAGC
>ENA-OPSQ01002253-OPSQ01002253.1-human-gut-metagenome-genome-assembly--contig:-NODE-2253-length-11110-cov-2.350158_pt1 | contig 11110 bp, 8 predicted proteins | sample MGYA00241456_ERZ501904 | MGnify/ENA primary metagenome ERZ501904 (study PRJEB25962, sample SAMEA2042452) | human gut metagenome | biome: human gut; feature: human-associated habitat; material: faeces...
TCGTGCCAAAGACCATTTCCGTGAAGACACTGCAGATATATTCATAGGCACCGCCCAACAAAGTTCCGGCTATGAAGATGGATCCATCACTCTTATTACGGTAACGATAAAGGAGCAGGGTCAGGAAGGCACAGCCCAAACCCCAGACAATACTGAAAGGCCCGTAGATGACACTGCTGCGGCTCATCCAGACACCTGCGGTGATGCGGCAGAAGATCGTTTCTGTAATGTCACCTAACAATGCACCGATGAAGAAGAGGGAAAACAGTTTGTAAAAGCAGCAGCCCTCGGCAAAGACGGTGGATTTTTTATGTTCTTCTCTGGCTTTTACCAGAGCATCCAGGCTGATAGAAGGATATGATTTCTGCAGTCGCTTCTGTATATGTCTTGTCAGGGCATTTTCCAGAAAACGGGAAGTCTGGCCCAGCCCTTCTGTAAGCTGATCCAGGCGGGCAGTCTGCTTTTCCAGAGAGGCCTCCACCCGGTGCTTTGCCTGTACCTGTAGGCTTAAAGTAGATAAAGCGGAACCAACGGTGTCCAACAGGAGCAGCCCGCCCAGCACCAACAGAAGTACAACGGAAAGCAAGTGCGGAATGCGGTCAAAAAGTCCGCATAATAACGGATCTGCAAACATTACCGTCACAACACTTAAAGCACCCCACAGCAGGGAAAAAGGCAGGCAGATGTAGCCACCTACGTTGTAGCGGAAACGGGAGTAATCCCACAGCTTTTTCTTATAGACCTTTTCGAAGAACATGCCGGTGGAATATTCCAACAGGGAAGCCAGTACAAAGCCACCCAGGAACAGGAAAAACGGGTCTTCCGTTAGTTCCGGCAGGAAAATCTCGAACAATATGGCACCAAAACCGTAGATCGGGCATAGGGGACCCGCTACGAATCCGCGGTTAACGAATTTCCGATGCTGCACCGCAGCAGCACATACCTCAATACACCATCCAATAAAGGAATAGAAGAAAAACAACCAGAACAGGCATAACCAGGTTATTGTCATAGGGGCACCTCTTTCGTCGAAGATTGTCGAATATTGTCTTGTTCCATCATATCACAACGGCATGATAGAAACCATGACTAAATTACAATGTTGGAAAAATGTACAAAATGGTGATAAAAACCGTTGGAAAAGTGTACGAAGCCATCGACATATTCTTCGGTAGGCTCTTAAGATCTCGGAAATCTCGGCGATATGATTTATCTCCTCCCATTCATTGTCTGTTAGACCGTCCTGCTGCAGACTTTCCCAGGCAATGTCACAATTCTTGTCCTCGTGTAATTCCTTCATATTGTTGTAATAGGTCTTATCTCCGGTGACGGCATAAGGCTGTACGGCAGCGGTCAGCGTTTTGGAACCCAGACGGTATTGGTTCATATACATGGTAGCTTCCAGCTGTTGAGAATTGATCCGGCTCAGATATAGATTGGATCCCACGAACAGGATCATCATGACGATACTGATGATCAGTATCCGATAGGTAGACCTTGTTAAAAAATATAAAAAAAGCGTAAAATTATTTTGAGAACCACCGGTGATGGCTTGCACCCTATACAGGAAGATGGTACTATAAAACATAAGAGGCATGATTCGGAAAAGAGAAGATAACGGTAAAAATAACGATAAATAAAGAACCAGGGGTGGTTACATGAAAAAAAGAATAGTTGCCGTGACTTGTGTGCTGATGTTTTGTCTGGGGTTGATCGGATGTGGGACTGAACGAGCCGACAAAACGCAGCAACTGATCCGGGGTGCGGCACCGGGGTATAATGACGGTCTCATCCGGGTGGGGATGATCCAGACGGGAAAAGAGTCTGACTGGAGAGATGCCAATACCAATGATTATCTGAATACGTTCACCAAAGAAAGAGGCTACGATCTGATCTATATCGACGGCAATTCCAGTTCGGAGCGCCAGGTAAAAGCCATGTACGATCTGATCCAGCAGAAAGTAGATTATATTATCCTGCAGCCCATCGTGGAGACCGGATGGGAGGATGCCATACATGCCGCAAAGGAAGCTGGGATACCGGTCATCGTAGCGGATCGTAAAATCGCTGTGGATGAAACGGAATACGTGTCCTGGATCGGTTCGGATTTTGAAGAGGAAGGCCGGAAAGCTGTAACGTGGCTGGATCAGTATTTAACAGAGCAGGGACGGGAAAACGAGACAATCCACATTGTCCTGCTGGAAGGAACTGAAGGAGCTACCGCTGCCATCGGAAGAACGAACGGTATTTTACATGGAGTGGAGGAACATCCGAACTGGACTATCGTAGACAGGGGATGTGCCAATTTCACTCAGGGAGAAGGCCAGACCTATATGGAAAATCTGCTCAGCGAAGGAACGGTAAAGGATATTGATGTTATCATTTCGGAAAATGATAACATGATCTTTGGTGCCATGAAAGCACTGGACCGGAACGGCAAGAGCTATGGGCCTGAGGGAGACATCATTATGATCTCCTTTGACGCTTTGCACGAAAGCTTTGAAAATATGATGGCGGGGAAATTACATGCCACCGTGGAGTGTAATCCGCTGCTGGCATCCACTGTGGAGACGGTCATAGAAGAACTGGAAGCCGGCAGAGAGGTGGACAAGATCTATAACACTGAGGAAAACATCTATACCTATGAAAATGCAGCCGACTATATAGATCAGAGAAAGTATTGATTTCCGAGGATTACGAATGAAAAAATCATTAAAGTATAAAATCGTTCTGGCTATTGTTATCATCGTATGCATTATGGACGTGAGCTTCATATTTGTAAACTACGTCAATTATATGAATGTCAATCGGAATTACACAGATTCTCTGGCGCAGACTGTGGCGAATACCTGCAGACTGGTGGTAGACGGAGACAGCGTAACGGGCTATCTGGACAACAGACGGAGAAATACGGCGTATTACGAGGTATGGAATAAACTCATTGACTATCGCAACACCAGTGAAAATGTATTGCAGATCAGCGTGGTCAATTTCAGGGATGGTGGAGGCTGTTATGTGTATGACACAGATCTGACAGAAAACGGAGCCTTTTTAGGAGATATCCGCCCCTATGATGAGGTACAGAATGCTATAAAAGACGAGTTGATCGCATGTGAGAAAATAGAACCGTTAGAGTATAACGGAAGAAGCGATTACTACATTCCGCTGAATTCCTCATACAATATTCCGGTGGCTTATATTATCGTAGGAATTTCCACAGAAAATGTCAGAAGGGAGCAATTGACTTATTTAGGGTATATTACCATCATTGTTACATCGATTACGGTGCTTTTCGGAGTCTTTATGATCTGGTTTATGCAGCACAATGTGCTGGGACCGTTAAATGCCATGTCCAAGGCGGCTTCCAGCTATTCTATTGCCATTTTGCGGGATGGTAAGGAATCTCCCATCAGCCGGATGAACATCAGAACCGGAGATGAACTGGAACGGCTGTGTGAATCCATGAAGAAAATGGAGCATGATATCATTGCGTCCAGTTCCCAGCTGGCTATTGCCGATTGGAACAGCAATCATGACAGCATGACGCAGCTCTACAACAAGAGACACTACAAAGAACAGTTAAAAGAACTGCAGAATGACTGTACCATCGGTGTAATTTATTTCGACATTGACAATTTGAAACGCATGAATGATACCTTCGGACATGAAAAAGGCGATGCTGTGATCCTGAAAGCAGCGGAATTTATCCGGAGGTATCTCACGGAGCAAGCAAGCGGATTCCGTATCGGCGGAGATGAATTTGTAATGCTGATCAGAGATTGTACGGAAGAAAAAGTACAGGAACTGGTAAGTACCATGCGTGGAGATGAGAAAGGAAATTTATCGGATGTAACAGCAGAGTTTTACTGCCGTCTTGCAATCGGCGGAGCCTTTCGCAAGACAGCAGAAATTCTGGAAGAAACTATAAAACGGGCAGATGATGAAATGTACAAGAATAAACATTCCGTGAGAAAAGCCTGAAATTTCAGGCTTTACTGAATAGTCAGCCGGAAGCTGGCATCGCTGCCCTTCAGCCGGATCCGGTACAGATCATGATCCCATGCCGTTTTCAGGCGTGCGTCCGTGATCGGTAAAGTTTCTATGGCAAGCAGATCAGCCCCTTCGAAGGAGGCAGATGCTTCTCCGATGGAGAGTTTACCGTCAGAAAGAATAACAGGTTTTTCATAAGTAATAAAATTAAGAATAACATCTTGTGCATTTGTATGGTCTTCCAATACGACAGTGTTGGAAGACTTTTTTAATGTCACCCTGCGGACATAAGTCAGATCCGGCACAATAGCCTGTGCGGCAGGATAGGCGGCAGCCAGTTCCATGGAAATAGAAGGTTCGGCTCCGGTCAGAACTGTCATCACATTTTCCGCACGGTATTCCACACCGTCCTTCTGATCCGTACCGCAGATTGTAGGCAGGTTGTGATACCCTGACTGCATGGTCCAGATCTCGTAACGTCTGGGAGAGAAGGTCTTCCGGGTGTAGGTCTCCACACCGATATCCGCCAGAATGGGCAGTCCATTTTTGTATAAGGTGATGCTGCCGGTATCATTGTGGTTGTGACTGTCGGCATTGTCTCCGGCTTTGACTGCCAGATCCATAGTATCGGAATGCACGAGGAACAGCCCTACGCTGGGATAATAGACATCCCGGTGGGAAAGTGTTCCGGAAGTATTCTGCTGCATCAGTTCTTCATAATGAAATACGGTCTGCATGCGATAGAACAGATTCCCACCGTTCACTTCATCTGTGACAAGCTGTCCCTGACCCGCCTGGAAATCTTTTGCGGCGAACAGGCAGAGATCCTCCTGCCCGGTGGCTTTGCCGAAGAGATATTCCCGTACTCCGGCACGGCCGGCTATAGGAGAGCAGTCAGCAAAATTAAAATAGTATTTATCATTCACATGCACGTTCAGAATATAGGATGCAATATTTTTCACCTTATCCCACCGGAACAGAGTGTCGAAATGACCGTCGGTAACCGTGTTCAGCACAGTCATGGCACCGTATAGACATAGTCCCGCATGGCGATAATATTGGGCACCCTCCTCGCAACAGCCGTCATTGCCGTAATCCTTGAGAAAATAATCACAGCTTTCAGCGGCCTTATGCAGAATCGCCTGCAATGTGACAACTGTGTCAGACGTATTCTCCGGCAGGAACAACGGAGCATTTCCGCAGAATGTGCGCACCGGAGAGGACAACCGAGAGGACATTTCCACACTCCAGGGCATCAGGAACGTGGTCAGCAGTACATTCTGTGTACACCATACGGTCCAGTTGCACATAGGCTCATCGTCATGTCCCATCCACCAGAAATGTGCGGTCAGGTAGGGCAGCAGGATCCGGCGCTTCAGATTGTCCTCTATGCAGGTCAGGATATAGGGGCTGACAGCGTTGAATTCTTCTTCCAGCAGATAAGCCGCACAGGCCAGCAGTGCACCGGTCTCACAGGCGAACAGATCCATGACGGGCCTGGTCACATCCGGCAGGATCAACTGCGGGGTATCACGAATATAGGAGTTATGCGCCGGAAGCTGCCAGGCAGTCTCTTCGCAGATAGAATAAATACCGTTGAGAATATCATCCAGAAAACGTCCCTGATGTTCTACACATTCTGCCTGGATCAGATCATTTAAGGCATTACGTTTGGCAAAATAGAGGGCTTCAAAAGCAGCCCGGTCACCGTCTCTTTTAAAACGCATGTAATCTGTGGCATGTATCACCGGGAATTCATATCCCAGCTTTGCCTCACCGGCCTGAATCAGAAGTTCCTTCAATGCTGCCGGGAGTCCTTCATAAGCCTTTCGGTCCACAGCCTTCGGAAATGGGTGAAAAGGGTGGCTGTTTCCGTGGAATGCATTTGCTGTCTCCAAAAAACGCTTTTCTATACTTATCGGTTGTGAATTCATTTCTCTGATCCTGCCTTTCCATATTCATAATTCCCAATAAGAGACAAACCGTAATAGCAGTTAACTGAACTTATTGTTGACGTATTCCGTGGGGGAGACACCCTCCACCCGTTTAAATACCTTGCTGAAATAGAAGGCACTCTCGAAGCCCAGAGCCTCTGCGGCCTCGTAGACCTTCATATTTTCTTCCTCCAGCAGCCGTTTGGATTCTGTGACTTTGCAGATGTTGATATATTCACTGAAGCCGGTATCGTTGTATTTGCTGAACAGCTGGCTTAAGTAATTCGGGCTGATGCCGAATACCGCTGCTACTTCATTCAGGGACAACCGCTCGCTAACATGTTCATTAATATATTTCCGGACGTTAGTTACGATGTGGTTTTTATAATCCTTTCGACGGGATTGGAACAATTCGCACAGCTGTCCGCAGAAGAATTGCAGCCACTGGATCACGTGATCCACATTGGACTGCTTATAGAGGGAACGGTAGCCATCCGGATCGTCTGCAAAAAATCCGGATACGATAGATTCGCCATCCTGCAGCAGGGAAATCGACAGATAGAGAATATTGCTGGCAGCGTCCAGAGCCTGCACATAGTGCCCAGGGTGATCCCGGAACAGATCGCAGATCGACTGAATCGTGTTATGCAAAATATCAGGATCATATTCTTCAAAGGCTCTGGTGAGATCATTCTTAAACAGGCTGATATTGAAGGAATTCTTCGCATTTTCCTGGGCATGGTCGGTATCAAAGGCAACGATGGGAGCAGTGCTTTCTGTATTCTGGAAAATCTGTCTCGCATACTGATAAGAATCGCAGATTGTAGCGGGAGTCTGGACCGGAATACCGATACCGCAGCGCAGAGTAACATTATAATAATTCTGCAGGGTAGCGCTGATGCTCTGCAGAATATCCGTCAGACTTTCCGCATAATCTTCGGTATCGGAGGATTCCGCAAAGCAGAAAATCAGTGCAAAATGGCGCAGATCCAGAGACAACGCATAAAGAGGCAGATATTTAGCCCCCAGTTCCCGTATCATCTGTAACGAACTGGTGAACAGAGGCATCTGTTTTTCGGCAGACATCTGGTCGGCCTGAGGGCTGATGATCTCTCCGTAACAGCACACATAAGCACCGTAATCGAAATTCAGATTCAGATCTCTGCTCTGCAGACGGAACTGTTCTTCGGACTCGAACAGGTCATGCAGGAGACTGATCAGGAATTTGTCATAAAAGGGATGAATATTTACGGCGGACATCTGCTTTTTCCGGGAACGGGAGATCTGTGTGAGTACCCGGTCTATGGCATTTTTCAATACTTCCGGTGTCAGCTCCAGCTTCACCAGATAATCGGATACCTGATAGGACAGAGCATCTCTGGCCATCTGGAAATCCTCATAGCTGGTAAGGATGATAAAGTACGGACAGTTTTCACCATAGCGTTCCCTACATACTTTTGCAAGATCCAGACCGCTCATTACGGGCATTTTGATATCCGTGATGACAATCTCAGGAGATTTTTCCTCGATGATCTTGAGAGCTGCCTGACCGTTCATGGCAGTGCCGCAGATCTCGATATTTAATTCATTCCAGTTCAGCATGGAGCGGATCCCCGCCTGAACCAGAGGTTCGTCATCCACAATTAAAAGCTGATACATAGTAACTCCATTCTGGACAGCTTCCTGTCCGGATTAAGTGTTTTCAGATGAAATAGTTTCGGATGAAACAGTTTCATTGTTATGCAGAGGAATATTCGGTATGTGTATGGACATAGTCGTATATTCCCCTTCTTTGCTTTCTATGGTAATGCCATATTCTGCACCAAATTGGTATTGTAAGCGTTTATGCACATTGCTGACACCGATTTCCCGGAAGAAATCCGCGGAACTGTCGTCGTTGGAGCGTAATACCTGTGCAGCTTTATCCGCTGTCATGCCTACACCGTCATCTGTGACATCAATACGGATCTTTTCGGTGTTGTCCGATGTCTCATAGCCGACATGTATCCGGATGTGTCCGGCACAGCCCTTCGGTTCGATACCGTGGAAAATTGCATTTTCCACCAGAGGCTGCAATGTAAACTTGATAATCTCACTGTTGTACAGAGATTCATTATCCACCTGAATGTCCATGGTAATGGTGCCGCCGTAGCGGTAGCTCTGAATGGTGAAATAGTTCTCCAACAGAGATAATTCTTCCCGGATATCGATCAACAGGCTGGTGCCTTTGGAAATGCTTTTCAACAGGCGGGACAGTGAGGTGGTCATCTCGGAGATACCGGTTGCCCCCTGTATGGTTGCCATCCATTTGATAGAGTTCAGAGTATTATACAGGAAATGAGGGTTGATCTGGCTTTGCAGCATTTTATATTCCAGATCCTGTTTCTGCTTCTCATCCTCCAGTCTTTTTTCCATAAGCTCCGATACATTTTCTGACAGATCATTGATTCCCCGTCCGATATCTCCCAGCTCATGCTCCCATTCCACGCTGGGATCTCTGGAGAAATCTCCACCTGCGATTCGTACCATCCGTGTCTGCAGCCTGGATACAGGTACCGTGATCATACGATTCATCAACAGCATCAGAACGACACCGATAGACAAAATGCCGATCAGGATGCAGGCAAGGATTCCCATGAACAAAACCGCCTGATTGGTCCGCTCCGCATGTGAAATACTCTGACTTAAGTAGCAGTCCGGCATATTTAACGGAGTGGTGACCAGAATCTGTTCTCCCATGGTAGCACTGTGGATTTTGGAAATCTGTGTGGTGCCCGTGAGAGAATATGTGCTCAGGTCATCCAGAATACTATATTCGGGCGTAAATTCCTGCAAGCCTCCGTTTTCATAAATATAGGTATGTCCTGCAATGGACAGATAGAGAAAGCTGTCTGACGGACAACTGTAATCCTTCAAAGGTATGGTGAACAGATCTGCGGATATTTCGATGAACAGATATCCTGCCTGCCTGTTATTGTATTGGTAGGTAATGGGACGGATCACAGGTAATACTTTACGTCCCGCACGGTGAAAAGGATCGGATACAATACCGGGCGAAAAATCATAATCATCTGCAGTCAGTAATTCTTCATAATAAGGAAGCTCCGGAATCAGCGTTGCAAGATCTGCGGTAGAAGAGTACGTTGCGGTTACCACCTGCAGATAATGCTCCTGTGAGACAATGGCAATTCTGGGCATATAATTATAAGAAGAATTCCGGCTGCATTCCTCGTAGAAGGAATCATAAGTGGATACGGACAGGACAGAGCCGGGATTGGGGTTATGTTCAATATAATTGGCAATATTGGAATCTGTCTGGCAATATCTGACCAACCGGTACACTTCATCAATACTGTTGTCCATGGATTCCGACAACAGTCGCAGGCTGGTCTCGGTGGACTGGATCAGAGTGTTCTGCAGATAGTGCCGGAATATGTAATAACTGAACAGGCTGATCAACAGGCACATTCCCAAAATGGCACTCAGCGTGAAAATCAATATGCGATTTCGTATGCTTTTTGAGTGATAAACAGTCTTTTTCATGCATTCAGTATAACATAACGAAAGAAAAAAGGTAGTTGGAAAAACAAGATACTAAAAAAAGTGCATGTTAAAATAAAAAAATACATTTTCTGAAAGCGCTTTCTGAAAAAATGTAAACAAATTATAAAAAATTGTGAATACTATTATAAATTTTTCCATGTCATGTCTCGGCCTTTTTCGTTATACTTTAGTTACAGTCAAGGAACCGATAACAACGGATTCGTAACAGACGTAACATAGTATCAAATTAACAGGAGGGTTTACATGAAAAAGAAAGTATTAAGTGTTTTAATGGTTTTCATGATGTGTCTTGGTTTAGCCGGATGTGGCGGAGGATCAAATAGTGCATCAGATGACATTAGTGGAAAGGTAAGTTTAAACGGATCAACTTCAATGGAAAAATTCGTTAATGCCTTATCAGAAGGAATTAAAGAAAAATATCCAAACTTACAATTAGAAGCACAATTTACAGGATCTGGTGCAGGTCTTGAAGCAGTTGCTTCAAAAACAACAGATATCGGAGATTCTTCTCGTGCTTTAACAGATGAAGAAAAAGCAAAGGGATTAGAAGAAAATATTGTTGCTATCGATGGTATCGCAACTATTACAAACAAATCTAATAAAGTAACAAACTTAACAAAAGATCAATTAGCAAAAATCTATACAGGACAAATTACTAACTGGAAAGATTTAGGTGGACAAGATGAAGCAATCGTTGTTATCGGACGTGAAGCTGGTTCTGGTACGCGTGGAGCATTTGAAGAATTATTAGGAATTGAAGATCAATGTCAATATGCTCAAGAATTAAATGAAACTGGTGCTGTTCTTGCTAAAGTTGCTAAAACTTCTGGATCAATCGGTTATGTTTCATTAGATGTATTGGATGATACAGTTTCTCCTCTTCAATTAGATGGTGTTGAACCAAGTGAAAAAACTGTAAAAGATGGAAGCTATGCTTTACAAAGACCATTCGTAATGGCTACAAATGGAAAAATTAGTGAACAATCTAAACAAGTTCAAGCAGTATTTGATTTCATCAACAGTGATGATGGACAAAAAATCATTGAAAAAGTTGGATTAGTAACACCAAATAAATAAAAATAAAGAGGGAAGTATTATGGAAAAAAAGTTATCAATTATTAGCCATAAGAAAGCAAAATCCCTAGTAGAAAAAACAGCCGCGATGATCTTTCGTGGCTGTGCTATTATCTCTGTTTTAGCAGTTGTTACTATTACAGGATATATGATTATTTCAGGGACACCTGCCATTTTTAAAGAAGGAATTACAGGTATTTTGTTTTCTACAACATGGGCGTCAACAGCAGCTCATCCTCAATATGGGATTGCTTATGTTATTTTAACTTCTATTGTAGGGGTTTTTCTAGCAATTTGTATTGGAGTACCTATTGGTTGATTTACAGCAATTAACCTTGCTGAAATTGCTCCAGCAAGACTTAGAAAAATATTAAAATCAGCAATTGAATTACTTGCGGGTATTCCATCTGTTGTTTATGGATTATTAGGTATTTTGATTGTCAATCCAATGATGTATAAATTAGAATTAATGATCTACCATGGATCTAAAACACATCAATTTACAGGTGGGGCCAATCTTTTATCAGCTATTATCGTACTAGCAATTA
>ENA-OPSQ01002256-OPSQ01002256.1-human-gut-metagenome-genome-assembly--contig:-NODE-2256-length-11101-cov-2.917346_pt1 | contig 11101 bp, 7 predicted proteins | sample MGYA00241456_ERZ501904 | MGnify/ENA primary metagenome ERZ501904 (study PRJEB25962, sample SAMEA2042452) | human gut metagenome | biome: human gut; feature: human-associated habitat; material: faeces...
ACTTGGCAACACACTTACCGCAGGCCTTACAAGCCTCCTTATCAACAACCGCCACACCGTTCACAACATCAATCGCCCCAAACGGACAGGCCTTCACGCAGCTTCCAAAACCAAGGCATCCATAAGTACAGGACTTCGCACCACCACCGGGAATGAAAGCCATCATCTCACAGTCTTCCACACCTGTATACTCATAATTATCCTTCGTCTTCTCACAGGTACCCGCACACTTCACATACGCCACCTGACGGGCAGTCTCCACAACTTCCTGTCCCATGATCGCTGCGATCACTTTCCCGACTGGCTCACCGCCTACCGGACATCCATTTACAGGTGCCTCACCTTTGGCGATTGCTGCTGCCAGACCATCACAGCCGGGATAACCACAGCCACCGCAGTTATTACCGGGAAGCGCCTCACGAACAGCAACTTCCTTCTCATCCACTTCCACAGCAAACTTCTTACCGGCAACGCCAAGGAAAACACCGATAAAAAGACCTACTGCCGCAACCAGTACAGTTGCCGCGATAATTGCTCCTATATTCATACCAGTCCCCTCCTTAAATCAGTCCTGAAAATCCGAAGAAGGCAATTGCCATCAGTCCGGCTGTCAGCAGAACTGTAGGGAATCCCTGGAAGGATTTTGGAATGTCATTGTATGCGATTTTCTCACGGATACCAGCCATCAGCACGATGGAAATAGTAAAGCCCACTGCTGTTGCAAATCCGTTCACTGTTCCCTGAAGAACATTATACTCTTTCTGCACGTTTGTAAGAGCAACACCAAGAACTGCACAGTTTGTTGTGATCAGCGGAAGATACACACCAAGTGCCTGATACAGGGAAGGCATTGTCTTCTTAAGGAACATCTCTACAAACTGTACCAGCGCCGCGATCAGCAGGATGAATACGATAGTCTGCAGATAAGTCAGGTTCGTAGGAACCAGGATAGCATTGTAAATAATACCTGTCACAAAAGATGACAGTGTGATAACAAAAATGATCGCGCCGCCCATACCGGCTGCTGTCTCCACACTCTTGGAAACACCAAGGAAAGGACAGAGGCCAAGGAACTGGCTGAGGACTACGTTATTTACAATCGCTGAGCTTACAAGTATGATCAAAAGTTCTTTCATAATCCATTACCCCCTTTTTCCCTTACACATGGTATTGCCACAGGCTGCACAGCTTCCGCCGCAATCAGGATTACTTGGATCAATGCCACGTTTGGCTGCACCGATTTTGAATTTGTTCTGTAATGCAGAAAGCGCTGCCAGAACAAAGAATGCTCCGGGTGCCAGGATAAAGATTGTGATCGGTTCATAACCAGCCTTACCTGCTGCAGCATCTGCCAGAGGAAGAATCTGATGTCCGAACAGAGAACCTGCGCCGATCAGCTCACGTACTGCACCGATACAGGTGATACTTAAGGTAAATCCAAGACCCATACCAATACCATCAAACAGAGAGGCAATCGGTTTATTCTTGGATGCATATGCTTCTGCACGTCCAAGGATGATACAGTTAACTACGATCAGAGGAATATAGATTCCAAGGGAGTCATACAGGCTTGGGATAAATCCCTGTAAAAGAAGCTGTACAACTGTTACAAAGGAAGCAACAACTACGATAAATGCAGGCATACGCACTCTGTCCGGAATAAAGTTTCTCAGAAGAGAGATCATTAAGTTGGATGCTGCAAGGATCACTGTTGTAGTAAGTCCCATTCCGATACCATTGGTTGCAGATGTGGTGATAGCCAGTGTAGGACACATACCAAGCATCAGTACAAAGGTAGGATTTTCTTTGATGATTCCGTTATATAAACGTTCAGCAGGTGTGTTTGGTTTCATCACTGATTTCCCCCTTTCTCATACTGGAATGCACATAATCCGGCATTGACACCGTTTGTCATGGCATTCGTTGTAATAGTGGCACCACTTAACGCATCGATCTGATCATCCGCTGTGGCACCGGTCTTTGTATATTCAAATTTGTCTACGTTCTTATCTTTGAACTGATCCTTAAATGCATCTGTGTTTGCTCTCATACCAAGACCTGCGGTCTCACCGATGGAAAGAATGGAAATTCCATTTAAGGTACCGTCATCCTGAATACCCATTGCAAACTGGATATCTCCGCCGTAACCCTCGGAAGTGGTTACTGTAAATGCATATCCCAGTTCATTGCCTGAAGCATCCTTGGCAAGCATAGTCTCATCTATGGACTGTGCCGCATATCCGTTCTCATCCAGATAAGACTGCATGGCATCCGCATCCACATCCACTGTCTCAAAGCTGTCCGCATCTGCAAATACTGCCTTATACGCATCCTGTTTCGCCTGAGCTTCCTGCTTTGCAATAGGATCTGCTGTAATATCCTGGACTACACCAAGGGCAAGTCCTGCCACCAGTGTGATCACTGTAATGGCTATGGTATCTTTGATAATTCTGTTACTCATGCCTTTTTGCCCCCTTTCCCAAATGCCGGGTGACGAGTCACACGTTCAATCATCGGAACTAACAGGTTGCAGAAAATGATTGCATAGGATACGCCCTCTGCGGAACCGCCAAAGAGACGGAAGACCGCAGTCAGTACACCAAGACAGACACCATATACATACTGTCCTCTAGGTGTGATTGGTGTTGTGACATAATCTGTAGCCATAAACCATGCACCAAGCATAAGACCACCGCCGAAGATGTGGCTGAACAGATAGTTCACGTCAAATCCCTTGCCTGTTCCAAGCATGTAAAGGATTACAAATACTGCGAAACTTCCAATATAGGTAAGCGGAATCTTCAGATCGATCACCTTAAAAACCAGAAGGATTGCTGCTCCGATCAGGATCGCAAGGGCAGAAGTCTCACCGATAGTTCCCTGGATATCACCGATAAACATATGTAATACAGATACAGAACTGTCTGTAAATCCATTCTGTTTCAGAGCTGCCAGAGGAGTTGCACCGGATACAGTATCTACCACACCTCTGAAGCTGTCGCTTACTGCGAAATCTGTCATCTTTCCTGCGAAAGAGATCATCAGGAAACATCTTCCTGCAAGTGCCGGGTTCATGAAGTTCTGTCCCAGACCACCGAAGAGCTGTTTTACAACGATGATCGCAAATGCACTGCCAAGTACAGGCATCCAGAGCGGAATTGATGCAGGCATATTTAATGCAAGTAATAAACCTGTAACAACTGCACTGAAGTCTGTAATTGTGTTCTTCTTATGCATCAGCTTGTCATAAATCCACTCAAAGAATACACTGGAAGCGACGGTGATCACTACTACCAGTAAGGCACGAAGGCCAAAATTATAAATTCCAAACAGTGTGGTCGGCAGAAGCGCCAGTACCACAAGCTGCATGATTTTGCTTGTTGTCATCTTATCCCGGACATGGGGATTGGATGATACATGTAACATCTGATCCATTACGATGTCCCCCTTTTACTTTTTCTTACGGCTTGCCAGAACCATCTTACGCATAGATTTGATCATCTGGGTCAGCGGACGCTTGGCAGGGCAGATATAACTGCAGCAGCCACATTCGCAGCACTCCATACCATCAAATTTCTGGAAGCTCTTCATGTCACCATGCTCTGCAAAGGTTGCAAGTCTTGCAGGAATGACATGGCCGGGACAGACTCCTACACATCTGCCGCAGTTAATGCATGCAGTCTGTTCGGCATCTGCCACATCATCCTTCTCCAGACAGAGACATGCGGAACTTGTCTTAATACATGGTACATGAGTGTCATACATGGCAAATCCCATCATAGGACCACCTGAAATTACTTTGGATACATTGTCTGTCAGTCCGCCGGCAACTTCAATCAGCTCTGCCATATCTGTTCCGGAAAGGACATCAAAGTTCTGCGGATTCTTAATCCCCTGTCCTGTTACTGTCACGATACGGTCCATAACAGGTTTTCCAAGGATAACGGCTTCATAAACAGCAATTACGGTATCTACGTTATCAACTACGCATCCTGCATCTGCCGGAAGCATGGCAGAGTTGATCTCTCTGTCTGTGACAGCCTTGATCAGGAAACGCTCACCACCCTGTGGGTACTTGGTCATCAGCTCTGCTACTTCAATACGTGGAATATCTTTTACCATTTCTTTCAGTTTCGCAATACAGTCAGGCTTGTTATCCTCAATACAGATATATCCCTTCGCATTGTCAAAGAGCTTCAGCATAACTCTTAAGCCCTCGATCAGCTTCTCAGAGTCATCCAGCATTCTTCTGTAGTCACTGGTAAGATAGGGTTCACACTCGGCACCGTTTACAAGGATATGATCGATCTTCTCCGGTTCCTTTGGCGCAAGCTTTACCTGTGTGGGGAATCCGGCGCCACCCATTCCCACTACTCCGCCTTCTTTAATTCTCGCCAGAATCTCCTCTTTCGAAAGATCTTCCAGACGTGCAGGAGTAAATTCCACACTTTCATACTGCTGGTCATTCTCAATGATAATGGAATTGACCATAGAACCTGTTGCTGTCAGGCGCGGTTCGATTCCTTTTACCGTACCGGAAACAGACGAATGGATCGGTGATGAGACAAACCCCGCAGCATCTGCGATCTTCTGTCCTGCGAGCACATGGTCTCCCTTCTGAACTATCGCTGCAGCCGGAGCACCGATATGCTGGGAAAGAGGATATACCATATCTCCCTTTGGCAGATATTTCACTACCGGACTGTTCTTGGATAATTCTTTTCCGTCATAAGGATGAACACCACCCTTAAAGGTTAAAATTCCCATTTCGTTCCCTCCTTTTTATATTAAGCATCTCAAGAGTGCTTTTTTCCTATCTGAGATATAACATCTGAGATATAGCAAGCCTTTCATACAGACTGAAGAAACTACATATGATAAGCCAATTCATGAGGTGCTGAAAATCAATCCTCAAAATTGATAAATTCCACATGCTTTTTCTTCCCTTTTTTGTATATTTTTATCACTTACAGTTATACTATAAACCATTTTTTCAAAAAAAGCACTACCCAAATTTCATTTTCTTGTGTATAATTGAATACAATTTCAGAAAGGAAAAATTATTAACATGATTGTTAAAAAAATGCCCATTTTACAAGGGTTTCCAGACTTTGAGACTGTTAAATTTTTCACCGGAAAATTCTTCCAAAAATACAATTTTACACCTGTTTTTTACGACATTGAAACCACCGGATTATCAAGAAATTCCACGTATTTATACCTGATCGGAGCTGTTGGAATTGAAGATGAAACTTGGAATTTTTATCAATGGATGGCGGAAAATGCAAGTGAAGAAGAGACAATTCTGAGAATTTTTTCACAATTTCTTCAGCAATGTGATTTGCTGATTTCCTACAACGGAGACCGCTTCGACCAGCCATATCTGGAAGCACGATATGAAAAATATGGAATTTCCTCTCCGTTTACAGGAAAACAGTCGCTGGATCTCTACCTGACATTAAAACCGTTAAAGTCACTTTTAAAACTGTCTGCCATGAAACAGCCCTGCATGGAAGAATTTCTGGGGATCAAAGACAGGATTTATGATAATGGTAAGGAATGCATTAAACTTTACAAAGATTTTCTGAAAAAAAGAGATGCCTTTACAGCTGATGAAATCCTGGGACACAACCTGGAGGATGTGCTGGGACTGGGAAGAATCTTTGATATGCTGGGATATCTTTGCATCTATGATGGAGATTATGAAGTTACATACAGCGAATTTGACGGAGATAACCTGATCCTGAAACTGAAGCTCCCCTGCACACTGCCACAGGAATTTTCCAATGGAAACACCGACTTCTATCTGACAGGAAAAGACGAAGAAATCAATTTAATTATCAAAACAACTGACGGGAAACTGAAACAATACTATGCAGATTATAAGGATTACTATTATCTCCCGGAGGAGGATACGGTTATCCCGAAATCTCTCGGATCCGGAATTGACAGAAAGCACCGGAAAGCAGCAACCAGAAATACCTGTTACACCTGGTTTACCTGCTCCGATGCCTTCCTCAGTTCTCCCGTACAGCAGAAGCAATATCTGACATATACGCTTTCCTGTCTGATTGGAACTCTAGAACGTGTCTGAAAAATCCTCTGTGATCATATATAAATATCGTCAAAAGCAATTTCCAATGGATTGTGAAGAGAAAAAGCCCTCTCACTGCTGACCGAGAAAATATAACCGTCAAATTCCATTGTCTCAAAAAAGCATGGCCTTTCTGAGGATTTTCCGAGGACAAACCCATCTGCTGTGGGAACCACTTCAAAAGAATCCAAAGGAAGGCTCATTCCTCTGCCTGTCATTTTCATATAACTTTCTTTTAATGTCCAGAGCGTAAAAAACGCCTTATCTTTGTTCTTCGCAGCCTTGATGTAAGCAAGCTCTGAATGGTAGAAATAATGTTCTGCCACCTCAAGAGGCGCATTGGCATTTTTCTCAATATCGCACCCGACTTCGCAGTCTGACAGCACACCCACCCCGCATGAGATACATAAAAAAAAAGCCCATCCACAACCGGCTTTTCATTGTCAGAATATCTCAGGCAGCTTTCCGTAAGCCCGTTTTCATCGAGGATTTTTCTGATGATGATCCCTGCACCCAGACTTCTTTTGCGGTCATCAGGCATACGATACCTGATGACCTTTTCTCTTCTTCTGATCCCAACCAGATCCAGAAGCCTTTCATTCTTAAGCGGATCCTCAAAATGATTAATATTGATCCTGTATAATTTCTGCATCTGATCAACAGTTACTTCTTCTGAATATCGATCTTGCTGTCAAACCCTGTAAGGCTGAATACATCGTAAACCTCATCAGAAACATTGATGATCTTAAATCCATCCTTTTGAGCCATTTTTTTGTAGGCCACGATCACCTGACGTAAGCCTGCAGATGAAATATACTCCAGATTTGTAAAATCAAATACCAGACTTGTGATGTTGTCTTCAAGTCCGGACAGCGCCTCCCCTAACTGGGGAGCTGTCTGTGTATCAAGCCATCCGCTGATTTCCATAGTTGCTTTGTTACCTTCTGTTTTTGTGATAATTTCCATTGTAATTTTCCCTCCTGAATCAATCAAAAAATGTAAGTCTGTCAAGTGCTGCAATTGCATTTTCCAGATATCTGTCATCTGTAACCGGCCATTTATAATCCAGCCTGTACAGAACCTGTGCTGTAAAACGATTGCTGTAATCAATGGTATAGATTTCATTTTCATTATGTGAGGTATAGGCGATCAGTCCGGAAACCGCATCAGAATCCTGACCGGTCTTTGCAAATTCCTTCACTGCTGTCTCAAACTCCTCATCTCTTACAATATCAATCCTGAATCCATAGCTGCGCATTGCGTAGATCAGGTCTGCCATATAAATATGATGGCTGTTGCATGCATGGAATACAGTAAATCTCCGGTCGGTCTGAGCCAGTTTCAGAACTGCCAGCGCAGTAGAATCAATCGGTGAGAATTCTGCCACCTCATGCATACCGCCCATAGGGAATTTACCTACAGCCGCATAACCTCTCAGGCTGCGAAGGAATCCATTGGTAATGAAATTAATCTGGAATTCGCCGTCAGAGTTTCGGCTCATCAGATTACCTACCCGGACTACCTTGCCGTCCAGTCCCTCGGAAACTGCTTCCAGAACCGCCCTCTCTGCCAGGAATTTGGTGCGGATATATTCGTTGGTAATATTCTGTCCGATGTACAGATCATTCTCACAGAAAACTCTGGACATTGGCGGAACACCGTCAGAACCTTCTCCCGCAACGGAAACCGTAGAAATCTGGATCAGTCTGCGGCCGTTATTCTTACAGAAATCGATCAGATTTTCCACACCCTGCACATTAATTCTTTCCAGTACATCATCAGCCGCAAAATGCTTTACGCAGGCAGCGCAGTTAATGATGGTGCTGAATTTGTATTCTGAAAATCCTGTTACCTGTTCCTTTGAGGTAATATCCCCATCCACACAGATAATACGGCTTTCAAACAGCTCTTTGTATGGATCATCAAAATAGTACATCAGCATGTTCATCATTCGCTTTTCAGGCGATTCATATTTGCCCTTACGTACAAGACAGTATACCTTACCGTCATAATTGTCAAGGAATGCTTTAAGGACATGGATCCCCAAGAAACCTGTGGCACCTGTGACCATAATATCTCCCAGCTTTTCCTTTGTGATCCGGTCTGCATTTTCTTCTGTATTTGCGCTGATCACATTCTGGATCCTGTTATAGTTATAATCCGAAAATTCATTCTTGCTCTGTGCAGCCTCTGTAACTCCGTCATCATCAACCAGAGCTGCAAGTTCCCGTACAGTAGGATATTTGAAAATATCCGCATATACCAGTGAAATATTCTTTGACAGACACATAACAGCAACCTTGGATGCAGTAAGGGAAGATCCGCCCAGCTCAAAGAAGTTGTCCTCAATCCCTACTCTTTCAATTCCCAGTGCTTTCTCAAAAATCTCACAGAGTGCTCTCTGAGCTGCAGTAACCGGCTCTACATAGCTGGCAGTGTTCGTGGTTACCTCCGGCATTGGCAGTGCTTTTTTATCAATCTTACCGCCCGGTGTCACAGGCATTTCCTCAATGCTGACAAAGAAAGACGGCATCATATAATCCGGGATCAGCGGCTCCAGGAAGGTCTTCAGTTCATCCTCCGGGATGGCTTCTCCTGTATAATAAGCTGTGATATATTTATTTCCACCCTTTTCAATTACTGTAACGGCTGCATTTTTCACCAGCTCATGTTTCAGAAGGGCACCTTCGATCTCACCAAGCTCCACACGATATCCTCTGATCTTCACCTGTGAATCGATCCGGCCTATGTACTCAATATTTCCGTCACCTTTCATGCGGACCATATCACCGGTCCTGTAAAGACGGCTTTCCTGCTCACATACAGCAAATGGATTTTCTACAAACACAGATGCTGTTTTTTCCGGAAGATTATGATATCCTCTGGCAATCTGCCTTCCTGCGTGACAAAGTTCGCCGGACGCACCCACCGGAAGCCGGTTCAGATTCTCATCCACAATGTAGCTACGCACATTCCGCTGTGATTTTCCGATCGGGATGTTGTCATACTGTCTGTCTACCCAAAACTCTGTGGAAGAAACCGTATTCTCTGTAGGACCGTAGCCATTGATCATCTGATAGGTACGGTTACGGTAATGCTTGAATTTCTCGCCGCCAAGTGTAACATATTTAAGAGCAGGTGCATCCTCCAGAAGTTCTGTAACCAGTTCTCCCATCTGGGTAGGGAAGGTTGCGGTGGTGATCTCTTTTTCCTTTATATATCTGCTTATGGCAATGGCGTCCTTACGGATACTCTCCGGTAAAATATACAGGACTGCTCCTGCGGTAAGAGGTGCAAACAGATCGATCACTGACGCATCGAAACAGAAGCTCGCAAACTCTGCCACAATGTCATCCGGTGAAGTATTTCTGCTCAGTGTGATATATTCGATCAGGTTCAACAGATTTCTGTGCTCGATCATAACACCCTTTGGCTTTCCTGTGGAGCCTGAGGTATAGATCATGTAGGCAAGGTTCTCCGGTTTCGGAGAAATAAGCTCTGCAGAAAGTTCAAAATCCTCAGCCTCATCTGACACACTGTCCAGACTGATCACATTTCCGTCATAAAATTCCACAAGATTCTGATACTGATCGATCACAAGGAGATTTCTTGCTCCTGAATCCTTCAGCATATATTCAATTCTGCTCTGTGGATACTCCGGATCCAGAGGAACATAGGCTCCGCCGGCCTTCATAACACCCACATAGGCTACTGTATATTCCTTTGTCCTGCCACACAGGATCCCTGCTGCCTGTTCCGGGCCAAATCCGTTTTCCGTAAGCTTCTGAGCAATATAATCAGACATTCTGTCCAACTCTCTGTAGGTAAAATCTCCGGAGTCATCCCGCACTGCCGGTCTGTCCGGATATCTGGCAGCCATCTCCTTAAACAGATCTATGAAGGTCTTTCCTGCATGTTCCGGAATATCCTCCATCTGAGTTTCTTCCTCAAACATCAGCCGGATATCAGCCGGATCGCATTCCCTTAAGATTCCCTCTGCAGTGGTTTCCAGATTGTCAGCCAGATACCGGATAGTTTCCTCATGGTACATATCCCCTCTGTACTCAATCTCAAAGACAAATCTGTTCTTTTCAATGGAAATGCTGACAGAAACCGGTGCCTTTGCCATGTTCAGGCTGACAGGCTCCTCCTGTGCATATTCCCCGCCAATGGTGTCAAAAGCAAAATTGTCGCCCTGGTAAATAACCATGGCATCTGCCTTAATATCAAACTCATGGCTGATCTGTGAGAAAGGATAAATATCGTTGTTCATGGAATCGATCAGCTGTTTCTGTACACCGCTTAAGCAATCTTTGGCTGTTCCTGAGAAATCGCAGAAAACAGGGAGTGTTTTTACCAGCATACCCACTGTTTCCGAAAGTCTGGAATCGTTTCTTCCATGGTAAATAGTGGTAAATACAGCATCCTTTTTGAAATTATATTTTCCAAGTGTGATACCAAAAGCGGAAATGAAGAATACATTCTCCGTAATTCCATGCTTTTTACAGAATTCCTTCACATCCTGCACGGAAATGGATCTGGTCTCTCTGTGGTAAAGTTCTGCTGTTGGAGCCGCACCGTTTTTGTCCGGATAGAAGCTGATGCTTCCACCTGCATGTTCAAATACTGACTTATAATAATTCTCTGCATTTTTATAGATATCACCTGCCAGGGCATCTCTGTTATCCAGTGCCAGATCATAGGAAGTATAACCTTCCGGTTCCAGCTTCTCACCGCTGTAAGCTCTGTTAATATCATTAATTATAATAGCCAGAGATGTACCATCGGCAACAATGTGGTGAAGGTCCAGGAACAGATAATTGCCATCACAGGTTCTGTAGATTTCAAACCGGAAAAGCTGTTCATTAAACAACATATATGGACGTACCAGAGTGTCTCTGTTCATTCCGTTTAAAATCGGTGTTTTATAACTGAGCCCATCGTTTCGTTTCTGAAGTACATTTCCGTTGTCATCCATAAACAGACGGGTTTTCAGATAAGGATGCG
>ENA-OPSQ01002259-OPSQ01002259.1-human-gut-metagenome-genome-assembly--contig:-NODE-2259-length-11080-cov-3.594739_pt1 | contig 11080 bp, 8 predicted proteins | sample MGYA00241456_ERZ501904 | MGnify/ENA primary metagenome ERZ501904 (study PRJEB25962, sample SAMEA2042452) | human gut metagenome | biome: human gut; feature: human-associated habitat; material: faeces...
CCGCCGGAGCGGTGCTTAAGCCGTAAGGCGGGAATTGTGCGGTGTTGCCTTAAATTTACCTGAAAGGTGAGGATTATAATATGAACGAACAGCGTGTAGCGCGCGTGCGCGCCGAAATGCAGGCACACGGCCTGACCCAAATGATCATCAGCGACTCCAAAAGCATCTGGTACCTGACTGGTGCCAGTGTGGAGCCGTATGAGCGCCTGATGGCGCTGTACCTGCCGGTGCAGGGCGAGCCGGTCATCTTTTTGAACAAGCTGTTCTTTGTGCCGCAGGCCCCCTGCCGCGAAGTGTGGCACACGGACTCGGACAAGCCGGTGGAGCAGATCGCCGAAGTGGTGGACAAGACCAAGACTCTGGGCATCGATAAGGAATGGCCTGCCAAGTTCCTGATCCCTTTGATGGAGCTGTGCCCCGGTATGCCGGTAGTGCTGGCTTCCGACTGCGTGGATGCCTGCCGCGCCGTGAAGGATGCCGAAGAACAGATGCTGATGAAGGAAGCATCCCGCATCAACGATGAAACCATCCTGAAAGCGCGCGACTACGTCAAGCCCGGCATGACCGAAAAGCAGGTTGCCGAGTACATTGACAACGAGTACAAGAAAGCCGGCTGCGAGAGTGTGGCATTTACCACCATCGTATCCTTTGGTGCAAACGCCGCTGACCCCCACCACGAGCCGGACGATACTGTGCTGGAAAAAGGCGAGTGTGTGCTGATCGATATGGGCTGCTGCAAGAACCGCTACTGCTCCGATATGACCCGCACATTCTTCTGCGGGGAGCCGAAGCCGGAGTATGCCGCCATCCATGACCTGGTGCGCCAGGCCAACGAAGCCGCCGAGGCGATGATCCACCCCGGCGTGCGCCTGTGTGATATTGACGCCGCCGCCCGTGACCTGATCACCAAAGCGGGCTATGGCGAGTACTTCAACCACCGCCTGGGCCACTTTATCGGTCAGACCGATCACGAAAAGGGCGATGTGAGCGCCGCCAACACCGATACCGTAAAGTCGGGCATGATCTTCTCCATTGAGCCGGGCGTATACCTGCCGGGCAAGTTTGGCGTGCGCGTGGAGGACCTTGTCATCGTGACCGAAACCGGCTGCGAAGTGCTGAACCATGTGGATAAGCATTGGAGCGTGGTGGGAGTGTGATTGGCCCCAGACCGGAAGTGCTTGAAGAGATCTGTTGATCGCTTCCTTGCCGCACGATCCGTACAATAAGATGTATGCCCGTCCGGGGCGTCGGGGACCCCGCCCTACCGAGAGTTTACAGGTTTGTAACGCGATTTAAAACGATTTGTAGGGAACGGTCTTGACCGTTCCGGGTGTTTTCCTTATTTCCCTTTTGTTGGAATATTGTCCATGGGTTTCGGAACGGTCAAGACCGTTCCCTACAAAGCAAAAATACATAGAAAGCAACACATGACAACAGGCAGCAGCCCACAAAATAGGGCCGCTGCCTGATTTTTTATTTATTTTGTTATATTACGATTAAAGTTTCTTCGGTTCCTTCTTTTCAAAGAAGGAACAAAAACTCCCGTAAAACACTCACGCACCCGGCAGCAGGGCAACGGCATCGCGCAGGATGGTGAGAGGGTCCTCGCCGCGCAGGACATGCAGGCTGATGTAGGGGCGGCCTACGGCGTTGTAGATCACGCGGTGCGGCATGGCATCCATCATGGCCCCCATCTGCGCCGGGGTCACAACATCGGTGTACAAAATCAGATTGTCGTTGCGCTGCACGATCTCCACAATGCCTGCGCGGGCGGCTGTCACGCGCACCAGGCTGATGTCCACCAACCCCTGCACACTGCGCGGCGGGTCGCCGTAACGGTCAATCAACTCATCCAGTACATCCGTGGCATCGTCACGGGTGGTGATGGCCGCAATCTTCTTGTAGGCTTCGATCCGCCCGGCGGCATCGGGAATGTAGCTTTCCGGCAGATAGGCATCCACCGTAATGTCAACAAGGCAATCACTCTTGTCCGGCGCAGCAGGCTCGCCGCGGGCGGCTGCAATGGCCTGGTTCAGCATTTTTACATACAGCTCGTAACCAACCGCTTCCATGTGGCCGTGCTGGCTGTGGCCCAGCAGGTTGCCCGCGCCGCGGATCTGTAAATCGCGCATTGCAATGCGGAACCCGGAACCAAAAGAGGTAAACTCCCGGATGGCTGAAAGCCGCTTGGAGGCAATTTCTGTCAACACTTTGTCGCGCTGGAAGGTGAAATAGGCATACGCCTTGCGGTTGGAGCGCCCCACACGGCCGCGAATCTGGTACAGCTGTGAAAGCCCCATGCGGTCCGCATTCTCAATAATCAGGGTGTTGCAGTTGCGCACATCCACGCCGGTTTCAATCAGGGTGGTGCAGACCAGCACGTCGATCTCGTTGTCCAACAGCTGCTGCCAGACCGAGGAAATCTGCTCCTCCGTCATTTTGCCGTGGGCGATGCCGACCCGCGTACCCGGCACCAGCTTTTGCACCTTGGCGGCGCACTGCTCAATGGTTTCGACTCGATTGTACAGGTAATACACCTGCCCGCCGCGGGCCAGCTCACGCCGGATGGCTTCGGCAATAATGGCATCGTCATATTCCAGCACATAGGTCTCAATGGGCTGGCGCTCAAAGGGCGGCTGTTCAATGGTGCTCATGTCCCGGATGCCGGACAGTGCCATGTTCAGCGTGCGGGGGATCGGCGTGGCCGAAAGGGTCAGCATGTCCACCCCGATAAAGTTCTCTTTCAGCTTTTCCTTGTGTTTTACGCCAAAGCGCTGCTCCTCGTCAATGATGACAAGGCCCAGGTCTTTGAACTTTACATCGTCCGAAAGCAGGCGGTGGGTGCCCACCACAATGTCCACTGTGCCGTCTTTCAGGCCGCGGATGGTCTCTTTCTGCTCTTTGGCGCTGCGGTAACGGCTGAGCAGCCCGATGCGGATGGGAAAGGCCTCCATGCGGGCGATGGCCGTGTTGAAATGCTGCCACGCCAGAATGGTGGTGGGAGCCAGGATGGCGCACTGCTTGCCGCCCATCACGCATTTGAACGCGGCGCGCAGGGCAACCTCAGTCTTGCCCACGCCGACATCGCCGCACAGCAGGCGGTCCATCGGCCAGGGCTGCTCCATATCATGTTTGATCTCCGCCGCGCTGGAAAGCTGGTCCGGCGTTTCATCATAGGCAAAGCGCTGCTCAAAATCTCCCTGCCAGGTATCATCTGGTGGGAAGGCATGACCGTGTGCCCTTTTGCGGCGGGCGTACAGCTCAATCAGTTCCTTGGCCATCTGCTCGGTAGCGGCGCGCACCTTCTTGCGGGTCTTGGTCCACTCGGCCCCGCCCAGGCGGCTGAGCTTGACATTCTCCGAATCCCCCGGCGCGGTGTAGCGGGAAAGCAGGTCCAGCTGGGTGACGGGAACATACAGCACATCTTTTTTATCGTACTCAATGCGCAGATAGTCTTTGGTAACGCCCTGAACCGCCATGCGCTGGATGCCCGCATACCGGCCAATGCCGTGGTTCTGGTGCACCACCAGATCGCCCGGCGTGATCTCGGTCAGGCTGTTCAGGGCATCTTTGGCTTTTTTGCGCTTTTTCTTCTGGGAGCTGGTCTCGCCAAAGGCACGGCCTGTCAGCAAAGCATACTTGGCAAACGGAAATTCGCACCCAGCGGAAAGGTGCCCCGCCAGAACCTGCACCAGCCCGGCAGCGGGGGCTGCTACAGCATCGGTGGTAACCAGAATGCCTTTATCGCGCAGGTCGCGTGCCAGACCGGCTGCGGCACGGTCGGTGCCGGCCAGCAGGGTAACGGTATAACCGGCATCGCACAGCGGTTTCAAATCCTCCAGCAGCCCGGCGACTTCGCCATTCCAGGCAGGCAGGGTGTGAGCCGGGGCGTTGATGATATCTTTCAGCGGCTGATCCGGCATGCTGCGGGCAAAGTTCTCGGCACAGATGGTGCGGTAGTGTCCGGTTTTGGACCACAGGTAGCTTGGGTCCGCGTATAGGTTATCCAGCCCAGCGCAGAGGACGCCGTCCAGGATCAGGGATTTCAGTTCCTCGCCCCGGCGGTAGGCGGTCGCGCGGTCGGCTTCCCGGATGGAAGCAGGCTCTTCGGCCACAAGGATCGGGTCGTCAAAATAATCCAGCACGGTGGCGGGATGGGGGTAGCGCACGGCCAGGTATTTGTCCATGTTGACCGGCACGGCACCGCCATCCAGCAGGTCCAGATCGGCGGCCATGCAGTCCGCCATGGCGGTTTTCTTTTTGCCGCGCTGCTTGGCCAAAAAGGCCCGAAGCTGCTCGGCGGCATCGGCAGGTTTGCCGAACAGAACTTCCCGCGCGGGGCTCAGGTAAAACTTATCAATGGCATCCTCGCGGCGCTGGGTGGTCAGGTCAAAGGTGTGCAGGGTATCGATCTCATCACCCCAAAATTCCATACGAACCGGCATTTTCTGGTCGGGAGCAAAAATATCCACAATATCGCCGCGCACAGAGAACTGGCCGGGGCCATCCACCTCGGGCCCGGCGGGTGTAGCCGGCACCAAACAAGGCGGCCAGCAGGTCATCCCGCAGCAGAGTATCCCCCGCATGGAGGGTGCGGGTGTTGGCGCAGAAATCCTCTTTTGGGGTGGTGAACTGGGTCAGGGCTTCCGCAGGCACAGCCACGGCGCGCAGCCGCCCGCCTACCAGCTCGCCCAGCACAGCCAGGCGGCGGTACTCGTATTCGCGGGCGGTGCCCTCAATGGGGCGCAGCACATAGTCCCGCGCCGGGAACACGGCGGCGGGAATGCCCAGCGTGTTCAGGTCAGCAGCAAAGCGGGTGGCTTCGGCCTCGCCGGGGGTCACGATGCACAGCGGCTTATCCAACTGGCGGCACAGCGCGGCATACACCTGTGCGCGGCCAGATGCGGGCAGCCCAAACAGGGCGCATGCACCTTTGCCGGAAAGCGCGTGGCTCAGTTTTTTGTATTCGGTTGTGGTGGTAAACAATGCGTCAAACATGGTGCCTCCTGCGCTTGCGCATGATAGGGCGGGTGATGTATAATTTTGAGGATACGAGTAATACGAGAGTTTTTGACCCTTCTTTGAAAAGAAGGAATCGAAAAAGTTCGGCAGAATAAAGAAATCAAATAATGCTGCAATAAGGAGCAGAATATAGAAAGATGACAAAACATAAAAATGTAGCGCTGGATGAGCTGCGTATTCTGGCGGCGCTGATGGTGCTGGGCGTGCATACCGGGCAGAAAGTTGGCCTGGGGGATGCCGCCGCGGTTGGCGCGCAGGGGGTGCAACTGTTTTTTGTGCTCAGCGGGTACTTGGCCGCGGCCAGCCTGAGCCGCCACCCGGAGCCGCTGCCGTATTACCAGCGCCGCATCCGGCGGATCCTGCCGCTGTACTGGCTGGTGCTGGTGCTGCGCTGGCTGTTCGATGCGGTACGCTATCTGGCAGCGGGCACCAGTGCAGCCCAGCTGTTTGGCCCCGGCGGGCCGTGCGGGCCGGGTTACCTGCGGTACTTTGTATTTTTGCAGATGTGGCTGCCCAGTGATAACTGGATGCTGTGGAACAACCGCAACGTGCTGTGGACGATGAGCGCCTTTGCGTTCTTTTATCTGCTGGCCCCGTGGCTGTACCGGCTGTGCAAACGCTTTTGGGGTGCGCTGGCGTTGCTGGTGGTCTGCCTTGCGGTGAAGGGCAGGATCGGCGGCTTAATTGAAAGCAGTCTGGCGGCTTTCCCGGCAGAAGCCAACATCAGCGAGTTCAGCGCAAAAACGCCGGTCATGACGCTGTACTGCTTTATCTTTGGCATGGCGGCGTTTGCGGCAGTGCGGGAGAATAAGCAGTTTTTATACGGGGCATTCTGCATTCTGCTGGCAGTGCTCACCAACTTCCAGCGGGCGGGGTTCGAGTGCGTGTTTACGGTGCTTGTTCTATTGGCCGTGCAGAACCCGCAGGGTGTTGGTCTGGCGGAAAATCAGAAGTTCGCCCAGGCCGTGGAATTTGTGGGGGCGGGCAGCTTTTGGCTGTACCTGGCCCACCCGCTGGTGCTGGAGCTGCTGCCCAACACCGCGATGGGCGGCGCAGCCGCGTGGCTGTGCTTCGCCGGGGTATATGCCGTCTGCCTGATGGTGTGCTATGCGCTGTATACGCTTTTTGTGCGCCGGTATGAGCAGCGCTTTGCGTAACCATTGTACTATATTTGCAGCAAAACGGCAAAGTGAATTTTGAGAGAAGCGTTGCATGGAACGACAAATGGCGGGCGGCCCAGATGGGCCGCCCGCTTTGGCATTTGTATGATTGGAAAAGCTGTGCTCTTATCTTGTAGAGAATGTGAGGACGAACATTGTTCGCCCGCAGATGTTGGCCGTATGCAGGGTGGAATATGTGGCAAGACCCGTCATGCGGGACGATGACGAGCATCGTCCCCTACAAATCATTTGCAGCGTTTATCACCATCGGCAAAGTTTTCCACAGTGCGCACACCCCTGCAGGTGTTCCATTAAACCACATCCCATGTAATGATGGATTGCAAATTTGAAGTGAGAACACTTCCTTTGCGGGCATCTTACACAGAAAACAGGAATGGGCGCACACTGTGCGCCCCTACGGAACGCCTATCCGCGCTCAGTGGTTGAATTTATTCTGCGCTTCGCCCAGCTTGCCGGCCATCAACAGGCGGCAGGCGGCTTCCACGTCGGTGTGGCGGCCGGTCACAAGCTTGGCGTCATCGGGTGGGAACTTGCCCAGCACCCAGTCAGCCAGATCATAATCCGGGCGCGGCTTGGCGCCAACGCCAATGCGGATGCGGTAAAAATCCTCGCCGCCGGTGGAAGCGATAATGCTCTTTAGCCCGTTGTGCCCGCCAGCAGAACCGGAGGGCCGGATGCGGATGTGCCCCGGCTCCTGTGCAATGTCATCGCACAACACAATAATGTGGTTGCGCGGGATCTTGTAAAATGCCGCGGCGGGGGCGATGCTCTGGCCGCTCAGGTTCATGTAGGTCAGCGGCTTTAGCAGCATCACTTTGCGGCCGTCCACCTGGGCAATGCCGTAAAGGCCCTGCCATTTGCTTTTGTTGATCTCGCACCCCCAGGCTTCGGCCAACGCATCCAGCGCGGCAAAACCGGTGTTGTGGCGGGTGCCGTCATATTTCGGCTCCGGGTTGCCCAGACCGGCAATCAGCCAGTCTGCCCCGGAACCACCTCCAAATAGTCCCATAGTAAAAATCCTTATAGTAATTTTGTGATTTTAGTGTGCACCAGGGGCAAAGCGTTCCACTGTGTCCCGGATGGTATCCAGGAAGGATTCTGCACCTAAGGTGTTGACCTTGAAAAACACAGCCTGGCTGCCGCCGGATGTGATGGCGGAAAGCCGGATCTGCCCGTCAGCTTCCAGCAGGGTCAGGCTCATGGTAACACGGCCATTGCCAATGGCACTGTAGCGTTCGTATACCCGCACGGCACAGCGGCCGGTGCTGAAGTTGAAATCACTGGAACCTTCCAGCGTGGCCGAAACACTTTGTTTTACAACAGCGTCCAGCTCGGTCAGGATGGTGGTAAAATCCCCGGTCAGGGTGCGTTCCAAAATGGCCATGGCAGCAATCCTCCTTGCAGCAGGTCAGGGGGCATCAGTCGTTTTTCTTTTCGGCTTCCAACTTCTGTTTTTTGGCAACGTATTTTTCCAGCTTCTTTGCGCCCCAGTCGGCAACTTCGGCCTGCTTGGCGCGCTCAATGCCCAGGGCACCGTCCGGCACATCGTGGCCGATGGTGGAACCGGCAGCAGTAAAGGCGCGGCTGCCCACCTTGACCGGCGCCACCAGGTTGGTGTTGCAGCCGATGAATGCATAATCGCCGATGGTGGTGCGGTACTTGCCCTCGCCGTCATAGTTGCAGGTTACGGTGCCGCAGCCAAAGTTGCAGTACTTGCCCACATCGGCATCGCCAATGTAAGTCAGGTGGCTGACAGTGTTGCCCTCGGCAAAGTTGGCGTTCTTGGTCTCCACATAAGCGCCCAGGTGCACGCCCTCATCCGTCACAGTGCCGGTGCGCACATGGGTAAAGGGGCCAATCTTGTTGTTGGGGCCCAGATGGCTGTCATAACACTGGCTGGCGTTCACGGTGGAACCGGCCTCAACAATGGTGCTCTCCAATAAGGTATTGGGGCCGATGACGCAGTTTGCCCCGATGACGGTTTTGCCGCGCAGGATGCAGCCCGGCAGGATCACTGCGCCGGGTGCAATCTCAACTTCGGGGTCAATAAAAACCTGGTCGCTGATGAACTCCACACCGTTCTGCAGGTGCTTTTCAAAAATTTCTTCAAAGGCCGCTTTGGCGGCAAGGTATTTGGCTTTCGCTTCGGACATAAAAATACCCCTTTCTGTTTTGGGCCAAAAGAATATACGGCCCTACAAAAAAGCCCCGGAACAGGGCTGAAGCCTGCCGGGGCGGGATGAATTGAAAAAAGTGTTGCAGGATGTAATAAAATAATATTTCCCAACTTCTCACCCATTATAATTTACCGCATTTTTGGTCAAATTGCAAGAGCCTGACCCCAAAACTTTGTAAGATTTTCGGCGAAAATATTCGCCATTTATTTAACAATGTACTGGAAATTCCGGGCTGAGTCTGTTATAATGGACTTTGCAAGAGAGAAAATTCTTATTTTGCGGGTGTGCGCGGCACACCGGGAAGAAACCGTAATTTTGTTGGAGGTAACCTATGAGCAAGAAGTTTTTGTATTTGTTCAAAGAGGGCCATGACGCATTTGGCGGCGACCAGACGACCATGAAGAACATTCTGGGCGGCAAGGGCGCTGGTCTGGCAGAAATGACCCATGCCGGCATGCCGGTTCCTCAGGGCTTCACCATCACCACCGAAGCCTGCACCCAGTACTATGCTGACAACCGTGAGATCAACGATGAGATCAAGGCTGACATCTTCAAGTACATGGGAATCCTGGAAGAGCAGACTGGCAAGAAGTTCGGCGATATCGAGAACCCGCTGCTGGTTTCCGTTCGTTCCGGTGCACGTCAGTCTATGCCCGGCATGATGGATACCATCCTGAACCTGGGCCTGAACGACCAGGCTGTTGAAGGTCTGGCAAAGAAGACTTCTAACCCCCGTTTTGCATATGACTGCTACCGCCGCTTCATCCAGATGTACTCTGACGTCGTCATGGAGCTGGGCAAGAGCTTCTTTGAAGAGCGTATCGACGCTATGAAGGAGCGCAAGGGCGTTAAGCAGGATATCGAGCTGGACGCTGAGGACCTGAAGGAACTCGTCAAGGAGTTCAAGGCCATCTACCTGGAGAAGCAGGGCGAAGAGTTCCCGCAGGATCCGAAAGAACAGCTGATCGGCGCTGTCAAGGCCGTCTTCCGTTCTTGGGATAACCCGCGCGCCAACGTTTACCGCAAGATGAACGAAATCCCCTACGAGTGGGGCACTGCTGTCAACGTTCAGCAGATGGCTTTCGGTAACTCCGGCATGCGTTCCGGCACCGGTGTTGCTTTCACCCGTAACCCCGCTACCGGCGAAAAGAAGCTGATGGGCGAGTACCTGATCAATGCTCAGGGCGAAGATGTCGTTGCCGGCATCCGTACTCCTTCCCCGATCAGCAAGCTGCACGAGGAAATGCCTGAGGTTTACGATCAGTTCGTTGAGATCGCAACCCGCCTGGAAAACTACTACAAGGATATGCAGGACATGGAGTTCACCATCGAAGATGGCAAGCTCTTTATGCTGCAGACCCGTAACGGCAAGCGCACCGCACAGGCTGCTCTGCAGATCGCCTGCGACCTCGTTGATGAGGGCGTTATCGATCAGCGCACCGCTGTACTGCGCGTTGAGCCCAAGCAGCTGGATACCCTGCTGCACCCGCAGTTTGACGCTGCTGCCCTGAAGGCTGCTGAAGCAATCGGCAAGGGCCTGGCCGCTTCTCCGGGATCTGCCTGCGGTCGCGTTGTCTTCAGCGCTGAAGATGCTGAAGAGAAGGTCAAGGACGAAGCTTGGAAGAAGGTCGTTCTGGTCCGTCTGGAAACCAGCCCCGAAGATATCGTCGGCATGCAGGTTTCTCAGGGCATCCTGACCGTCCGCGGCGGCATGACCAGCCACGCAGCTGTTGTTGCACGTGGCATGGGTACCTGCTGTGTTTCCGGCTGCGGCAATGATAACGATGTTGCTATCGATTACGATGCAAAGGTTATCACCATTAACGGCCACACCTTCCATGAGGGTGACTGGATGAGCATTGATGGCTCTACCGGCAACATCTACGAAGGCCAGATCGCTACCGTCGCTTCCACCGAGAACGCTAACTTCAAGCGCTTTATGAGCTGGGCTGACGAAGCACGCCAGATGAAGGTTATGACCAACGCCGATAACCCGCGCGATGCACAGAACGCTGTCGATATGGGCGCTGAAGGCATTGGCCTGTGCCGTACCGAGCATATGTTCTTCGCTGAGGATCGTATTGCTGCTGTGCGTGAGATGATCTGTGCACGTACCGTTGAAGAGCGCAAGGTTGCTTTGGCTAAGGTTGAGCCGTTCCAGGAAGCTGACTTTACCGCTATGTACCGCATCATGGGCGATCGTCCGATGACCATCCGTTATCTGGACCCGCCTCTGCATGAGTTCCTGCCCACCAAGGCTGAGGATATCGAAGCCTTGGCAAAGGATATGGGCATGACCACCGAAGAGCTGAACAACGTTGTTGTCAGCCTGCATGAGTTCAACCCCATGATGGGCCATCGCGGCTGCCGTCTGGCCGTTACCTATCCGGAAATTGCCGAGATGCAGACCAATGCTGTGATCAAGGCTGCCATCAAGGTTTCTGCTGAGACCGGCAAGATGATCACCCCGCACATCATGGTGCCCCTGGTTGGCGAAGTGAAGGAGCTGAAGTACGTCAAGGACGTCATCGTCAAGACTGCTGACAAGCTGATCGCTGACGCTGGCGTTGACATGAAGTACCAAGTTGGCACCATGATCGAGATCCCGCGTGCCGCCCTGACCGCAGGTGAGATCGCTAAGGAAGCTGACTTCTTCAGCTTCGGTACCAACGACCTGACCCAGATGACCTTCGGCTTCAG
>ENA-OPSQ01002266-OPSQ01002266.1-human-gut-metagenome-genome-assembly--contig:-NODE-2266-length-11058-cov-4.933745_pt1 | contig 11058 bp, 9 predicted proteins | sample MGYA00241456_ERZ501904 | MGnify/ENA primary metagenome ERZ501904 (study PRJEB25962, sample SAMEA2042452) | human gut metagenome | biome: human gut; feature: human-associated habitat; material: faeces...
AATTATTGTCATCTCCCAGAAATTCCGATGCGGAAAAGTCTGTGATAATGTCATAGGTGTCCTCTGACAGGATCATTTCCTTGCAGTCCATGGCGTTGCTCCATACCATACGAAGGAGTTAGATTAACCTATGCGTAAGGTTCGCATTTGTTGCAGATTGATTGATATAATGATAAAATAAATTGAATATTATAATGAAAGAGACAGGGGCTTTACATATGGAATTTATTCAGAAAATCAGAGCACTGCAGATAGGGAAAAGAAAGACTTTCCGAAGAGTTCTGCTGGTGGAAATACTGCTGATGCTATTGGGGATCGTCGGACTGTTTGGCAGAAATGAGGTGTATGAATATCCGTCCGAAGGGGTAACGGTAAATACCGGAGTCTATCAGGACAATATGACGATAGAGCATATTTCATTAAAGCCGGGTCTCTACCGGATCCAGCTGCATTATGATTCGGATACCAATATGAAGAATTTCTGTATCATTGAGGATGATACTGTGAGATACCGGATGCTTCGCAACAGCGGAGAGCACCTCTATCAGGGACTGCATGAGACGGATTATCCGTTATGGCTGCTGCAGAAGTCGGATAATATACGTGTTACTGTTACCTACGGTGGAGAAGGGAGCTATACGATCACGGGACTTACCATTCGGGAAACCAACGGTCTGGCAGTCATTTTCCTGTTTGGTGTTGTGGTGCTCTCCATTCTGTGGAAGCTGTTATATACTTATGTGCAGTACGACAGAGAGTATTCGTTATCTGCTCCGCAGAAGGGAATTCATTTCGGTCTGGTACTTCTTTTGCTGTTCAGTTCTCTGCCTCTGTTGCAGGATGCCATGCTGTCCAGTGGAGACCTGGGATACCATATGCTTCGTATGATGGGCATCAAGGATGGCATTCTGGCAGGACAGTTTCCGGTACGGATCGCACCAAAATGGCAGCAGGGCTACGGCTATGCATCTTCGATCTTTTACGGGGAGACACTTTTGTATGTGGGTGCACTGTTCCGCCTGATCGGCTTTTCTTATATTACCAGCTACCGTCTGTTCCTTTTGTTTATCAACGCACTTACCATACTGATAGCTTATTACAGCTTTCGTAAAATATTTGAAGACCGTTATATCGGTTTTTTATGTACAGTACTTTATACTTTGTCGGTATATCGTCTTTCCAAGACGTTTATCTGTGGATCATTGGGGGAGACCTTCGGAATACTTTTCCTGCCGTTGATCGCTTATGGATTTTATCGTGTGTTTACTCAGGATATAGCGAACAAAGAATATCGTTATTCCTGGATTCCGCTGACGATAGCTTTTGCCGGACTGGTGCAGTCGCATCTGCTGACGGGAGAACAGGTGGGAGCATTTACTATCCTGCTTTGTCTGATCCTGATCAAAAAGGTATTCCGCAAGGAGACGTTCTGTTCTCTGGCAAAAACGGTGATCTACAGTGTGCTGCTGAGTGCGTGGTTCTTAGTACCTTTTGCTGACTATATGCTGCGGGGTGATTTTACGATTCAGCATGTCTCCGGCAGAACGATCCAGCACAGAGGCTTATACCTGCCTAACATGTTGTTTACCTTTTTCCGGAACGGCTACAATGTATTCTATGCAGATAACGGAATGGCAGAGAGTCAGCCAATGGGAATGGGAATCGCACTGACTGTGGCACTGTTACTTTGGGCGGGAATGCTCTTTTTCCGTAAAACCGCACACCTGCGAAAGGAAGAAAAGGCACTGGGCAACATTGCAGGAGGCTTTGCCGTTCTGGCTATGTGTATGTGTCTGTCGGTCTTCCCGTGGGACAAGATCCAGAGCCTGAATGGCATTACCGCGATGCTGGTGTCCAGTATTCAGTTTCCTAACAGATTTCTGACGATTGCAACACTGTGTGCAGTACTGGTGGCAGGTGTTGTGGCCAAAGAGATCAGGGGACAGTACGAGACGCACGGATTGCAGCTCTATTTTGCCGGAATGATGGTATTGACTCTGTGCAGCAGTATTTACCTGATGGATGATATGCTTCAGACGTGCGACAATTACCGGATCTACGGAGAAGAAGGAATGGGAAGCGGTTATATTGCCGGGGCGGAATATCTTCCCTACGGCGCAGATGCTACATTGTTCTGGACCCATGATCCTTATGCCGGAGAGATGGTCGTTATTACAGATTATCATAAGGACGGAATCAAAATTGAAATGCATTGTCAGAACCGGGGCGATAAAACAGAAATTGTGGAATTACCGCTTCTGTATTATTATGGCTATCGGGCATATGACAAGATTACCGGACAGGAACTGACTATCACTACCAGTGATAATTACGCAGTGTGCGTGGAAGTTCCGGCAGACTATGAGGGAACTGTTCGGGTAACATTCGTAAGCCCTTGGTATTGGAGAGTGGCAGAAGTGGTGAGCTGTCTCAGCCTGCTGGGTCTGATCGCGGGTGTGGCGATGGAGAAAAAACGGGAGAGAAAAAATTCATGAGGATGATAGAAAAAATGAAATCAAAGGGAAATAGTACCTTTTGGTGTTTGGCTGGTATTTTTCTGACAGGAGCGCTCCCGTTGCTTACAAATTATTGCCTGAATTCTGCAGAGGTTCCGTACCAGCTGGTACGTATTGAGAATATGAAGGATTATCTGTCGGCGGGAATATTCCAGATGGCAATGCCTGTAAACTGGCAGTATGAGCATGGTACGGCAGGACTTGACGGAAATCTGTTCTGGCTGCTGCCTGTGCTTCTGCGAATGACAGGAGCTACACTGGAAAGTGTTTACCGGATGCTTCTGGTATGTATTTATGCCGTGACAGTGTGTCTTTCTTACAAGGCACTGGCAGAAGGCTTTCCGAGTAAAAAAATAGCGCTGATCGGTACGGCACTGTATTGCTGGGCACCGTGGTATCTCGATACTCTATATGGTAGGGCCGCTATCGGGGAAGCATTAGGCTACGCTTTTCTGCCGGTGATGCTACTGTTCCTGGTAAGGGCGGTCAGCCGGAAACAGGGAAAACTGCCACAATGGCTTCTCCTGGCCATAGCAGTCACTTTATTGCTGCAGTCCTCTTTTGCAGTACTGGAAGTGGGAATGCTGTTGTTAATATTCTGCTGCATATATTATCGCAGACAATTGTTAGGAAAAGAAGGCTGGCTGACATTAGGAAAGGCAGTGGTGGCGACACTTGTGTGTAATCTGTGGTTTTTACTGCCGCTGCTAAGATACCTTGTGGCGTACCGCGATGTGGCAAGATATGTGGGAAGCCGTCCTTTTCAGGAAAAGGGAGCTTTTCTCCTGCATTATCTGACCTCCTTTTTCCGGGGAGGCGCCACCTACGATTATAAGAGTAATGGATTGCTGGATACGGCAGCCATTGGTGTCGGTCCGGCACTTACGGGACTCTTCTTTTTCCTACTGTGGCTGAAATTCAGTGGGGCACTGCAGAAGAAAAACAGTAAAGAAGACAGCACTGCCGGATTATTCTGGTGTGGAATGTTGGGAATCCTTCTCAGCCTCGGAAGCTTTCCCTGGGATTGGCTCAGACAGAATGCCGTGTTCCAGATATTGACATTTAGCATGCAGTCTCCCGTGATCTTTATGATTCTGGCAATCTGCGGACTTACGTTTATGGGATGTGGTCTTATGAAAGATTATCGGCAGAGAAAGTCTGCAACGGAAGCGACGATTCTGGAGGCAGCAGTGATCGCAGTGGCTTTTGTAGCAACACAATTCCTAACGAATAAACTGCTGCTTGACAGAGCTCCTCTGTGGATCCGTCAGAAAGAAGATCTGCCGGATGTGGTTCTGATCGAAGCTTCGCAGTTTCAGATGAGTGCCGCAGCCGGTGCAACGCAATGGGGAGCGGTGATGATCAGTACGCTTGGTATTGCAGGGATTATTATCTACTGTATTATTGTACGGAAGAAGGATACAAAACAAAAAGTACGAAAGGAGGCAGCATAAAAATGGATATGTGGAAGAAATCCGAAATTCTGAACAATAAGAAATTCCGCATCCTGCTGCTTCTGGAAGCCCTGTTGCTGCTGGTGCCTGTGAGCGGAATTTTGCGCGGCAACAAGACCATCAGTACTCTGTCAGATGCGCAGGTGACAACGGAAGAAGGAGTGGTCCGGGAGGAGAACGGATATTCGGTGGATGGAAGCAGCAATATCAATGGTCCCTGGCTCCAAATGAGCGGTTTTTCCATGGCACCCGGCACCTATTGCTATTATGTGACATATGAATCGGAAGATAACGGTGTAAATAAGATCAATATTACAAGCAATGGTAAAATCTACAGAGAACTACTGGAAAATGAACTTTCGCTGTATTCCGGAAGAACGGAAAGCTCTTGTGAGGTCTATGTGACAAGCCGTCTGAAAGCGGATGAAGTAAACATCCACGCAGACTACTACGGAACCGGAAAGCTTACTATTACGGATATCCGACTGGTGAAAACCACTGCGTCCTACAGAATGCTGCTTACGATATTCCTTCTGGGATTTTTACTGCTGGATTTTATGATCATGTTGTATGTGTATATGGGAAAATATCCTCTTGCACTGGAAAAGAAACTGGTATACTTCGGAATTCCCGCATTGGCGATCCTGGCTTCCCTGCCGTTATTTGTGGATTATATTATGGTGGGAGCCGATCTGGACTTTCATCTGCTTCGTATCGAATTTTTAGGGCAGAGTCTGGCACAGGGCATTTTCCCTACCAGAGTAGAGCCAATGTGGCTGTATGGGCATGGCTATGCCAATTCGCTGTTTTATTGTGATACATTTCTGGTGATTCCGGCACTGCTTCGTCTGATCGGATTCCCTATGAGTGTTTCTTACGGCGGATATATCTTTTTGGTCAATCTTGCAACGGCAATCGTGGCATATATCAGTTTTCGTGGAATTTTTCGTGACCGCATGACCGGAATGCTCGGAAGTATGTTGTATACTCTGGCACCGTATCGTGTATACAATATTTACAACCGCAGCGCTGTGGGGGAATATACGGCCATGATCTTCCTGCCGTTACTGTGCTATGGTTTTTATCTGATCTTCACGGAAGATACGGATAAAGAGGCATACCGGCATTATTGGCTGCTTCCGGTGCTTGGCTTTTCCGGTATCATCCAGAGCCATGTATTAAGCTGTGGGATTGCGGGTGCATTTACAATTCTGTTGTGCTTATTGTGTATCCGTAAGGTATTTCGCAAAAGAACTTTCCAGGAACTGGTAAAGGTCGTGGTGGGAACAGTCCTGGCCAATATCTGGTTCCTTTTGCCAATGCTGGATATGATGCTGGCGGATCAATACCGTTATTCCAATAGCAGCGGCGTATACATTCAGGATCGGGGAATTCTGGGGGCACAGATATTTTTCACCATGCAGAATGCCGGAAGCAATTCCCGATTCCAGGAGCTGGGAATGGTGGATACGGAGCCTATTTATATCGGAGCTGCCGTATTGTTGGGAGTGATCGTGTATTTTGCTATCCGTAACAGGGAAAAAGAACAGGATCCGGCACATGATAAGGCGGCCAAGGTTGCATTTGTTCTAGGATGTGTGGCAATTGCGGTAAGTACTTACTATTTCCCCTGGAATGCGCTGAAGGAAGCCAATTCCGTGTTGGAGCTTCTGACGATAATGATCCAGTTCCCTACCAGACTGACGATCATTGCAGCAATAGCCATGACTCTGGTGGCTTGTACTGCGGGGTACTGGATGCTCCGGTGGAAGGATAAAGTGGTTAAATATATATTTTTTGCCGCAATCTGCGGCGGATGTATTTTATTCTCCATGTACCAGACCAATGACCTGCTGCTGACCAGAGATCAACCTTTGAGATTAAATTCCATGGCATCCATGGGACATTCCGGTATTCTGGGAGCTGAGTACCTGCCTCTGGATGTGGAATGGGATTTCTATTATCATGATGCATGGCCGTCGGACGGAGTGACAGTGGATGCTTTCGAGAAGGAAAATCTGAATACTCTGACAACAGTGACGACTTCCGCAGAGGATGGCGATCATTATATCGATCTGCCGATGCTTCTATATAAGGGATATCATGCCAAGGATGCAGCAACGGGTGAAATATTCCCGGTGACTGTAGGTGAGAACGGTCATGTCCGGGCAATCCTGCCGGTGGGCTACCAGGGAACTGTCAAAGTGTGGTATTCCGGCATGTGGTACTGGCGTGTGGCGGAAGGTATTACTTTCCTGTTCTGGGCATTTGTGATTGCAGGAAAGATTGTGCAGTGGAAGAAACTGCGCAAGACTAAATAGCTGATGATCTTTTATTGAAAAGTGAAACAGATAAAGATGTATCAATGCAAAAGGGAAGTAGAAGTAAGAGGATGCGGTTATGCCGGACAGAACGACTGCATATAGTAGTAGCGGATAGTTCTGAGAGGAGATACCACATGAAACGTTTTTTCACAGAACACGGAAAAATACTCTGGCTTCTGCTTCTTTTTGTGTGCATGTTTATTCTGGGAAGAGGAATAGGAGCCATTACCTACGGCTTACGTGTGCAACATGAAAACAAGACACAGGAGACGGCAGGAACTGCGTTAGAGAACACGGAGGCTTTACTTTTTGCTGAGAACTGGGGACTGGGATTCGGGGCGGAAGGAACGCAGCCCACCGGCACGGCATCTGCGGAAAAACTAAAAGAGTACAATGCATATTATGTGGGAGCTGCGGAGGAGAAAAAGATCTATCTCACTTTTGATTGCGGCTATGAGAACGGTAATAGTTCTGCTATATTGGATGCATTGAAAAAGCATGATGCACCGGCGACTTTTTTTGTGGTAGGACATTTTCTGGAGTCGGCGCCCGAGATGGTGAAGCGCATGGTGGAGGACGGACATACGGTGGGAAACCATACCTATCATCATTATGACATGTCGAAAATTTCTGATCCAGCGGTTTTCCGAAAGGAAATGGATGACGTGAGAACTCTTTTTCAGGAGACCACAGGCACGGAGATGGCGATGTACTATCGGCCGCCCCAGGGAAAATACAGTGAGACGAATCTGCAGATGGCAAAGGATCTGGGGTATGCCACTTTTTTCTGGAGCCTGGCATATGTGGACTGGAACGTGGATGCACAGCCCAGCCACGAGGAAGCTTTTTCCAAACTGACAGGCAGGATCCACCCCGGAGCGGTGGTGCTGTTACATAATACCTCGAAGACCAATGGGGAGATTCTGGATGAACTGCTCACAAAATGGGAAGAAATGGGTTATACCTTCGGAAAATTGGAAGAACTGGTGCAGTAGGGTTTGACTTCCCCTGCACCATACCCTATAATAGAGGACAGAAAAATATACTGGAGGACAACCATGGAAAAAGAACTGGTAGTTGTCATTGATTTTGGCGGACAGTACAATCAGCTGGTCGCCAGAAGAGTCAGAGAATGCAATGTATATTGCGAGATCTACTCTTACAAGACAGACTTGAATAAGATAAAAGCGATGAATCCCAAGGGAATCATCCTGACCGGCGGCCCCGCAAGCTGCTATGAACCCGGTGCAGCTACCTGCTCCGAGGATCTGTTTCACTTAGGAGTTCCCGTGCTGGGACTCTGTTACGGCGCACAGCTGATGACCCATGTGTTGGGTGGTAAGGTAGAACGTGCAGCCGTTCGGGAATATGGCAAGACTGAGGTGAAGGTAGACCGTAGTTCCAAGCTGTTTTCCGATGTATCCGAGAATACGATCTGCTGGATGAGCCATTTCGACTATATTTCGAAGCTGGCACCCGGTTTCCGTGCCGTAGCTACCACTGCAAACTGCCCTGTGGCAGCAGCAGAGTGCGTAGAGCGCGGACTGTATGCGATCCAGTTCCATCCGGAAGTACTCCACACGGTGGAAGGCTCCAAGATGCTGTATAATTTCGTACGTAATATCTGCGGATGCTGCGGTGACTGGAAGATGGATTCCTTCGTGGAAGAGTCCATTAAGGCAATTCGTGAGAAGGTTGGTAATGGTAAAGTCCTCTGTGCATTGTCCGGCGGCGTGGATTCTTCCGTGGCAGCAGTACTGTTATCCAAGGCAGTCGGCGAGCAGCTGACCTGTGTCTTTGTAGATCACGGCCTGCTCCGTAAGAATGAGGGCGATGAGGTAGAAGCAGTCTTTGGTCCCAACGGCAATTACGATCTGCACTTCATCCGTGTGAATGCGCAGGAGCGTTTCTACAGCAAGTTGGCAGGTGTATCCGAGCCGGAGCATAAAAGAAAGATCATCGGCGAAGAGTTCATCCGTGTATTCGAGGAAGAGGCGAAGAAGATCGGTGCCGTAGACTTCCTGGTACAGGGAACCATCTATCCCGATGTGGTAGAGAGCGGACTGGGCGGTGAATCCGCAGTGATCAAGTCCCACCACAACGTAGGCGGTCTGCCCGACTATGTAGATTTCAAGGAGATCATCGAGCCTCTGCGCAACCTGTTCAAGGATGAGGTCCGCAAGGTAGGACTGGAGCTTGGCATTCCGGAGCATCTGGTATTCCGTCAGCCGTTCCCCGGTCCCGGACTGGGTATCCGTATCATCGGCGAAGTGACCGCTGAGAAGGTCAAGATCGTACAGGATGCAGATGCCATCTACCGCGAGGAAATCGCTAACGCAGGTCTGGACCACGAGATCAACCAGTACTTCGCAGCCCTGACCAATATGAGATCCGTAGGCGTTATGGGTGATGAGAGAACCTATGATTACGCCATCGCACTGAGAGCCGTGAAGACCATCGACTTCATGACCGCAGAGAGTGCACAGATCCCTTATGAAGTATTACAGAAGGTGACCAGCAGGATCATCAATGAGGTGAGCCATGTGAATCGGGTAATGTATGATATTACCAGTAAGCCGCCCGGAACGATTGAGTTTGAGTAAGGGGTTGTTGAAGTGCTTATCAGCGAAAGAATCTTCCTTTTAATGGATAAGAACGGACTAAGCCAGAAAGAATTTTCAGAGCAGACCGGAATTTCCCAAAGTACGATCAGTGATTGGAAACGGAAAAAAACAAATCCATCTGCGGACAAAATACTTAAAATATGTGAAGTATTACATGTTACGCCAAATGAATTATTAGCAGAGGGAACAGTTCATGATGATGGCAGGACGGATTATGTATTTGCACTGAATAGAGACGAAGAGGTTGTTCTGGAAAGTTTCAGAAGTCTGGAAAGCCGACAAAAAGAACGATTATTGGGCTATATGACTGCTTTGAAAGAAAATAAGTGACACTTAAAATCGTATGTCAGGGATGTCTTGACATACGATTTCTTTTGAAATATAATACGCATATACGTTACGCATATGCAAACAAAGAAATGGAGAGAGAACTTGGGAGATATAAGTATTATTGCAAGACGACTTGAGGATGGTCATGTTCAGTATGGATGGAGCGGGAATGGTGGATATTATAAAGTGGTAGGGGTACGGCTTCTATTATGGTATTTGGAGCCGGAAGATGTGGAATATCTTTTTGGATTGGGGCAGACCGCATTAATTGGAAAACGTGGAAGCGAATACGGAGGATACCGTTGGATTGAAACACATGACCTTACGGGTGAACCATTTTGGTTAGACTGTTCGGAACGAAGTATTTTCAGTAGAATTGTATTTATTGATTATGGATATTTTTATGACCTGGATCACAAATGGTACTATATCATTCCGGGACCGTTTAGGATTAAGATGCCTTTAGAGTTGATCGATCAGAATGTAGATGAACGAAACTTTGAATTTGATTTTTGTATAAAAGTTCAAGATAAAATACTTCGTTATATTTTGGGGGATTATAGAGAAAAAAATCCGGAGTTTGCTGAGTTTTTGAATAAAGAAGGATATTGCGTAGAGGATATCCTTGAAAATATAAGCGAAGATGGCTTGTTATCGGTTATGGAATTCTATCACAAGTATCGGACAATATTTGATTATTTTGATGACTGGATTCTTATTAAAACAAATGAGGAAAATACTGAAATCACAGATATTGTTATGAAGAAAATGAGTGAAAATCATATTGAGACATGTGAGTGGTAAGATAAGGAGCATTCCTGTTAAGTAACAAATAACCGGCTTGTAAAAAATGAGTGCCACCCAGAGAATAATGATTGTTAACTTTCGATTTAGGAATGCGAGGTAAGAAATCTTTTTTATAAATAATGTTGACACCAAATATGGTACCACATATAATATAGATAGGAAGTATTCAGAATGTCAAAATGGGATAAACTATTAACGAGAATATGTGCTTTATCAAAAGACCTCCGGTTTGATGAATTACGTAAGGTATTGGAAAGCTATGGATATGTAATGAATGCCCCAAAGGGCGGAAGCAGTCATTACACGTTCAGAAAAGCCGGATGTCAACCGATTACGATACCGAAGCATGAACCCATCAAAAAAGTGTATGTAGAGATGGTAAAGCAGATTGTGGAAAGTGAGGCGGTGAATGATGAAAACGTTGAATGATTATTTTGCAATGAATTATCGTATGGAAATTGTAGAGGATAAGGATGAGGGCGGTTTTGTGGTTTCATTTCCGGAGCTTCCGGGATGTATTACCTGTGGAGAAACAGTAGAATCCGCTGTCGCAAACGCTTTAGATGCCAAGAAAGCATGGTTGGAAGCTGCTATGGAAGATGGTATTGAAATCCATGAGCCGGACAGCTTAGAGGATTATTCTGGACAGTTTAAACTTAGAATCCCACGAAGTCTTCATCGTTCCCTTGCAGAACATTCTAAAAGGGAAGGTATCAGCATGAATCAGTATTGTGTATATCTTCTTTCCAAAAACGATGCAGTTTATTCAAAATAGCGGTTGCACACAGTATCTGCAATCGCTATTTTGAAATACCAACACTTTGGCAACAGAAAATCAGTAAGCCAAAATAAAATATGCAAATGATGTAAAATATTGGCATGCTTCAAATAAAACTTAAATACAATAGTTTAAGTTAATAGAGCAACTTGCCGAGTTTGAATAACGGACTAAAATGCTGAAAACCTGTATTTATGCTGGTTTCCGGCATTTGTTTTATCAAAT
>ENA-OPSQ01002270-OPSQ01002270.1-human-gut-metagenome-genome-assembly--contig:-NODE-2270-length-11046-cov-2.508507_pt1 | contig 11046 bp, 8 predicted proteins | sample MGYA00241456_ERZ501904 | MGnify/ENA primary metagenome ERZ501904 (study PRJEB25962, sample SAMEA2042452) | human gut metagenome | biome: human gut; feature: human-associated habitat; material: faeces...
CCCGCCACAATTTCCGGATGTGTGGTAGCTCCCCATGAAGCCTTGGAAGGTGATACAAGATTAGGCTTGATACCAATCTGCATCTTTTTATCTGAAATTACAGACGCCAGGCCGCACTGTGCCAGCAGTTCCTTTGTCATTTCTTTGTAATTGGTTCCGCTCTTTATATAGATTTCATTTTTGTTCATTACAAGATTATCCTTTACACTTTACATTCGAATATTTTTCTGCTGATTTTTGCATATCTTTTTTGTATTTCCCCCCGGAAGTTTTCTTCTGAACCGGTCAGCTTTTCTGAGGTGAAAACGTTCTCCGCATCAGCCTGCATGCCACTGTACTTGTGAGCAATGCCACCAGAAATCCTGCCAGAACATCCCCCGGATAATGTACGCCCAGATAGAGTCTGGAAAAAGCAATCATTCCGGCCAGAACAACAGGTAAAATTCCCCATTTCCCGGGCAGCATCCGCAGACAGACCAGTGCAACGGCAAAGGAAGCGCAGGTATGGCCGGATGGAAATGAATAGTCTTTCGGTCTGGTGATCAGCGGAATGATCTGTGTATAAGTATCAAAAGGTCTTGGACGGGCTACTGCATTTTTTATCAGCAGATTTGTGATCAGAAACCCTGACAGCAGCGAGAGTGCCGCTGTCACTCCTGTTTTGCGTGTTTTCCCGAAACAGATCAAAAGCACACATAATACGATCCAGAACCATCCTCCGTTTCCGAGGAAGGTGACTGCTCTCCAGAACGGAGTCAGGGCATCCACCCTTAAATGTTCCTGGATCCACAGTAAAATATTCATATCTAATTGCTGTAATGTCGTCATAAACTTCTCCCATTATATTTTTTATCAGTCACAGTATGTATTCCTCTCAAAATACATACGAATTATATCAGTCCGACTTCTTTTGTGCAAGGTATTATAAGCAAAGTTGATTTGTTTAAGGACTCAAAAGTCAAAATAACGTAGAAATCAGTCAAAATACCGATAGCGTTTTTCTGCCGGAAGGATTATGCTGAAAGCAGACTAATAAAACTGCCTGATCGGGCAAATACTTATTACGGGGGTAAATATGATAAACACATTATCGGCCGGTAAGGATAATTTTTACCGGCAGATGCTTAAACTGACGATTCCGATCATTATCCAGAATCTGCTCAGTGCAGCGGTTAACTCCGCAGATGTAATTATGCTTAATTATGTGGGACAGTCTGCGATTTCTGCGGTGTCTCTGGCTGCCAATTACTCCAATATCCTGTTTATGGTATATTATGGACTTGGTACAGGCGCATCTCTTCTGTGTGCGCAGTATTTCGGAAAAAATAATATGCAGGCTATTCATGCGATCGAGGGAATTGCCCTCCGCTTTTCCATCATAATCTCGGGAATCGTAGCACTGATCGCATTTACTGCTCCTCAGCTTATGATGAAGATTTTTACTTCTGATCAGAAACTGATCTCTATCGGTTCTTCTTATCTTAGGATTATGGGAATTACATATCTCTGTTGGGGAATTACAGAGGTTTATCTGGCGATTTTGCGCAGCATCGGACGTGTAACGATCAGTATGGCATTGAATATGCTGGCTTTTATATTGAATATTATCCTGAATGCCACTTTTATCTTCGGGCTTTTCGGCGCACCGAAGCTGGGGGCTACAGGTGTTGCCATTGCAACTGCTGCTTCCAGACTGATCGAACTGGCAGCATGCGTGATCGTTTCTTTCCTGAGCAAAGATGTTAAATTGAACCTGACCTTTATGTTTATCCGCAGTAAGGTGCTGTTTGGCGACTTCGTCCGGCTGTCACTTCCCGCTCTTGGAAATGACGTTTCCTGGAGTGTTGCTTTCTCCATGTACTCTGTGATCCTGGGACATCTCGGAACAGATGCCGTTGCAGCCAACTCTCTGGTTACGGTTGTCCGCAATATCGGTTCTGTGTTCTGCTTTGCAATTGCCAGTGCGGGAACGATTCTTCTTGGAAATGTAATGGGAAAAGGGGATCTGGAGAAATCGAAGGTGTATGCTTCCAGAATGCTGAAGATGACCATTATAGCCGGTGCCATTGGCGGTGTGATCGTATTTGCCATCACGCCTCTGGTCCTGAGATTTGCATCCTTAAGTGACGGGGCAATGCATTATTTGAAGTACATGCTGCTTATCAATACCTATTATATTATGGGTTCTGCGGTAAACACAGCCTTGATCGCCGGGGTATTCCGCGCAGGCGGTGATACGAAGTTCGGACTGATCTGCGATACCATTGATATGTGGGTATATGCGGTACCTCTGGGATTTTTTGCGGCCTTTGTCCTGAAGCTTCCGGTATTGTGGGTCTACTTCCTGCTCTGTACAGATGAGTTTGTGAAATGGCCATGGGTATTCCATCATTACCGCCAGGGGAAATGGGCACAGAATATTACAAGGGAGGATCTGTTTGAGCAGAAAGCTTCCTGAGATATCATCCATATCCGCCGCAGTGTGGTTCTATCATAAATAAGCAAAACAGCAGGTCTGTTCATTCTATGAACAATCCTGCTGTTTTTATGTCTGCAGATTTTCTTTCCGAATCCCTGCAGACATCCATTTTCGGTTTATAAAAAATGCTTACAGATTATAATGTATTCAGGTCGATTCTGTAATCGTCAGAGCCCTGTCCGTCTACTGTGTAGTAAGCGGCTTTCTGCTCAACATTTACATAAACGCTGATTTCTTTTCCTTCGATGCCTTTGTCTTTGATGTCTTTTTTGATTGCTTCCTCGATGGAGCTCATTGTAACTGCAAAACCAGGTAATTCGATAGTTGTTTCTGCGAATTTTTTGATGTCGATATTTTTAGCCACTTCTTTTACTGCTTTCTTTACAGTTTCTTTTGCTTCTTCTACAACCGGAGCCTTCGCAATATCAGCTGCTGCGTCTTTTGCTTCTTCAATTACTTCTGAAGCCTTTACAGTTGTTTTCTCAACTGTCTCTTTGACTGCTTCTGTAGCCTTTGTTGTTGCTTCTTTAATAGTTTCCTTTGCTCTTGAAGTTGTTCTTTTTCTCATAATAATCTCCTATTCCAACTGATTGGTCTAGAGCGTGTCGCTCTAACAGTTTCCTGTGTAACCGTATCACAAATTCCAGATAATGTCAAATTTTTATCAAATTTTGTCCTACTCGACATTTTTTAAGGCTTCATCCATAGGAACCTTCTTCACTCTCCGAAATTCCAGTAAAGCAACGATTCCGTATGTAATGATTCCTGCTGCAAACATCTGCACATAGATCATCGGGTCGATCCAGAGCGTGATCCATCCGGAAATACTGGACAGCATCATCTCCCGAAACAGAACTTTCATGATTACTGTTTCTAGCGGCAGACTCAAAAGCAGACAGAACACCACCACCAAAAACGTGGACATAATATATAGCTTGCTGATCTCGCCATTTGTATAGCCCAGGATTTTTACCATTGAGATAGACTGGGCATTTTTTTCGATAATGATCTTGGAAAGAAGATAGATCAGTACCATATAGATCATAATGGCAAATCCGTTTACCATACCCATCATACTTCCCATGGATACATCCAGCTGTCTGGAGATCTTTGTCAGTGCATCAAGGTCAACTACAGATCCTATATACTGGCTCTTGATATCTGTAAGCTCTGTATCTGAGAAATACCCACTGTAATAATCTTCTCCCAAATCAAAAATATCATTCAGTTCACTGCGGGGCATAAACACACACAAGGCAGCCGTATAATCATAAACTCCTGCTATTTTAAACGAATATTTCTCTTTTTCGTATTTTTCTTTCAGAGTGATGGTATCCCCCACATGAAGCAGGAATTTATCCGCATATGCGCTCGAAATATAAACTGCTGCGCTTTCTTTTTCTGCATTTGCCGTATTCTTGTTATCTGCTTTTTCTTTATTCCCCGCTTCATCTTTTTTATCTTTTGTATTATTAAAATCTATCGTTACATACCTGCTGTCCGGTTCGATCCCGTAAAGCAGTACTTCCTCACTCTTATATTTTCCTGGCAGTGTATTCAGGGAATAAGCAGAAAATTCCTCTGCATCTTCATTGTCTGTTCTGGAATCCATATAAAACTCCAGCAGAGAGATCAGACCGTCAAATTTATTTCCACTTACTGCGCTGACCGGAACCTGAAGCATATACTGGTATTTTGCCAGCATATTGTTCTGGATTTCCACCTGGTAATGGGACAGTGCCGAAGGAAGCAGCAATCCGAACATCAGCAGCAGATTTGCAAACAGGATCCCGATAAACAGAACCATATAATTACTCATATTCTGCAAAATCACCCGAAGCCGGAATCTGGAAAAGATTTTCATCTTCGGACTCAGATAAATTGCCCTCTTCTGCTTTCTTCCCGACAGATCCCTGCGCAGGAATTTTAACGGTGACAGCTTCAGCTTATGTCTGAGCACTCCGTAATTTACCACCAGCATAATAACTACCGGAACCAGAGTTGTAAGCCCAAATGCCTCCCCATTCCATACGGTCACATAAGTCGGAAGACTATAGCTTCCATAATACATATCTGCACATACATCCTTTAATACAGTGTATCCAAGGATATTTCCGATCAGTGCACCCACAAAAGTAACCAGCACCGGAAGTGTCATATAGTGAAGAATCAGTTCCTGTCTGGTATATCCGGACGCACGTAAGGTACCGATAACACCGGCTTCTTTCCGTATCGTATTGCTGATGGTAATTCCGAATACAAAGGCCATGATCACCATAATAATATAAAGAAGCATAATCATCATGGCCTTGTCTCCACCCATATCATCCCCTGTAAAAGTAATGGCCTGATTCAGATACCGGGGTACAAAAGCCTCCAGTGTGACAATCTTTCCCATATCCTCCATCAGATCCTCGGAAACTTCTTTCTCTTCCTTTTCTGTCTTCGGTTTTTCGTCATAGATCCAGGAATAATTGTACTGCAGTTTTTCCTGATCCAAAGAATCAAACTCCTCCTCAGTCACAACAGAAACCCCAAATTTCACAGCATCAAACATGGAATCGTTGTTATTCTGAAACAGGCAGCTGTAGTCGGAAAGTGCCACCAGGCCGGTAATCTTCCAGGTTCTTTTTCCGCTCCGGAGCGTATCTCCCACAGACAGATTGTTGTTGTCTGCATACATTCTGTCAATGGGAATCTCTCCTGTCCCGACAGGCAGCTCTCCCTTCATCAGGCAGACCTTGTCCACCTGCTGCCTGTTTTTAAAAAAACGCATGGTGCTTCCATTATCCAGAGATTCCTCCACATAATAATTATCATACAGCTTCACACCCAGCGCCTCTATTTCTTCTCTCTGGGTTTTGTGGACTTGCTCTGCTGTGCGAAAGTTTCCGTCGTCTATGTTGTACTTCTCAAAACCTTCATTGTAAGCAATAAGCATACTGTTATCTGCAACCAGAAAGCCTGACACAAATCCAATGGATGCAACCATCAGGATAAATACAACCAGATATTTTCCCAGTTCTCCCTTCAGTTCTCTGGGCAGACGTTTGCGTAAAGGATTTTTCATCATATGCCTCCTTACCAGTCAAGCTCTGCTGCCGGGATCTTATGCTCATTGAGGTAATTTTTGCGGATCACCCCATCGCGAAGCTTCACCACCCGGTCAGCCATATCTTTGATGGCATCGTTATGCGTTACCATGACGATGGTGTTGCCGTATTTCTGGTTTACCGTCTCGATCAGCTTCAGGATTTCCTTGGAGGTATTATAATCCAGGGCTCCTGTAGGCTCATCGCAAAGAAGAATATCCGGATTCTTTACAATGGCTCTGCCAATGGCAGTCCTTTGCTGCTGACCGCCGGAAAGCTGATTGGGAAGCTTTCTCTGGTGCTCATAGATTCCCAGCGTATGGAGCAGTTCATCTACATCCAGAGGCTTATCACTGAGATAGGCTCCCACCTCTATATTCTCCCGCACTGTAAGATTGGGGATCAGATTATACATCTGAAAAATATATCCCAGATGCTTACGCCTGTACAAAGACAGATTCTTCTCCGACATATCTGCCAGACGCTCCCCGTCTATGACCAGATTTCCCTCGTCTGCACTGTCAATCCCACCGATAATATTCAGAAGCGTAGACTTACCGGAACCAGACGGCCCCAGAAGCACACAAAACTCTCCTCTCTCAATGTCAAGATCCAGCCCTTTCAGCACATCCACCCGGCTGTCCCCTGCACCAAAAGACTTCTGAATTCCCTGTATCTGCAGAAACATTTTTTCATTCCTCCCTCATATCCACTTCCTGTGAAGCAAATTTCTTTAATTCTTTAATATAATAACACTGCTGTTTTACAATATTGTTATACTTCGCTAACTTTAGGTTAGTATAAACTTACTCCATTGTCAACTGATTTTCGTAGTTTTGTAAAATTTTATGGATATGTTCGTTACTGTTCACTCCGTTCACAGTAACGTAGCCAAAATTCATTCCAGATTGCCTGCGGCAATGGAATTTTGGCTCGTATGTCTCGGAATAAGCTCTTTTACCAAAGATAAATTTTGAATATCAAAATATATTGACTTTTCTTTTTTACCTTGTTATATTTTTTTCTGAAGTAACTGCTGTCCGGCAGTCTGCAAAACAGCAGGCTGCCCCCAGGAAAGGAATTATCCATGAACACTCTCAGAAAAATATATTGCAGGGCTTTTCAGAAAGCTTTTCACATTGCAATTCCCTTTTTACCTTACAGAAAACCCAAAATCGCAGGAAGCGTCAAAGAACTCCCTGAAATCATCATGCGCCACAAATGTACTCATGTACTGATCATTACAGATGGCGGTATCATGAAGCTTGGACTTACCAGAAGACTGGAAAAAGCTTTAAAGGAGGCCGGTATCCCCTATACCATTTATGACAAAACAGTTGCCAACCCTACTACTGTCAATGTCCGCGAGGCGTTGGAGCTTTACCATAAAGAAGGCTGTGATGCCATCATCGGTTTCGGCGGCGGTTCCAGCATGGACTGTGCCAAGGCAGTCGGTGCCTGTGCGGTCAAACCCAATCAGTCTCTGGCTCAGATGAAGGGAATCCTGAAGGTGCATAAGAAGCTTCCCCTTCTCATGGCAGTTCCAACCACTGCCGGAACAGGAAGTGAGACCACTCTCGCCGCTGTGATCACAGATGCAGACACCAGATACAAATACGCGATCAACGATTTCCCGCTGATTCCCCGCTATGCAGTGCTGGATCCCAAGGTTACCTTAAGTCTGCCCCCATTTATCACCGCAACTACAGGTATGGATGCCCTGACTCACGCAGTGGAGGCATATATCGGCAATTCCACCACCATTGATACACGCAGGGACGCATTAAAAGCGGTAAAACTGATTTTTGAAAATATAGATATTGCCTATGAGCATGGCGATAATATTCAGGCAAGACGAAATATGCTCCACGCCTCCTTCTATGCAGGCTGTGCTTTTACCAAATCCTATGTAGGATATGTTCATGCAGTGGCTCATTCCCTGGGCGGACAGTACAACGTTCCCCATGGACTTGCCAATGCCATTCTGCTGCCGCTGGTACTTCGGGAATATGGCTCCTGCATTGACAAAAAGCTCCACAGACTTGCCATTGCAGCAGGACTTGCAGACAAAAATACGCCGGACCATGAAGCAACAGAGCTTTTTATCCGGGCAATTGAAGAGATGAAAGAGCGATTTGGAATCGTAAATATTGTAAAGGAAATTCAGGAAACAGATATCCCCAAGCTTGCCCATTATGCAGATAAAGAGGCCAATCCTCTGTATCCTGTGCCGAAGCTTATGGATGCCTCCGAATTGGAGAAATTTTATTACATGCTGATGTCTCTGACTTCCAAGGAAAATACCTCAGAAGCTGAGAAGTAACTATTAATATTCTTCTATCCTGCAAAGCGTTTTTTATAAAAATATCAAAATACAGGAACCTGCAGACTCTCAATAGTTACCTGATATCTATATTATATAAGGAAATAATGTATTATGACAGAAACAGAAATTAAAGAAATCGTTCAGAAACAACGCAGCTATTTTTACACAGGTGCCACTTTACCGGTAGAAAAAAGGCTGGCCTTAAAAAAATTAAAGACCTGTATTCAGAAATATGAACCACTGATCAATGAAGCACTGAAACGTGACCTTGGAAAAAGTAACTTTGAATCCTATATGTGTGAAGTGGGACTTGTGCTCTCAGAACTCAGCTACATGATCCGCCATACACCTTCCTATGCAAAAGAAAAAACAGTACTGACTCCCCTTGCCCAGTTCGCTTCCAGAAGCTATAAGAAGCCATCTCCTTATGGTGTTGTCCTGGTTATGAGCCCATGGAATTATCCTTTCCTGCTCACCATTGATCCGCTGATCGATGCGATTGCAGCCGGAAATACAGTTGTACTGAAACCAAGTGCCTACTCTCCTCACACCAGCCGGGTGATTGAAACCATTATCACCGAATGTTTTGATCCCCAGTATGTGGCTGTGGTAAACGGCGGACGTGCGGAAAATAACACTCTTCTCAATGAACATTTTGACTATATTTTCTTTACAGGAAGCCAGCATGTTGGCAGGGAAGTAATGGCAAAAGCATCTGTACATCTGACCCCGGTTACCCTGGAGCTGGGCGGTAAAAGCCCCTGCATTGTAGAGAAAAGTGCCAACCTGAAACTTGCAGCCAGAAGAATTGTATTTGGAAAATATCTCAACTGTGGTCAGACCTGTGTAGCACCTGATTATATTTACTGCGACAGAGAAATCAAGGATGAACTGATCCGACAGATCCAGAAACAGATCAGGAAACAGTTTGGTTCCACACCTCTGAATAATAAGAATTATGGGAAAATTATTAATGAAAAGCACTTTACTCGTATCTGCAATCTGATCGATCCCAGCAAAGTAGTCTGCGGCGGTGACAACAATCCGGGAGCTCTTCAGATTGCTCCTACTGTTATGGATAATGTAACCTTCGGGGATGCAGTAATGCAGGAGGAAATCTTCGGTCCTGTGCTTCCTGTGCTGGCCTATGATTCCCTGGATGAGGCCATCGAAAAGGTCAACTCCATGGCACATCCTCTGGCACTATATATCTTCACCTCCGACAAAGAAGCTGCGGAAAAAGTTACTTCCTGCTGTGGATTCGGAGGCGGATGTGTCAATGACACCATCATCCACCTGGCAACCAGTGAAATGGGATTTGGCGGCTTTGGTGAAAGCGGAATGGGTTCCTACCATGGCAAAGACGGTTTTCATACCTTCTCCCACTATAAGAGTATTGTAGACAAAAAAACATGGCTGGATCTGCCAATGAGATACCAGCCATATAGAAAAATTTATGAAAAATTATTGAGGAAGTTCCTGAAATAAGGAACTTTCTTCTATTATTACTACTTTTCTCACACTGCATCTTTATATACTCTCTGTATATGCATCGCCAGATATCCAATCTCCGTCTCATCTAGCTTATGACCTATACATCCTTCCAGATTCTTGCATATCTCCGCTGCGATTTCATAAGCCTGTGGATACTGGTCCAGCATATATTCGTTCATATCCAGATTCAGTTTCTCCCCAGTTGATGCGCGTGCCACCATATATTTCATATGGTTCATCAGACGATTATAAGACAGAGAAAGTACATCAATCGGCTTGCCTGTCGCCTTCTCGATCATGTCAATACACTCTCTCACTGCCCTTGCAGTCTGCATCGCAACAGATACCTTCTCATCACCGATCGCAGAGTGAATATGAAGTGCCACATATCCAACTTCATGGTCATCAATTTCTATCTGAAGTCTCTCTTTCAGGATTGTTTTCAATGTCTCTGCAACCTTAAATTCACTGTAGAAAAGCACTTTGATATCCTCAGTCAGAGGATTACTGATCTGCTCATTTCGGCGAATTCTGGCAACTGCAAAAGAGATATGGTCTGCAAGTGGGAAAAGAATTCCTCTGTCTACAGAATCTCCAAACACTTTCTGCGCCTCTGTCAGAATCTCATCTGCAATTTCCAGATACTCCGGCCCGATTCCCTTTACCAGTTCTTTCGCAGATCCACGCTCCGTCTCCTGCTCCAGCCGATACAAGGTACACTCTGCAGGTTTATCAAAACGCTGGCTAACTTTTTTACCAAAGCCAACCCCCTTGCCGAGAATGACATATTCCTGATTTTCTTCCATATCAATAGCTATTACGCCATTGTTATTTAATACTTTGCTTACTCTGTACATGTTTAAGGATCCCCTCATTTAATCTTGTATTAATCGTATCAGAAATTTTTCTCAATGTAAACCACCAAGTTGTTACTGTCTCCTCCATTTTCATTCGCCAGTATTACTGTTCACTTCGTTCTCAGTAACCAATCGGTAATATCTGATTTCTCTATAAGCCATTTTATGCAGCCAACGCATTTGCATTTATCTGATCAATTGTTTTTCTGATTCCTATCCACACATTTAAATCAGTAAATATATCTACAATACTTCCCTGATCTGTAAATGGTGCTTCCTGAAGAACAGATAAATCCTTTAGCATTCCATTATGCACAATATACTCTACAATCTGATTTACAAAGTAAATCTGTCTGCTATCCAGGTTCGTATCATTCAGATACTGTGAGAATGCAGCTTTCGCGGCATTCATATCAAGTCCCACAATCTCACGCACAAATTCTCCCAGCGGTTTTTCACCATATTCAGATTCATAGTCCTGCTTTGTCCCAAGCTCACTCCACAAAATATTCTCCAACACCTTCATATCTTTTTCTGTTAGCGGAATATTTGTTTTTAACTTGGAAATTACTTCGTTATCCTGATGTTGGCAGACATAATATTCAGCCTTTGCTTTATAATTCTTTAAATCATCATTTTCCAGTTCTGAGTCGCGCCATTCCATGCTGAGAATCTCATCATCAAAATTAGTATTGTAAATTATTTTCTCCACGTCAGGAATATATTTCATCAGATTGCGAAGGTTTTCCCTGATATGCTCAAACTCATCAATTCCTGCATTTTCAAGATACCCTGTAT
>ENA-OPSQ01002277-OPSQ01002277.1-human-gut-metagenome-genome-assembly--contig:-NODE-2277-length-11008-cov-4.083630_pt1 | contig 11008 bp, 8 predicted proteins | sample MGYA00241456_ERZ501904 | MGnify/ENA primary metagenome ERZ501904 (study PRJEB25962, sample SAMEA2042452) | human gut metagenome | biome: human gut; feature: human-associated habitat; material: faeces...
ATGCAAGACAATCGGTAGACAAAAAGGACAGCATTTCCATTGAAAGCCAGATTGAGTTTTGCAAATACGAATTGAAAGGCGGGAACTGCAAAGAGTACAAGGACAAAGGGTATTCCGGGAAAAATACGGAGCGTCCACAATTCCAACAGCTTATGCGGGATATTGAAAGCGGCCTTGTGCGGAAAGTGGTGGTTTACAAGCTCGACCGCATCAGCCGTTCCATTCTCGACTTTGCGAAGATGATGGACTTCTTCCAAAAGTACGAAGTGGAGTTTGTGTCCTCTACGGAGAAGTTTGACACCTCCACCCCGATGGGGCGGGCTATGCTGAATATCTGTATCGTGTTCGCCCAGCTTGAACGGGAAACGATACAGAAGCGGGTGCAGGACGCATGGTACTCCCGCTGTCAGCAGGGCTTCAAAATGGGCGGCAAAACGCCCTACGGATTTCGGACAGAGCCTTATGTGATGGACGGGGTGCGCACAAAGAAGCTGGTAATAGAGCCAACCGAAGCGGCCTTTGTCCGGCAGATGTATGAGATGTACGCTGACCCGCAGGTATCGCTGCATGACATTACAAAGAAGCTGACGGCGGACGGTATGCGTACTTATCATGGCAGGCCGCTGTCAAGGGCTACTTTGAGCGTTATTCTCCGCAACCCGATTTATGTCATGGCTGACCTCGACATATACGAGTTTTACAAAAGCCAGGGGACGGATATTTACAATGACGCCGCCGACTTTGCCGGGACAAACGGCTGCTATTACTATCAGGGCAAGGGGAATACAGAGGACAAGCACAAGCACCTGCAAGGACAGACGCTGGTACTGGCTCCACATGAGGGGTTTATCCCATCGGAGCTGTGGCTGAAATGCAGGAAGAAGCTGCTTGCCAGCCACACCTACCAGCCCGCAAGGAAAGCCCGGAACACATGGATGGCGGGAAAAATCAAATGCGGGAAATGCGGGTATGCGCTTATGTCGGCGCACTCCAACGGCATCCTCTATATGCGTTGCACCGTCCATGCGGACAGCAAGGCGTGTCCCGGCTGCGGGTGCGTGAAGCTGCACGAACTGGAAGCGGTGGTCTATGGGGCTATGGTGAAGAAGCTGAAAGATTTTAAGACGCTGACAGGCCGGAAAAATGCGGCGAAAATCTCCCCGAAGCTGGCGGCAAAGCGGCTGGAACTGGCGCAGGTGGAAAGCGAGATTGAAAAGCTGCTTGACACGCTGACGGGCGCAAGCCCTGTTTTGCTCTCCTATGCCAACAGCAAAATTGAGGAACTGGACGCAAGGCGGCAGTCCATTGCCAATGAGATTGCAAAACTCTCTGCGGACGCTGTGCCGATGGAGAAGATGGAAAGCATTTCCGGGTATCTGGATGACTGGGAGAATGTCAGCTTTGAGGACAAGAGGCAGGTGGTGGACGCACTGATAACGGTCATCCGGGCAACAAATGAAAAGGTAGAAATTGAATGGAAAATCTGACGGGTTAATCCCCACCGTACCTGTCCTTTTTGTGCTCTTGTCTATAATAGTGAGGTGGTATTGCCGGGTGCTGACATACGCTTTATTGCTATAAGCAACGGTGTTGACAGCGCCAATCAGCAGGAAAGCGATTTTACTCCATTTCTCAATATCATAAACGAATGGTATGCCAAGGATACAAGCAAGAAGATTCGTGCGGTATTTAAGGCTAAAGGCGAATCAGGCAAGCCGCTATGCACAAATCCACCTTACGGCTATATAAAAGACCCTGACGATAAGAATCATTGGATCGTTGATGAAACTGCGGCTGATGTAGTAAGGGATATTTTCAAGATGTGCATTGCAGGAAAAGGTCCTTCACAGATAGCCAAATCTTTGTCGCAACAGATAATTCTTGTCCCAACCGCTCATTTTCGCGAGATTGGTATCAATACCCCAACGAAAGTGTCAGAGGATGTATTCGCTTGGCAGCCAAGAACCATATCGGATATTCTGACGAAAAGAGAATATTTAGGTCACACAGTCAATTTCAAGACGAGGAAAAAGTCATATAAATCCAAGCAGAAAATCAAAAATGAGCCTTCTGAATGGGTCATTTTTGAGAATACCCACGAAGCCATTATTGACCAGGAAACCTTTGATATTGTCCAAAATATCCGTAACGGCAGAAGAAGGCTAACTCCGATGGGCGAAATGCCTATCTTATCCGGTATGCTGTTCTGTGCTGACTGCGGAGCAAAATTATACCAAGTCCGAGCTAGAGGGTGGACGCATGAGCAAGAACACTTTGTATGCGCAACCTATCGCAAACAGAAAGGCAAATGCACCTCTCATCAGATTCGAAATGTTCAGGTGGAACAGATTCTGCTGGCAGAGATAAACAGAATGCTTACCTTTGTGTGCGAACACGAATCAGAATTTGTGGAGCTGCTTTCAAAGAAGAACGAGCGTGAACTAAATCGGAAATTTCAAGAAAGCAGCAGAGAGCTGGAACAGTCAATGCAGCGTATCACTAAGCTGGATAGTATCATTCAACGACTTTATGAAGATAATCTTGATGGCAAGATCAGCGATGACCGTTTTGCAAAGATGACCGCTAACTATGAGCAGGAGCAGAAAGACCTCAAAGCACAAGTTGCTGTTCTGCGTAAGACCCTCGCAACGGCAAAGGAACAGCGTATCAATGTCGATTCGTTTCTTGCACAGGTCAAAAAGTACACGGAAGTCAAAGAGCTGGACGCTGAAATAATACGCAACCTGGTAAAGCGCATTGATGTATTCACGCCGGAGAAAGTGCCTGGTACAAGGACAAAAAAGCAGACCGTTCTAATTCATTGGAACTTCATCGGAGCGGTAGAACTGCCTGAAGAACAGAAAATATCGGCATAGCCGGATTTACCAAACTATGCCGATACTTTTCAAAGTTATTTAATCCCTATGTGAGGCGACCTTTTATGCCCCCTTCGCTTTATTCGGTTATTATCGCCTTTTCGGGTACAACAGCGGTTCTCTTTACAAGAGGCTCGCCACGGACAACGATATTCTTTTCATCGTCGAAGCCGAATTTCTTATACATACGGCTTACCCCGTCCGACATCAGATGTTCCTGTCTGAAAGTTACGGCTGAAAGCTCCTCCCCGACCTCAAACTGTGCCATAGCTGTAACCATAAGCCTTGACGCTATACCAATACGCCTGTAGTCAGGCGACACGGCGATATGATCTATCGTTTTGTTCTTCTTCGAAAACATAATAAAGCCTGCGATATTGTTTTTGTGTGCTATAACAAATATCTCGCCGCTTGACATTCTTTTCTTTATAAGCCTTGCCATTCTTTCGGCATTGTAGTCAGCAAAATTCTCACTGCAAAGCTCAGCCAGAGCCGTTATTTTCTCCGCTTCCTCAACATAAGGGATGCGTGGCAGGGTAAGTGAAACATTTTCAAGGTCAAGCCCGAACAGAAGTGCTGTTGTTTTCATACTTTCCCTATCCGTTCCGGCAAGACGTGATTCCTTATCACGCAAAAAAAGATTGCCTATCCCGTATGTCATTATTATAGCAAGCTCTTCCGTGCTTATCAGCGGCTTTGCACCGTATTCTATCAGCACTTCAATAATCTGCTTTATATACGGGACAGATATTTCAAGCGAGCGATCACGAATATCTCTCAGCGTGCTTTCGTGCATTTTCCCTACAAATTCATTGCGGAAGCGTTCAGCTTCATCCGCAAACATTCCGAATATATCAATAAAAGAAGTATACGGCGACCTTACGGCTTTTTCCGTCATTCCGATTATCTTGCTTCTATAATCTATGAACAGTGATTCTATAAACGCACTGTATATATCATCCTTTGATTTGAAATAGTAATAGAACAGACCGACCTCAGCGCCTGCCTCATTCATTATTTTCCTTATTGAAGTGCCCTCAAATCCGTCTGATATAAAACAGTTTGCCGCCGCACTGAGTATTTTGCTTTTTTTAGCGTTATCCTTTACAGCCTTTTTCTGCAAGTCAACACCTCCCGCCAAATATTACCTATTCAATTATAACACTGCATTTATCAAAAAGCAACAGGAATATGTACAAACAATGTAAGAATATTTTGTTGCGAGGTGATATTATGGAAATAACCGAAGCAGAGATAGAAATCATTACAAAGCAGATTGTTAAAATCATCATAAATCATCAACGTGACGCATCAGCTGTGGGTCCTGAGGGCGCAGACGATGAATAAGCTCAGAGCCGCAGCCTATTGCCGTGTTTCAACCGACCGTGCCGAGCAATCCGGATCGCTTGCTTCACAGCGGTCGTTCTTTGATGATTATATCAGAAATTCGGACTCTATGACTTTGGTCGGAGTGTTCTATGACGAGGGTACAAGCGGCACGACAACGCTCAACCGTTACGGCTTCAACAAAATGATCTCCCTTGCCGTGTCCGGCGGCATAGATATTATCCTCACAAAAGAGGTCAGCCGCTTTGCAAGAAACACTGTAGACACCCTTAACATCACTCGTATGCTGAGGGCGAAGGGCGTAGGTATTATCTTTATAAACGATAATATAGATACCCGTGACAGCGACGGCGAACTTAGACTTTCTATAATGGCAACGATAGCGCAGGAGGAAAGCCGCAAAATCTCCGAGCGTGTAAAATGGGGACAGCAAAGGAAAATGGAACAGGGCGTAGTGTTCGGCAGGAGCTGTCTTGGATATGACGTAAAAGACGGCAAAATCACTGTCAATGCGGATTCGGCAGAAATCGTAAAGCGTATTTTCACAGAGTATACCGTGCTTTTAAAGGGTGCAGAAAGCATAGCGGACAGATTGAACGCCGAGCAGATAAGAACCGTCAACGGCGGAAGGTGGAGCGGTGCGTTTATCCGTAAGGTACTGCGGAATGTAAAATATGTCGGCGACCTTGAGCAGAAAAAGACCTGCACTCCGGATTTTCTCACGCATAAGAAAAGGCTCAACAGCTCGGAGCATATCTATATAAGAAATCATCACGAACCGATAATAAGCCGTGAGCTGTGGGAGCAGACCCAAGCCGAGATAAGCCGGAGAAAGCCTACGGACACAAGCCGCCACAGCGACCGATATGTCTTCAGCGGAAAGGTATATTGCGGTGTATGCGGCAGTGTGATGGTATCCCGTGTAAAAACGCTGAAAAACGGCAAGATATACCATGCCCTGCGTTGCTCGGGGAGAATCGGCGGGAAGTCCTGCAACAACGAAACGCTTAACGTGACCGCCCTAAAAGCCTGCGTAAAGCGTATTTTCACAGATATGCCCATTGACAAAACAGCCGTCATAAACGCAGTAATAAAGGGCTTATCCCGAACAGACAAGCCAGACATCCCTGCACTGCGCAGAAAGATCGAAACGCTCAACGCCAAAAAGCGCCGTGCGGTTGATCTTATGCTGGACGGATTGATAACACAGCAGGAGCTTATCGAGCAGAAATCGTACTATGACAGTATTATAGAAAAGCTGTCGCAGGAAATTTCAAGCGACAGATCCGTTTTCGAAACGGATAAAATCAGAAAAAACGCAGAAAGGTTTCTTGATTTCACAAGCGATCCGATATGGCTCTTGGTCATAAGAGCCGATTATATCCACGGCACTCTTACAGTGTATCTTAAAGGTGTAGAAAAAGGCTTCACCACCTGCTTTACCGCAACAGGCAGAGGGGACAGCTACCGTGTCATCACGGGAAATGCAGTGAGGTCGCAAGGGATCATTCCGGGAACGATGCAGGTACAGAAGAACTATCCCATCTCGAAATGATAGGCTCTATAGTATCCCAGCTCACAACAGGCGAGGGTGCAAAGAGCTTTGACCGATACGGAGTAGGCGCATATTATATGGATCACGCAAATGCGGTTTACCCATCCAATGCCGGCGGTGTGCCGTTTACCGCCGCATACATCCAGAGCAAAGCCGATCCGCTCGCCGATATTCACGAAGATCTTGCGGCGGAGCAGAAAGCCAGAGCTACCTATGACAACATCCTCAGAGTCAGCGACGATCCGGACGTAAGCAATGTGATTAAATTTCTGCGTGAACGTGAAGTAGTGCATTTCCAGAGATTCGGTGAGGTCCTCGATATACTTCAGTCGCAGATAAAGTAAATATAAAAGCTGTGGCAGCAATGAAACTGCCACAGCTTTTTCAGCATACTGCAATGCGTAAGTTTTCGCTAAAACAAAAATAAAGGACACTCGAAAATCGAATGTCCTTTACACTGGTGCGGGAAATGGGACTTGAACCCACACGCCAATACTGACACAAGCACCTCAAGCTTGCCTGTCTGCCGATTCCAGCATCCCCGCAAATCAGCATAATCTATTATAGCAGAATAAAATCGGTTTGTCAAGCACTTTTTTGATTTTTTCCAAAAAATCTTGTGCTACGACAAACCGACTTGTTTTTAGGTTTATCTGTTACGCATTTTCAGCTCACGGTCGATGGTGCGTTTTGCGTCACGCTGAGCCATAGCGTCACGCTTGTCGTGCTGTTTTTTACCTTTGCAAAGACCGACCTGAACCTTCACTCTGCTGCCCTTGAAATAGACGGATATAGGGATAAGCGTCAAACCGTCCTGCTTTACCTGTCCGATCAGCTTCATTATTTCACGCTTGTGCATAAGCAGTTTTCTGGTTCTCAGCGGATCCTTGTTGAATATGTTGCCCTTTTCGTAAGGTGAGATATGCATCTGCTTGATAAATAATTCGCCGTTGTCGATAGAAATCCAGCTGTCCTTCAGATTAAGTCCTCCGTCACGGATAGATTTCACCTCGGTGCCGGTCAGTTCTATTCCTGCCTCGTAGCTTTCAAGGATGAAATAATCATGCCTTGCCTTTCTGTTGTCTGCAATCGTTTTAAGTGCCGTTTTCTCCATTGTGACCTCTCTTTTCTTATATATAAAGGTATGATCGGCAGTGCAAAATGCCGATATTCGTTTTCTTAAATAAGGTATAAATACTATTTTACTATAAAACCGGTATTTTTGCAAGCGAATTTACATTCACATTGTAAAAAATTCCTGCATTTTGCAATAACACGAATAAAATCTTGCGGAAATGCACATTTAAATGCGTAGTTTTGAGTTTTTTAAACTTTTTTATGAAAATTTTAAAAAAACTATTGCAAATTTTGCGTATATGTGGTATACTTTTTCTTGCAGTTTAAAAGCAATAACGGCTTTAGTCACAGAGAATGCAGTAAAGCTTACCGATGAAGTCGGTTTTCTCACAAATTATTATATGAAACGCAGAAAAACCGTGTTTATCCGTAAAACCAATGTATATCACACTTGAGCCGAAAATATCAGGAGGATTTAACAATGGCGTTAAAAAATCAGTATCTTATCGACCTGCTCGAAACAGTTAAGAAAAGAAATGCAGGCGAGCCCGAATTCATTCAGGCAGTAACAGAAGTTTTCGAGAGCCTTCAGCCCGTAGTTGAAAAAAGACAGGATCTCGTTGACGCAGGCGTATTTGAGAGAATCGTTGAGCCTGAAAGACAGATCATGTTCCGTGTACCCTGGGTAGACGACAACGGCAAGACTCAGGTAAACAGAGGTTTCAGAATTCAGTTCAACTCGGCAATCGGACCTTACAAGGGCGGTATCAGACTTCACCCCTCCGTATATCTCGGTATCATCAAGTTCCTCGGCTTTGAGCAGGTCTTCAAGAACAGCCTTACAACACTGCCTATGGGCGGCGGCAAGGGTGGTTCTGACTTTGACCCCAAGGGCAAGAGCGACGGAGAGATTATGCGTTTCTGCCAGAGCTTTATGACAGAGCTTTGCAGACATATAGGTCCTGACTGCGATGTTCCCGCAGGCGACATCGGTACAGGCGGACGTGAGATCGGTTATATGTTCGGTCAGTACAAGAGACTCAGAAACGAATTCTCAGGCGTTCTCACAGGTAAGGGTCTGACATACGGCGGTTCACTTGCAAGAACAGAAGCTACAGGCTACGGTCTTTGCTACTTCACAAACGAAATGCTCAAGGCTAACGGCAAGAGCTTCGACGGCAAGACAGTTGTTATCTCAGGTTCGGGCAACGTTGCTATCTACGCTACAGAAAAGGCTACACAGTACGGCGCTAAGGTAGTTGCACTTTCTGACTCAAACGGCTACATCCACGATCCCGACGGCATCGAGCTTGATGTTGTAAAGCAGATCAAGGAAGTTGAAAGAAAGCGTATCAAGGAATACGTTAACAGAACATCACACAAGAATGTTACATATACAGAAGGCTGCTCAGGCATCTGGACAATCAAGTGCGACATTGCACTCCCCTGCGCTACACAGAACGAAATCAACGGCGAGTCAGCTCAGGCTCTCGTAAACAACGGTTGCTTTGCAGTTGCAGAAGGTGCTAATATGCCCTCTACTCCCGAAGCTATCGAGGTTTACCTTTCAAACGGTCTTCTTTACGGACCTGCTAAGGCTGCAAATGCCGGCGGTGTTGCTACATCAGGTCTTGAAATGAGCCAGAACTCAATGCGTTACAGCTGGACATTTGAAGAAGTTGACGCTAAGCTCCACGACATAATGAAGGAAATCTTCAAGCAGTGCGACACAGCCGCTAAGGAATACGGCTTAGAGGGTAACTACATGGCAGGCGCTAACATAGCAGGCTTCTTAAAGGTAGCTGAGGCTATGAAGGCTCAGGGTTGTGTATAATAATCCGATTTCACTAAAACTACTCCCTTAAAGGAGGGCTTTATATGAAACACGGTACTTTATCTCATGGCAAAAAGAGTACGGCTGACCCTAAAACCTCGCTTGTCAGAAATGACGGAAGCTTTAAGCGTACCGATAATCTTTCTGAAACGGGGTTGGAGTTTCACAAACCGTTTACTCATCAGAAGCCCGATAAGGATAACAAGTAAATAAATCGACCTCCGCATTATTAAGCAATGCGGAGGTTTTTATCTGCGTTATTTCAAAAGACCGCCCTGCGTTTTTATACACAGGGCGGTCTTGCTATTCAGAAATTTTCTGTAATGCTCTTTGCAAGCTGTTTTATTTCGGGAACATCTGCCGCTTCCCACAGTCTTATACTGCAATGAAGAATACCGTTCTTCTTATACAGCATTCCGAGTCGGTGGCAACGCTCGGTGTTGTCCACAACCTGAACTATCGGAGTAACATCGGGTGTATCGTCAAGAATATCAGCCTTGCTGTGCGTTACCGCCTCATACCACTGCGGCGTGGTAAACTTTTCGCACGGGAAAGCGCTCAGCAGCTTATCGTTCTTGTCTATAAGAAGTCCCATCGTACCGGGTGCTACAGGCTTGTTCATACTCTCCGAAATGACACGGAACATATGATAGTTCCAGAAATCCGCACAGTATGCGTTTTCTATAGCATTACTGCCGTCGGTTATCACCATAGCCTTTTTGCCGCTCGTTATAAGCTCCTTTGCCTTTTCAACGCTGTCAGCAAAAATCAGCTCGTCATCGGCTGTCTTTATTCCGTTTTTGGTAATTTCAACATCCGTCTGCGGATAAAGCCAGAATACATAGCTGTTGTGCAGTTCGCCCATAGCAAGTGTAAGGACGGCTTTCTGCGGCTTTGTGATACCGCTGAAGTCGGGAACAAATGTGCCGACAGAGGTAAGGCGTGCATCCGATGAGGTAAACTCAACACTGCCGTTTATATCAAGCTCATCGCTTATGAGTGAATACTGCGCCGCTCCGCTCTTTATCTTACCTTTACCGTATGACGAAAGAAGAATCTCTACAGACGGTTTTTCATCCGCACCGAAAACATACTTTTCCGTCTTTGCAAGCAGTACGTTACTGTCGCAGAAGCCTCTCCAGTCCTCAGGCGTTATAAAGCCCTTCGATTGCATAAAGGCATTAAGCACGCCGACAAGCGAAACTCCCTGTCCGTTGAAATCCTGCAGATCGAGAAGCTGGAATCCGCTGAGTTCGGAAGAACGCAGAGCTGTTTCAATCTCGTCCTTATAGCACTGAGTACAATGTGCGCCGACCGCCTCGAAGAAATCTCTCCACTGCGTGTAAAGTCCCTTTTCTTCAAGCCTTTCTCTGAAAATATCGAGATAGCGAGGAACGAGAGGACCCGTGTACATTTTCATCTCGTCAAAGTCGGGGAAATAATCATACTGTCCGACCTCGTGTGATATTACCGGCTTGTGCGGAATATAACTGCCGTCTGCGGCGCTCAGCTTTACCGTCTTTACCCCTGTGCCGTACTGTATCTGTATCGTATCTCCGCCCTCGTTCTCCGAGCCGTTTTCGCCTCTGATTATCGCATCATAATCGTAAGCGGTATTCGGCTTGTTCGTCTGGATATGACCGAGAGGTGCGTCACACATAGCATAAGAGCCTCTGAAAAGTCTGTCACGGGAAAGTCTTACCCCTGCGAAAAAATCCTCCTGCGGAATTTCTGCAGGCCAGAACTGGAAATTGTTTGAGCCGCTTGTAAAGAAGATTGAATGATTTTCACGGCGGAGAATGTCGATTATCTCTCCGAGCCTTTCACGGCTGCCCCAAAGCTCGTTTCCGAGCGACATCATAACAAATGAAGGATGGTGGGAAAAATCTTTTATAATACGGATACCCTCGTTTATAAGGTAGTCCTGTTCTTCCTCGTTATAACCGTCCTCGCCCTTTGCGGCAATCGTTCCCCAGAAAGGAAGCTCCGGCTCCATATATATACCAATCTCATCTGCGGCGGTAAATGCGGCGTCGGGAGGACAGCAGGTGTGGAAACGGTAATGGTTTATGCCATAGCTTTTGGCAATTTTAAGACGTTCTTTCCAATCGTTAACATCACAGGGAGCATAAGCGGTAAGAGGAAAAATCATTCCGTCGTGCTTTCCTCTGAGAAACGCCTCACTGCCGTTTACGAGCAGTTTCCTGTCATTACCCGAGAATGTGACAAAGCCGAACGAGGTATTGAATATATCTTCACCGCAACGTAATTCAAGACTGTAGATATTGCGTTCAAATTCATCCCACAGCTGAGCGTTTT
>ENA-OPSQ01002278-OPSQ01002278.1-human-gut-metagenome-genome-assembly--contig:-NODE-2278-length-11007-cov-9.345234_pt1 | contig 11007 bp, 12 predicted proteins | sample MGYA00241456_ERZ501904 | MGnify/ENA primary metagenome ERZ501904 (study PRJEB25962, sample SAMEA2042452) | human gut metagenome | biome: human gut; feature: human-associated habitat; material: faeces...
CCGCCGTTGAAGAAGAAGGTGACATGAGCGTACTTCTCGGTCTCGGCAATGCGCAGCTGGGTCTTGCCGTTCTCGGACAGGTACTGGCCCAGAACGTTCTTCAGCTCCACAGGCGGATAGGCGACCTCGCAGTTGGGCATGGTGGCATCGTATTCGGCCATGCAGACATAGTTCACCTGCTTGCGGCCGCCGCGGCGCTCAAAGCCGGTAAAGGCATCATCGCAGAAAATGCGGGTCATCTGGCGGGCACGGTCGGGGCGGAAGTTCATGAAGATGATGGTATCGCCATCCTCCACGCGGCCACCCTCACAGGTAACGGCGGGGATCACGAATTCATCCGTCTTGCCGTCCGCATAAGAAGCCTCAATGGCCTCCTGTGCATTGGCGGCATGGTTGCCCTCGCCGTAAACAAAAGCGGCATAAGCCTTTTCTTCACGGTCCCAGTTGTTGTCACGGTCCATAGCATAGTAACGGCCGCTGACACTGGCGATGGTGCCAATACCCAGCTCGTCCAGCTTGGCCTGCAGGTCAGCCAGGAATCCCTTACCGGAATGGGGGTCGGTATCACGGCCGTCCATGATGCAGTGCAGATAAACCTTGGTTGCGCCCATATGCTTGGCCATTTCCAGCACGCCGAACCAGTGATCGGCATGGCTGTGGACACCGCCGGTGCCCACCAGGCCCATCAGGTGGATGGCCTTGCCTGCCTCAATGGCAGCCTTCATGTTCTTGACCAGCACGGGGTTCTTGAACATTTCGCCGTCCTTGATGGACTTGGTGATCAGGGTGAGCTGCTGGTACACGATGCGGCCAGCACCCATGTTGGTATGGCCAACTTCAGAGTTGCCCATCTGGCCATCTGGCAGGCCGACAGCCATGCCAGATGCGTTGATGGTGGTCATAGGGTAATTTTTCATCAGTGCATCCAGATGCGGCTTGTTGGCAGCAACAACGGCGTTGCCATAGGTTTCGTCCGGGGTCCAGCCGAAGCCGTCCATGATGCAGAGCATTACAGGTTTCTTTGCCATTGATTGGTTCTCCCTTAGTTTTAGTTAGAAGTTAGGAGGGAGGAGTTAGGAGTTTGTGGTGGACAAAGGCTCGTTACGCATCCCACCGTAGGGGCGCACAGAATAATAGATACCATTTTGGTGCCACACTTAGCTTCCCTTGAGGGAAGCTGTCTGCACAGCAGCCTGAAAGGTGGTTCCATCGGCTCAAGCCTTTCCGGTTCAGCCAATTCCTAATTTCTCATTCCTAATTGCTCATTCATTCTCAGCCTTTGGTAGCAGCTTCCACGATAACAGCAAACTGGTCTGCTTTCAGGGATGCGCCGCCGATCAGGCCGCCGTCAACATCGGGCTTGGAAAGCAGTTCCTCTGCGTTTTTGGGGTTCATGCTGCCGCCGTACTGAACGGTCAGTGCCTTGGCGGCGTCAGCGCCGTACAGCTCGCCGACCACCTTGCGGATGGCTGCGCAGACTTCCTCAGCCTGGTCAGCGGTAGCGGTCTTGCCGGTGCCGATGGCCCAGATGGGCTCGTAAGCGATAACAACGTTCTTCAGCTCGTCAGCGGTCACGCCGTTCAGAGCGATCTTGACCTGCATGCGGATCAGCTCTTCGGTCACGCCCTGTTCGCGCTGGGTCAGGCTTTCGCCCACGCAGATGATGGGCTTCAGGCCGCCGGCCAGTGCAGCCTTGGCGCGCTTGTTGACGGTTTCATCGGTTTCAGCAAAATACTGGCGGCGCTCGCTGTGGCCAACCACAACGTACTCAACGCCCAGGTCGGTCAGCATGTCAGCGCTGATCTCGCCGGTAAAAGCGCCGGATTTTTCAAAGTGAACGTTCTCAGCGCCAACATGGATGTTGGTGCCCTTGGTTTTGGCAACGGCGGTCACCAGGTCGGTGAACGGCACGCAGATCACAACTTCGCAGCCTGCATCCTTAACAGCGGGGATCAGGGCGTCAATCAGTTCAGCAGCCTCGGTAGCAGTCTTGTTCATTTTCCAGTTACCGGCAATAATTGCCTTACGGTTCTGTTTATCCATGATAAAAACTCCTTCTTATTAACTACTTATTTGCTTGCGTGGATTTTCTTTGTTGTCTACCATGCGGGCTACATAACAAAAAGAGCGCAGCGGCTAAGCCGCCGCGCTCCTGCGGTTTTTTAATTATGCGTTCTGGATAACGGCAATGCCGGGCAGCTCTTTGCCTTCCAGGTATTCCAGGGAAGCACCGCCGCCGGTGGAGATGTGGGTCATCTTGTCGCCCAGGCCCATCTGCTGGACAGCTGCTGCGCTGTCGCCGCCGCCGATGACGGTGGTAGCGTCGCTCTCAGCCATAGCCTTGGCCACGGCCAGAGTGCCGGCAGCCAGAGTCGGGTTCTCAAAGACGCCCATGGGGCCATTCCAGACGACGGTCTTGGAAGCCTTGACAGCGTCGGCGAAGAGCTTCATGGTCTCGGGGCCGATGTCGCAGCCTTCCTTGTCAGCCGGGATAGCGGTGACAGGGACGACGGTGGTCTCGACAGGAGCGTCGATGGGGTCGGGGAAGTTCTCGACACAGGCGGTATCGACGGGCAGGAGCAGCTTGACGCCCTTCTCCTGAGCCTTTGCCATCATCTCCTTGCAGTAGTCCAGCTTGGAGTCGTCGCACAGGCTCTTGCCGACCTCATAGCCCTGAGCCTTGATGAAGGTGTAGGCCATGCCGCCGCCGATGATGAGGGTATCGACCTTCTCCAGCAGGTTGGAGATGACATTCAGCTTGTCAGCGACCTTTGCGCCGCCCAGAATGGCGGTGAAGGGACGGACGGGATCGTTCACGGCATTGCCGAGGTACTTGATCTCCTTCTCCATCAGGTAGCCGACAGCGGTGTCCTTGATATAGTCGGTGACGCCTGCGGTGGAGCAGTGTGCGCGGTGGCAGCTGCCGAAGGCATCGTCAACGTATGCGTCTGCCAGAGAAGCCAGGTCCTGAGAGAACTCAGGCAGATTCTTGGTCTCTTCCTTGCGGAAACGGGTGTTCTGCAGCAGGACGACGTCGCCATTGTTCATGGCAGCGACAGCAGCCTTTGCGTTCTCGCCCACGACGTTGTCGTCGTCAGCAAAGACAACGGTCTTGCCCAGCTTTGCGCTCAGAGCCACAGCAACGGGAGCGAGGCTGAACTTTGCCTCGGGGCCGTTCTTCGGCTTGCCCAGATGGCTGCACAGAATGACCTTCGCGCCGTCATTGACCAGCTTCTGGATGGTGGGCAGAGCCGCATTGATGCGGTTCTCGTTGGTGATGACGCCGTCCTTCATGGGGACGTTGAAATCACAGCGGACAAGGACCTTCTTGCCGCAGTAGTTCTGATCGTCGATCGTCTTTTTACCTAAACCCATAGTGATTATTCTCCTCTCAATTCGTTCTTCGGAATCGAATTTCGCTCACTCTCGGGGTCTTAGCCCCTATGACACTATTATAAACAAAATATGTGTGTATTGCAAGGACGGGAGATGGATAATTTATTAACAAACTTTTCCCGTGATATTCGGGAATTGTGTCTATTTTGACAGTAGTCCGGCCCGGCTGCCAAAACGCCGCAGGCGGTCTCCCCTCCTGCGGCGCTTAAAACTATCCACTTTAATCCCGACGGAACAGGTCGCGGGTGTAGACTTTGTCCTGTACATCATCCAGACAGCTGTCGTAGCGGTTGGCGATGATGGCCTGGCTGCGCTTTTTGAAAACGTCCAGATCGTTCACCACTTCGCTGCCGAAGAAGGTAGTGCCATTCTCCAAAGTCGGCTCATAGATGATAACTGTCGCGCCCTTGGCCTTGATACGCTTCATGACGCCCTGAATGGAAGACTGACGGAAGTTGTCGGAGTTGGCCTTCATGGTCAGGCGGTAGACGCCGATGACACAGGGCTTCTCGTCCGCCGCGTTATACTCGTTCTCTTCCCCGTAGCTGTAGTAGCCCGCCATCTGGAGCACCCGGTCTGCAATGAAATCTTTGCGGGTGCGGTTGGACTCCACGATGGCCTCGATGAGATTTTCCGGCACATCCTCGTAGTTGGCGAGGAGCTGCTTGGTATCTTTCGGCAGGCAGTAGCCGCCGCCCGATGTCAAGTCTTGGACAACTTTTTTCACAAATAAATTTGAAAAAGCGCAAAAAAATAAGCCCCACAAGGCTTTCAATCGGTTTTTAAACCAATTTGAGCCTTGTAGGGCTTATCTACACTCTATATGATTTTTGCTTTATACGGCCTGCAACGGGGTGTTTTCCATTACTTTCTTAAATTCTTCGACCGTCATTTCCGCATCTTCAGCAGCTTCTTCAACCGTCACGCGGCCTTTTCTCACCTGCTTAATCAGCATTCGCATCTCACCGATGCCAATGCCTTCTTCTCTGCCGATGCCGATGCCTTCTTCTCTGCCTTCGGCCTTTACACCTTGACTAAGATTGCACATAATAAGCACCTCTCTTTCCAGTTCTTCGCTCATTGCAACGCCAAACTCTTCTTCGAGAATTTTCTTTTTCTCCGTAGCTGCTCTTGACGAAGAAAGTAGCACATCCAGAAACTTCAAAATACCTGTATAGTTTTCTGCATCGGGTTTTCCCAGACAAATCGTTACCACACTCATCAGATCATAATTTTCTGATTTCTCAGTAGCATTTCCAATCAACTGTTCTGGCCGAATCGAATACCGCGTAAGCGTATTCTGAAATTCATCGAACGGTTTTGTACAAACCCATATAGAATACACTTTTCGGATTTTTCCATACTCAGACTTTTTGAATATCGGCCCGTGCTGTGCGGAGATCATTCTGCTGCAATAATAGATTGCACGTTTTGTCAGTGGGTATCCCGGATTAAAAGCAGTCTGCGCTTCCACGTTGATAATCAGGCGAATCACATCCTGCTGTGCTGCATCATTCGCTGTGGCCGGAGCAATCGCATCAAAGCGAACATCATAACGCACCGTTCCCTCAGTCAGCGTAGAATCCTCATTATTGCTTCCAGTTATTATTTCGGGAGCCTTCGGAGGTCTATTTGTATCATCAACGTGAACACCAACCGTGCCAACCTCTGGAGTTCCCTCGATATACTTTTCAGCAATTTCATCTACGGAACATTCACTGTATTCATCTACGCAGCCCTTCATAATCTGCGCCAGGATCTGCTTGTTCGCCAACAGCTTTTTAGCAGTCTTATCATAGTCCGAATCAAACTCCGTCTGAGTTATCGTGTGGGCCAGCTGATTTTCTACCGTGTTCTGCTTTTCCATCGGCATTCACTTCCTCGCAGTAGATTCAACAAGAACGTATAAGCTCTTATTGTACTTTCATCTTACCATAAATCGCTCCTCAAATCAAGCTGTGCAGCTCCTTCATAATCCTTAAATTTTTACGAATAGTTGTCCATAATATAACATTGTCGTTGATGTTATAACACGGGCAACCGCTTGATGCTGCTCCTCTGCCGTGCTATACTTATCCTATACAAAATCATCCAGAGGGAGTGCATTGCCATGAGCAAAAGACTTGTCGCCTACTTTTCTGCCAGCGGTGTCACCGCAAAAGTTGCCGAAAATCTGGCGGATGCCATCGGTGCAGACATTTTTGAGATTCAGCCGGAAGTTCCATACACCAAGGCCGATCTGAATTGGATGGACAAGAAGGCTCGCAGTACCATCAAAATGAGCAACCCGGCCTCTCGCCCTGCCGTCGCTGCCAAACGTGATAACATAGACGAGTATGACACCATCTTTGTCGGCTTCCCTATCTGGTGGTATGTTACTCCGACCATCGTCAATACATTTTTAGAGAACTACAACTTAAAAGGTAAGACCATCATCCCCTTTGCCACCTCTGGCGGCAGCGACATGGGTAAAACCAATGAAAAACTTGCGCCGAGCTGCCCCGGTGCAAAGTTGCTGCATGGTAAGGTGTTCAACTCCTATTCCAGCAAAGCCGACCTGTCTGCATGGATAGAAACGCTGAGCCTGTAACTTTCACATTCCTGCGGAATGAAACACCCTCATAGCCGAGAAGGTTTACGAATCCTCTCAACTATGAGGCATTGTTTTCTTTCCCATCATGTAAATTATATGTCATACTTATAGCATAGCTTTCATACAGTTTTGTTCATAAGATCACATTTCCCACCGGACATCCTTTCTTCTTTCCGCAAGTCCTGGTTTACTAAGAAATGAAGATGGCTCTGCAAAAATATAATCATTTTTCTTACTTCTAAAACGCGCGGTGCCATTCATAATATAGCAAGCGTCTTTTGCTCTTGTCAGTCCTACATAATGCAAATTCAAATCTTGTTGAACCGACGACTCATCGCCATACTCGTTAGGAATTATCCATTTATACATATCCATATGAAAAACAATATTAAATTCCAAACCTTTTGATTTGTGCAATGTCATAATATTCAGTTCATTTTCACGTGCCGGAACGTAATTTTTCAACTGATGCGGATCACTTATCACTGAATGAAGATTATTCAAAGCTACTTTCGTTTCCTTTTGTGCGTACACCAGTCCAGCAAGTTCTTTTATCTTATCCTCTGCATTACAAAATTCTTCGAACGAATTCGAAAATATACTTTGGCATAGCGCGAGTGCTTTTCTATATTTTTGAGGTTCCAGTTCTTCAGAAAAAAGTTGTTCTGCATAATCGACAGCAAAAACCGCCTCATCAAAACGTGCCGAAATTAAATCTCGAAAGAACCTTCCCCATTCAGAGTTATCTCTATCTAGCACCGTTTCCTCAAATATTTTATATGGTGTACTTAGGTTTTCTCCCACCTTAAAAGCTGTACTATTACTTCTACAAAGAATTGCGACCTGATTATTTCTCACTATTCCATATTTATCTTTTATTGGGTGAAGGTATTTATCTATTGCTGCAGCAATGTTCCTCTCATCTCCTGAAATATCGACTTTAAAAACCCTTTTCTCTCTCGGCACTGTTTTTGATGCACCAAAAAGGCACAGGGAGTATTCCGATATACTCGGATGACATCTATGATTTTTACTAAGTTCAAAGCGAGCAAAATCATCTCTTTTCATCAGAGCAATCAGATACTTGGGGAATCGTTTTGTAAAACCATATATCGCTTGATTTATGTCTCCCACAGCAATTCCTGTTAATCCACTCTCAACAAGTTTTATAAAGACCTTATCTTGTATCTCGCCACAATCTTGGTACTCGTCGATAATAATATGAGAATATCTAGCCTTGATATATTGCATCGCACCTGGTACATTCTCTAATATGTACAATGCAGTTTCACCAGTATATTTTAGAAAAATTTTACCTTCTTGTAACCCTTCAACCAAAATACTCTCTTTCTTTGAGGAAAAAGATTCTTCTAATAGCGGTGCATACTTGCTACTCTCATCTATGTTATCAACAATCTCATATTCTGTAATATTCCCCGTAACATGGCTTGAAAAAGGAATAATAATTTGTGAAATATAAAACTTGTCAATAGTGCCAAAAAAAGATTGCTTCGTATCTGCACACCTTTGCTTACACCTCCTTTTTAGTTCATCACTTGCCTTATTAGTAAATGAAATCGCAATTACTCCTTTATATTCTGGCAAATCCGGAATCACTCTGGCAATCTTTTCGACTATTGTATATGTCTTTCCAGATCCCGGCTTAGCAGTAATCACAATATTGCCCTTCTGTTGAAGTATCTTACTTTGTTCTTCAGTTGGTTCTTTCACCATTGTCCGGTCTTGTCCTTTCCGTTGTAATACGAATCAAGCTTGTCAGAGGCTCTACAATTTGGCTCTCTTCAAGACAAGAAAGTTTTTTATGGTTTTTAGTCAAGAATTCCATCATATTTTCTGCTTTTTTCTTTTGCATTGCGTTTACGAGATCATCATGATTTCTTTTTCCATAGTGGTTCATCAGCGTATCTTTTAATTCACTACTGGCAAGATCATTTTCGAGATCCACAGCAGATAAAAAGATTCCTAAATCTTTGATATTTGTCCTAATATATTCATTCAACTTTTTAGCATGTCGCGAGGAATATTTGATTATTTCGTCCATCTCCACCTATCGATAACGGAGTATCTCCTGTGGAATATGCGAGAACCAAGTTATCAAGCATTTTATCAGCTTTACTCTCTCCCGCAACAAATCGGACTGTTTGATCTTCGTTATGAACAGACAGTTCTCCTAATTCACGATTTACCTGTGCAAGTGATGTAGAAATGTATTGTAACGAACTTATACTTTCATTGATTTTATCCAAGTCATTTTGAATCTCATTGATTTTTTGACTGTCTGACGCTGTTGCTTCTTCGGAAAGCTTTTCCTTTGCAATCTGAAGTATCTTGCTTTTCTCACGGCTCAAAAAAGAAAAAAGATTGCGATTTGTGTCAACATATTGCATGTTTAATCTCTTAATATATTGTCTTGTTTGAAGTTCAGACAATGTAGAGACATCATACCCCGTCAAAATTTTATATGTACCATTTTTTTGATGCTCTGCTCATATTTGAACCGAACCACGATGCGTCCTCCATCATGCACAAAGACATTTTCGATTCGGATGTAACGATCCACGCCACATGCAGCCTGTGCCACATGTAGTATCCTGATTTTATTCTTCCTCATCCCTCAATACTCCCCACTGCTTTATTTATTGTCAACCAAATAAGTTCCGAATTCAGTTTGTCTTATTACACGACAACAAGCCCGTATACAGATTGCCGCAGCAATCTATACACAGGCTTGCCTTCGTACCTCCTTATTCTGTTTTCTGCTCTATCAGCTTTCGCTGTGGTGGGTTAAGTATAGAGCGCAACCAGAAGCCATTAGCACCTGAAATCACGCTGGCTGTAACGCACCATGACAGGCAGAAACAGGTTGAGGTGAAAAGGTCAAGCCGCGTAAACCCGCATGAAATCAGGATTTTCTCTGGTTGTCCATATGCGGTTGTCAAGTAAGGAACAAAAAAATTTACAAAAAAATAAGCCCTACAAGGGTTTCAGTCGGTTCCGAACCGATCTGAGCCTTGTAGGGCTTACCTACACTCTATATGTTCTTTTCTTGATTATGATTATGCCCCATGGGCATCCATTCTGTTACGCGGCGGATTAACTCTTCTAAATTTAACCGCCCGCTCAGGTGTGGTTTCAGGGCAATCCGCATCAAACGTGATTGGCATTTTCTTTGCCGCTTCCAGTTCTGCGAGTTCTTCTTTTGTAAATGCAAGTTCCTGTTTCAGTTCTATAGACATTTCACTCGTTTTTACCATAATAAAGCCCCCTTTCAAATTCGGTAGCCATTCGTGCCGAAATCAATCTTGTCACATCTGTTTTTGTACCGCTTTCTTCAATTCTTACTCGTTCAGTATATACAACAAATAGTATTTCATTCACCTTTCCGATGAACTGGTCTATATTGCCAATCAATGCACCCTCTGCTTTTTGAGAAATCCGTCCAGCAGAAGTATCGCCTATGGTGTTATATCGATCTTCATCATCGCTATGATCCTCATCATAGAACTCGATTCGGTCATAGTCAAAGAAGATACGCGCTGCACTCTTAAATGAAATTCCGTGTTTTTTAATATTTATCTGATTTTTATTATCATCGTATTCAAAGGCCATTCCTCCCAGTGAGAAACTAACCATCCTGTTATCTTCCATCGGCCTCACCGCCTCTCTCAGAGCTTCATAATCTCCCTATTATGCTTTCATCTTACCATAAAACGCCTTGCATATCAAGCTGGCAGATGCAAACTTTTCAACATAGATTTGTCCATATTGCTCTTTCTTGGCATCATGCCGTCCTTTAAATCGATGACTTTTTTCTGCTGGCAATCCCTTTGCCTCTCATTGTCTTCACTTCTTCTTCAAGGTAATAGTCACCATGATAGAATTTAGAAACATCCATATCAAGAGCTTCAATTACTCGACATGCCAAGCCAAAAGAAGAAGTCAAAATGTTTCTTTCCTCAGATTCCAGCCTTTGATATTGACGTAATGTTATTTTTGCGCGATCAGCAACCTCTTGTTGCGTCAGCCTTAATATTTGTCGTTTTTCCGATAAGACAGCCGCTGCCGTTGGAATTATCGTTTGAAAGCCCTCTAAAATTCCGGTACTCATAGTATTAGCTCCCTTCATCACGTCCATTTGGACGTATTATACGACCAAATGGACGTGATGTCAAGTTGTACACTTTTGAGGCGAGAGGGCACTTTGTTCATCTTTTTCAAGCGAAATGATAACTGCATTTTTCTCGGCATCATACCGTCCTTTAAACTGATGGTCTTTTCCTGCCGCCAGGCCATTTGCTTCCAGCAACACCTGAATGAACTGTATTCCGTTAATCATCATCCGACACTGCCCATCGGTCAGTAGCTTGTCCGGGACCTTAAAGGACATGGGATGCTCCGCAGCACACGGCGTGATTGCAATAGACTTCCGATCTTTCCTCTGCAAAACGCAGATATAGGCCGGACTTCCAAGAATACGGATAACATCTTTCCCAACGTTCAATCTCCGGCTTTCCGCCGGAATTGTCACTCGCAGGTTCATAACTCGCCCAGAATTCATGTCGGCATTCCTCTTTCAGCAATCTCATTGCCCGATTGTTGTACGTTTTCAAGCTGTCCCGGTAAATCTGGCAAAGGTATATTTTCAGATTCTTCACGTTGCGGAATCGGTATTGAAGTAGTGCCTGCTTCTCGTTCGGGCTCATCCAATACAGTAGAACCCTGATACCCAATGAAGTCTTCAAACATGTTCATCTGATGGTCTGCAATATAGTCATTATAAGATTTTCCGATACGGTTCTTATAGGCATCCGGGAAGAATTTCATCTGCTTTTTCTTCATTTCACCAGTAAGCGGATCTGTATATTCCTGTGGCTTCGGGGTGAACATGATTGCTTCTTCCAAATCAAACAACATACAAAGACCCTGATCTGAATTAGCCACCCGTCCAAGCACTTTATAACGGCATTCCCGATTCCAGTTCATGAGCCTGAAGATAT
>ENA-OPSQ01002279-OPSQ01002279.1-human-gut-metagenome-genome-assembly--contig:-NODE-2279-length-11006-cov-5.954251_pt1 | contig 11006 bp, 10 predicted proteins | sample MGYA00241456_ERZ501904 | MGnify/ENA primary metagenome ERZ501904 (study PRJEB25962, sample SAMEA2042452) | human gut metagenome | biome: human gut; feature: human-associated habitat; material: faeces...
CCGCCGCTCCTGCGGGAACACCGGCTCTATCAGGCCGACTGGCTGCTGCGGTTCTACCAGTTCAAAGCCGACGAGATACTGGATAAGGACAACCAGAGCTTCAACCCCTATCTCGACCCGAAATGCAACTGGGCCGTCCAGCACTACGGGCTGTTCCCGGTGGACGTGAACCGCGCCCCCTTCGAGATGCTGCTGCGGGTGCCGGGCATCGGCCCCAAGAGCGCCCGCCGCATCCGGGACGCCCGGCGGCTGTCGGCCCTCGGCCTCGACGAGCTGAAGCGGATGGGCGTCGTGCTCAAGCGGGCGCAGTATTTCATCACCTGCCGGGGCTTTTCCGGGGCGCACCCGGGCCGGGGCAGCGCCGGACGGGAGCGCATCACCCGGGCGCTCATCGACCCCAATGTCTTCAGCGCCGGGGCCGAGCAGCTGAGTATGTTCGCACCGCCCGCCGTTGACCGGCTGGTGGAGCAGGGCGTGCCGCCCCGGGCGGCCCAGCGGATGGTGCGGGAGGAGGCGGTGCAATGTCTGGCGAGAGCACTGTGATGCCGCCCCGGAAGCTCCACGACGCCGATGTGGTCTACCTCTACGATGGCAGCTTTGAGGGCTTTCTGTGCTGTGTATTCGAGAGTTTCGCCCAGCATGAGATCCCCTTCGCTGTCTGGACGCCCCAGCGGGAGACGGCCACCCTTTACCCCGTCCGGGACATCGAGACGGACTCTTCCAGAGCGCAGCGGGTCTTTTCGGCCCTTGGCCGGAAACTGGGCCGGGAAACGGAATATCTCGTCAGCCGGGATTTTCTCTCCGGGCAGGAAGATAAGGAATTGCTTCTCATCCGCTTCCTGCATCTGGCCTTCGCCCTCGGCCCCGGCACGGTCAAGCGGATGGGCCACCCGGATGTGGCCCCGCTCTACGAGATGAAAAAGAGTCTCGACTGGGAGGTGGACAAGTTTCAGGGCTTCGTCCGCTTCGAGGAGCACGACGGGATGCTGGGTGCGGTCATCCACCCCAAAAACTATATCCTGCCTCTGCTGCGGGGGCATTTCTGCTCCCGCTTTCCGGAAGAGAACTTCATGATATACGACGCAGTCCATCAGGCGGTATTGCTTTATCAGGAGCACAAGGCCCAGCTTCTGGAGCTGGCCGCGCCGCTGGAGCTTCCCCCGCCCAGCGCCCGGGAACAGGAGTTTCAGGCTCTCTGGAAGCAGTTCTACGACACGCTGGAGATCAAGGCCCGCCACAACGAAAAGGGCCGGATGACCCACTGTCCCAAGCGTTTCTGGCAGGATATGGTAGAAATGCAGTGATTCTTTACAAAAAGGTTGCATCTGCGCCGTTGCGCTCTGCAAAAGGTATGGTATACTAAAGGGGAGCTTCGGCAGAGCATCTGCCGCACCCACCCCGAAACGGGCTATGATAAAAGGAGCATTGTTAAAACTATGGTTCGCATTACTATGGAAGACGGCGGCATCATCGATATCGAGCTGAACGAGGAAGCTGCCCCCATCACCTGTGAGAATTTCAAGAAGCTGGTCGGTCAGGGCTTCTACAACGGCCTGACCTTCCACCGCGTCATCCCCAACTTCATGATCCAGGGCGGCTGCCCGCTGGGCAACGGCACCGGCGGCCCCGGCTGGAACATCAAGGGTGAGTTTGCCGCCAACGGCGTCAACAACCCCATCAAGCACGTCCGCGGCGTCATCAGCATGGCCCGCAGCATGAACCCCAACAGCGCCGGCAGCCAGTTCTTCATCATGCATAAGGACGCACCCCATCTGGACGGCCAGTACGCCGCTTTCGGCAAGGTCGTCGCCGGCATGGACGTCGTGGACAAGATCGCATCCGTCCCCACCGACTGGAACGACAAGCCCAAGACCCCCGTCAAGATGAAGACCGTCGAGCTCATCGAGGGCTGATTTTCTGCACCTGTGGCTTTCCCTTTGGGGAAAGCCTTTTTTGCATCCACAGGAGGAACTTCCATGAAGTACGATTTCACCACCCTGCCCGACCGCCATGGCCGGGACTCCATCGCCGTGGACGGGCTGGGCAAAGGCTTTGCGCCCGACGCACCGCAGCCCGGCTTCGATGCCATCCCCATGTGGGTGGCAGACATGAACTTTGTCTGCCTGCCCACCATCCAGCAGGCCGTCATCGAGCGGGTCCAGCACCCGGCTTTCGGCTATTTTGACCCGACGCCCGAATACTACAGCTCCATCATCCGCTGGCAGGAGACCCGCAACGACGTCACGGGTCTGACTGCCGAGGCCATCGGCTACGAGAACGGCGTGCTGGGCGGCGTCATCAGCGCACTGAACTGCGTCTGCTCCCGGGGCGACAAGGTGCTGGTCCACAGCCCCACCTACATCGGCTTCACCCGCTGCCTGACCGACAACGGCTATGACATCGTCCACTCCCCGCTGGTGCAGGACGAGAATGGCGTCTGGCGGATGGACTACGCCGACATGGAAAAGCACCTCGCCGAAGAGCACATCCACGCCGCCATCCTGTGCAGCCCCCACAACCCCTGCGGCCGCGTCTGGGAGCGCTGGGAGCTGGAAAAGGCCATGGAGTTGTACAAAAAGTATAATGTCTACGTCGTATCCGACGAGATCTGGTCGGACATCATCCTCTCCGGCCACAAGCACATCCCCACCCAGTCCATCAGTGAGGACGCCCGGATGCGCACTGCCGCCCTCTACGCCCCCTCCAAGACCTTCAACCTTGCCGGTCTCATCGGCAGCTATCATATCGTTTATAACCCGTGGTGGCGTGACCGCATCAAGAAGGAATCCTCCCTCTGCCACTATAACTCCATGAACGTCCTTTCGATGCACGCTCTCATCGGTGCCTACCGCCCCGAGGGCTATGAGTGGGCCGACGAGCTCTGTGAGACGCTGACCGGCAATGTGGATTTCGCCTGCGACTACATCGCAAAGCACTTCGAGGGTGTCCATGTGACAAAGCCCGAAGGCACCTATATGCTCTTTGTGGACTGCACCGACTGGTGCGCCGCCCACGGCAAGACCATTCAGGACGTGGAGAAAGCCTGCTGGGCCGTCGGTGCTGCCGTGCAGGACGGCGTGATGTTCCACGGTCCCTGCCATCTGCGCATCAATCTGGCCTCCCCCCGCGCCCGCATTGAAGAGGCGTTCCACCGGATGGACAGGTATGTGTTCAACGCAAAGTAATTTCAAATAATATTTATACAGCAAAAGGCCCTGAATCTGACGATTCAGGGCCTTTTGTTTCATTATTGATGCATTTTTACCAGCCGCTCGTTCAGCGCCCGCAGGCCGTCCCGCACCTCGGCGGGCGAGACGACTTCTATCTTGCCGCCGAAGCCGCAGACCCAGCCGTAGAACTGGTCGCTGACACAGACGGGGACGTCGAAATGGAAATGCTCCTTCCCTTCCGACACGAAGATGGGCGAAGCGCCGAAGCGCTCCCGCATGGCTGATTCAAGGTCGGAAGTACACCGCAGGGTGACTCTATACTCCGGCCCGCCGAACATCTGGAAGTGCTTTTTCAGGTAGGCGGGCAGGTCGAGATCCGCGAACTGCTCTTTGCCGCGGCGGGGCTCGTCCAGCACCGTGACGCCGGCCATTTTATCCACCCGGTAATGGCGGATGCCCACCGGCTCCTTCTCGTCCTGATAGGCGATGAGGTAGTAGCAGCCGTTCTCCCACGCCATCTGCCAGGGGCTGATGGTGTAAGGCGCGGGGCGTCCCGCCTTTTTGTAGCGGAAGCGCACCATCCTGCCGGTGTTGATGGCCGTAAAGAGGGCATCCACGCTGTAGGGCAGGTCTTTGTTGGCGCTCTTGGGGCGGCCATCGACATAGACCTGACGCTGGAGCTGACTACCCTCATACTGGGAGGCCAGCCCTTCCAGCTTATGGATGAGCTTATCACTGGACGCTTTCGAGATGACCCGGCTGGACTGGACAGCGTCCACCAGAAGCTTCAGCTCCGCCAGCTCGAAAGGCCGCGTCGCCATCCAATAGCCGCCGCTGCGGCCCCGGCGCAGCCGAATGTCATAGCCCAGCGCGTTCAGCGCGTCGATGTCGCTGTAGACGCTCTTTCGCTCGCAGAGGATGCCCTGCCGGGCCAGCAGCTCCACCAGCTGAGGCACGTTCAGCAGATGCTCCTCGTCGGTCTGCTGCTCAAAGATATGCAGCAGCGCCAACAGTTTGGATTTTTGTCCCTCCTGCTTGGGCATGGGCGGCCTCCTTTACGGTCACGAGTCCTTTTTGTCGAATGCGGCGCGGCGCTGGGTGGACAGACGGAACATCTCTTCCAGCTTGTCCCGGTCATCGGCCACAAGGGCGTCCCGCAGCTGGTCCAGAGCGGAATCGAACTGGTCGATCTCGGCGATGAGGTTCTCCTTGTTCCAGAGGAACAGCTCCGCCCACATCTTCTCGTTGATGCGGGCGATGCGGGTCAAATCGCGGAAGGAGTCGCCCGTGTACTCGCAGAGAGAAGAGTTGTCGTTTGCACACATGAGGCTGACGGCGATGGCGTGGCAGAGCTGGCTGACGTAGCCGATCATCTTGTCGTGCTCCTGCACCGTCAGGGTGCAGATGTGGCGGAAGCCCAGCACCTCGGCCAGCTCTTTTGCCCACTGGACAGCCTCGGGGGTGTTCTTCTCGGTGGGGGTGATGATGAAGTTGGCCGGGGCAAAGCTGACCTCGGCGGCGTGCTCGACGCTGGAAGTCTCACGGCCTGCCATCGGGTGGCTGGCGATGAACTCCACACCCTCCGGACACATGGCCTGCACCGGCTCCACAAGGCCGGTCTTGACGCCGGAGACATCGGTAAAGATGCAGCCGGACTTGATGAGATGGCCGTAGGTCTTGAACCAGTCGATGAGGGCCGTGGGGTAGAGGCCGAAGATGATGTGGTCGGCCTGCGAGACGAGGTCCTCGAAATCGTGGGTCTTGCCGGTCTCGATATAGCCGTGGTCGAGAGCGTACTGTAAGTGGCCCTCGCTGCGGTTGATGCCGTCCACATGGAATCCGGCTTTGGAAAGCTCGAGGGCGTATTTGCCGCCCAGCAGTCCGAGGCCCACGATAAGATAACGCTTTGTTTTATCCAGCATATTCTACCTCCGCGCCTAACGGCTTGATGGCTTCAAAGAAATGGGGCCAGCTCTTCTGCACGGCCTCGGCGTCGTCGATGGAGAGTTCCAGCCCGGCGGCCAGCGCCAGCACCGCAAGGCTCATCACCACACGGTGGTCGTTGTGGCCATGGAGCGGCGCGGCGGGGGCGTGGAGCCTGTCTGCACAGCCGTGGATGGTGATGGTGCCGCCCTCGCTCTCGAGGACGCCGCCGCAGGCCCGCAGTTCGGCTTCCATGGCCGCAATGCGGTCGCTCTCCTTGATACGGAGACGTTCCGCGTTGCGGATGGTGGTGGTCCCTTCGCAAAGCAGGCCCAGGACCATCAGCACGGGGCCGAGGTCGGGGCAGTCGGCAAGGTCAATGTCCACACCGTGGAGAGGTGCTTTCTCGAACACGATGCCTGCATCGGTGGTGCGGAAGCTTGCACCACAGCGGCGCAGAATGTCGAGGATCGCGGCATCGCCCTGCAGGGTGTCGGCGGATAATCCTTTGAGGGTCACGCCGCCCTGCACCGCTCCCAGCACCGCCGGGAAGGCCGCCTGGCTGTAATCGCCCTCCACCGTGTAATCGCAAGGCCGGTATTTCTGCCCGCCCGGGATAAAGAGGGTGTTTTCGTCCTGCCAGCGGCTCTCGACGCCGAAACGGCGCTGGGCCGCCCGGGTCATCTCGATATAACTGCGGCTCTCTACCGGCGGGATAAGGTGGAGGGTGCTGTCGCCTGCCAGCAGCGGCAGGGCAAACAGCAATCCGCTGATGAACTGGCTGGACACGTTGCCCGCCAGCTCGTATTCGCTGCTTTTCAGAGTTCCTTCCACGGTCAGGCCCGCCGAAGACTGTTCAAATCGGAGAGACTGTTCCTGATACAACTTCTCGTATACTGTCTGAGGGCGTTTCATCAGCCGTCCGCGGCCAACAAAGGTCACTTTCTGCCCGGTGAGGCTGGCAATGGGGATGAGAAAGCGCAGGGTGCTTCCACTCTCACAGCAGTCCACCGGAGCGCTGACGGGCAGAAAGCTCCCCAGACCCTCCACGACGGCACGATCCGCACCGGTGCGCACTTTGGCGCAGAGCTGCCCGGCGGCGGAGAGGGTGGCAGAAATATCCTTGCTGAATTCAAGGTTTTCGATGTGGGAAGTACCCTCGGCCAGCGCCGAGCAGAGCACCGCACGGTGCGCCATGCTCTTGCTGGGCGGCGCGGTGATGGTGCCGCCGATGCCGCCGGGGGCGCGTTTTATCGTAGCATTCATATCACATATCCCGGCCAATAGCCCATGCGACCTGACGGCACTTTGCCATAGCCTGCGCAAAGGCGTCGGGGGTCAGGCACTGTGCGCCGTCGCTCCATGCGTGGCGGGGGTCGTAGTGGACTTCCACCTCAAGGCCGTCGGCACCGGCGGCGACAGCGGCGATCATCATGGGCTCCACAAGGTTTGCCTTGCCGGTGGCGTGGCTGGGGTCCACGATGACGGGCAGATGGGTCTTCTCGTGGATGATAGGCACAGCGGAGAGGTCGAGGGTGTTGCGGGTGTACTTCTCGAAGGTGCGGATGCCGCGCTCACAGAGGATGACCTGCTCGTTGCCGCCGGCCATGATGTACTCGGCGCTCATGATCCACTCTTCGATGGTGTTGCAGAGGCCGCGCTTGAGCAGAACGGGCTTGTGCATCTTGCCCACGGCCTTGAGCAGCTGGAAGTTCTGCATATTGCGGGCGCCGATCTGCACCACGTCCACATATTCCTCGAACTCGGGGATGCGTTCCTCGCTCATCAGCTCGGAGACGATGGGCATACCGGTGGCCTCGCGGGCCTTTACCATGTCAAGGATGCCCTCAGTCTCGAGGCCCTGGAAAGAGTAGGGAGAGGTGCGGGGCTTGTAAGCGCCGCCGCGGAAGAGGGTCGCGCCGCCGGCCTTGACGCCCTGTGCGATGCGGAGGGCCTGCTCTTCGCTCTCGATGCTGCAGGGGCCGGCCATGACAGCGATCTTCTCCTTGCCGCCGATCTTCACGCCGCCGCAGTCGATGACGGAATCTGCCGGGTGGAACAGGCGGTTGGCACGCTTATAGGGGGCAGAAACACGGGTCACGCTGTCGATCCAGGGGTTGGCGAGGACGTCGCGCTCGTCGATCTTGGTGGTATCACCCACGAGGCCGAAGACATTGTAGTCCTTGCCGGTGATGAGGGTGACGTCGAGGCCCTGCTTTTCGAAGCGGTCAACGATTTTCTCGAGTTCTTCCTTCGGAGTACCCTTTTTGGTGGAGATGATCATAAAATTTTTCCTTTCTATCCTTCTTTTCCACGCCCTCTTTGCTCCTCTTTCCAGCAGAAGAGAGTCGATTCCTTACATCACTAAATGGGTGTGCGCACTGCCGTCCAGCCGCAGCAGCTGGGCCAGATAGGCGGCAGCGTGGAGATAGCCGCTGATGCCCTCGCCGATGAAGTGGCCCTGACAGCCGAACGAGACGATGTCCGTCTTGCGGAAGGGCTCGTGCTCGTCGGGCTCGCTGAGCAGCACTTCCACGGCAGGCACGCCGCAGAGGCGCAGCGCGTCGAGGATGGCGACGCTGTAGTGGGCGTAGCCGCCCGGGTTCAGGATGATGCCGTCGGCCCGGCCTGCGGCAGACTGGATCTCGTCGATGAGGTCGCCCTCGTGGTTGGACTGGAAAAATTCCACTTCCATGCCCATCTGGGTGCAGCACAGCTCGAGGTAATCCAGCAGGCCGTTGTAATCCAGCTGACCGGCCACGCCCGGCTCGGTGAAGTGCATCATGTTGAGGTTGGGGCCGTTAATGACTAAAAATTTCATCCAGTGCCTCCATTGCGGCGGTCACGGCGTCTTCCACCGTGCCGCTGTTCGGGATAACGGCGTCTGCCGCCGCGAGATACAGGGGGCGGCGCTCCGCCTCCATCTTTTTCAACGCCTCGGTGCTGGACGAGAGCGGACGTCCGCCGCCCACCGTCAGCGCATCCAGGGGCCGGTCGAGGAAGAGCACGACGCCGTTCTGATGCAGCGCCCGCAGATTCTCGCCCCGCTTGATGATGCCGCCGCCGCAGGAGAGCAGCTGTCGGCCCTCTTTGGCAAAGCGGGCGGTCTGGGCGGATTCCTTCGCACGGAAGCCGTCCTCGCCCTCGGCGGCGAAGATGTCGGGGATGCTGCGGCCGTCGGCCTTGACGATCTCCTCGTCGAGGTCGATGAACTTTTTGCCCAGCTTTTCGGCCAATGCACGGCCCACGGTAGATTTTCCGCTGGAGGGCATTCCGATGAGGGCCACGTTGAGCATATCGCGGCGGAGTGCGGCAGTGATGCGGCCGATCTCCCCTGCTGCGTCGTCGAACTTTCGGCTGAGGAAGTATTCGGCGGCGTACACGGCCTGCGCCACCAGCATCTCGAGGCCGCCCACAGCCACCGGGACCCCGGCCTCTTCGGCCCGGAGGATGAGTTCCGTCTTATCGGGGTTGTACACCACGTCCAGTACAGCTTCCAGCCCGGGCATTTTTGCCACGTCCAAACTGCACACGCCCACGTTGGGGTACATTCCGGCGGGGGTGGTGTTGATGACGATTTGTGCGCCGCTGAACACAGCCTCTTCATAGGAGAGCTGGCCTTTGGCGGCGTCCGGCGTCCGGCTGACGGTGAGCACTCTGGCCGCACCCTTGTCGCGGGCGACGGCGCTGGTGGTGTTGTGGGTGCCGCCGGTGCCGAGGATGAGGACGGTTTTGCCCGCAAAATCGACGCCGTGGGCGTCGCACAGGTGGGCAAAGCCGAGATAATCGGTGTTGTAGCCGTACAGCAGGCCGTTCTTGTTCACCACGGTGTTCACGGCCCCGATGGCCTTGGCCCGGGGGTCGATGTAGGAGCAGTATTCCATGACCAGTTTCTTGTAGGGGATGGTCACGTTGATGGCCCGGAACTGCCGCTTGGTCAGAAAGGCACGGGCCTCTTCCTCGGTGGGCAGGGGGCACAGGTCGTATTTGTAGCCGCAGAGCATCTCGTGGATGATCTTGGAGTAGGAGTGGCCGAGCCTTGCCCCGATAAGTCCGTATTCCATATCAGTCGTCCTCCTTGCGGAAGCTGGTGGGGTGGGTCATCCAGGCTTCGCCGTAGCGGGCCGTGAGCAGGTCGGCCACCGCCAGTGCGGCGGAGCAGGTCTGCACGATGGCGGCCCGGGGCACGATGCAGGGGTCGTGACGGCCCTGAATGGACAGCTCGACGTTCTTTTTGGCGAGGTAATCCACGGTGTTCTGCTGCTTGTAGATGCTGGGAGTGGGCTTGACCACCGTGCGGAACACCACGGGCATGCCGTTGGCGATGATGCCGGCATTGTGGTTGCTGGCGGTGACCACGGCCCCCTCCGGCGTCATGCGGAAGGCGTCGTTGGCCTCGGAACCCCGCAGCCCGGCAAAGTCGAACCCGGTGCCGAACTCGATGCCCTTGACGGCGGGGATGGAGAAGGCCAGATGGGCGATCTTGCTTTCCACGCTGTCAAAGTACGGCTCACCGATCCCGGCGGGCAGGCCGAGGATGGCGGTCTCCAGCAGGCCGCCCACACTGTCGCCGTCAGCCCCGGCGGCGCGGATGGCAGCCTTCATGGGCTCCTCCACGGCGGGGTCCAGCACGGCAAAGCCCTCCGGTTTGTCGGCCAGGGCTTCCACCTGTGCGGCCAGCGCAGCGGCATCGTCCAGCGCGAAGCGGGTGTCGGAGATGCCCGCACAGGCGGCGATATGGGTGGAGATGTCGATACCGGCCCGGCTCAGCGCACCCAGCACGACGGCACCGCCGGCCACGAGGGCGGCGGTGACCCGGCCGGAAAAGTGCCCGCCGCCCCGCGCATCCTGAAACCCGTGGTACTTGGCATAGGCGGTGTAATCGGCGTGGCCGGGGCGCAGCAGGTCGGCGGTCTTGGCGTAATCGGCGCTGCGGGTGTTCTGGTTTTCCACCATCAGCGCAATAGCGGTGCCGGTGGTGCAGCCGTTCACTACGCCGGACAAAAATTGCACGGCGTCTGCCTCGGTGCGGGGAGTGGACAGGCCGTCGCCCCGAGCGCGGCGTTTGTCCATACAGGCGGCCACAAAGGCTTCGTCCACCGGGACCCCGGCGGCCATGCCGTCCAGCACGGCTCCGATGGCCTGACCGTGGCTCTCGCCAAAAATGGTCAGCGAAAGGTCGTTGCCAAAGGTATTTTTCATGGTGTCAGTCCTCCATGCCCAGCAGGGGACGCAGCCCCTCCACGGGGATGGTCTCGGCCCGCCAGCAGCCCAGACCCGGCACCTTGATCACCGTGATCTGGCCGCCCTGGGCCTTTTTGTCGTGCAGCATCTCGGCCAGCACCTTTTCCTTGTTGTAGGTGGTGCGCACAGGCAGGCCGAGGCGGCGGTACACCGCACGCACCCGCTTCTGCAGGGCCTTGGACTCGATCATGGGCAGCATGCCCAGCGCCACGCACTCGCCGTGGAACAGGCCCACGGTGCGGCGGCCCTTGATGCCCTTGACGGCCTCGATGCCGTGGCCGATGGTGTGGCCGAAGTTCAGTGCCTTGCGCATGCCGTGCTCGGTCTCGTCCTGCTCCACGATGCCCTTCTTGAACCGCAGGCTGCGGCAGATGATCTCGCCGATCTGGGCATCCACGTCGCCATTTTCAAAGATCGCGAACAGCTCGGGGTCTGCTAGCAGGCTTGCCTTGACGGCTTCTGCCAGACCGTTGATGAAGTGGCGGCGGGGCAGGGTGGACAGGGTGTCCGGGTCCACGATGACGAGCTTGGGCTGCCAGAAAGCGCCCACGATGTTTTTGGTATCGCCCAGATCCACGGCGGTCTTGCCGCCGATGGAGGAATCGATCATGGAAAGGGTGGTGGTGGGGCAGTTGATGAAGTCGATGCCGCGCATATAGATGGAAGCGG
>ENA-OPSQ01002285-OPSQ01002285.1-human-gut-metagenome-genome-assembly--contig:-NODE-2285-length-10988-cov-2.234977_pt1 | contig 10988 bp, 10 predicted proteins | sample MGYA00241456_ERZ501904 | MGnify/ENA primary metagenome ERZ501904 (study PRJEB25962, sample SAMEA2042452) | human gut metagenome | biome: human gut; feature: human-associated habitat; material: faeces...
ATCTTCCATATATAGGTCCTTCTGTAAAATTATTTGATGAATTATCAGGGGAAGCTTATGATCCAATTACTAAAATTTACCCAGGCGAATACAAGATTTCAATTCCAGCAATTGGAACAAAAGTAACGAGATCAAATGATAAAGATGGAGGTTATACAATAAAAGCACTTATAGGTGTTAATAAAAAGACATATAACGAAGATGAAATAGTGAAAAAAATAAAAAAAGCTGAAAATAATTTAAATCAAGTAAAAGGTATGCGATCTGTACTTATGGCGGATGGAGATAAAGAATCTTTTGATCTTACCAAAAAATTTGAAAAGAAACCAGAAATTAATTTAATTGGATATTATGAAACAAAATATGATGAAAATGGAAAGCTTATTTCCAAAAATGGAAGAATCGGATTCTTGTTAAGATGGGAAGCAAGTAAGACTGTGCAGTATATTTCAGCTACACCACCTATTCCTTACTATATAGGCGTTAAGGGTACTATAGATGGAACTAATGTATTAAAAATAAATTCTATAGATAAAAGTGGAATAGAATTCGAACTGACAGGATTAAGTACAAAAGGATTTTTTAATGCTAATTGTGGTCTTGGAATCAGTGGATTAGCTACAATAGGAGCAAGTGGAGAAGCAACTCTTAATTGGCAAATAGTTCCTTGGTCAAAGGGAGACATGACAGGAAATGTTTATCTTGAATCACAAATTATATTTTTATATGATTATAGAAGAAGTGTTATTACAGGAAACAATGTAAGTCTTTGGGATACAACAAAAAAAGATACTGATAAAAAGGGCAAAAATAAATCAGCTAAATTAAAATCAGTATCAAATAGTCAAATTAAGTTAAAACTTAAAGACCGGACATATCAAAATAAAACAAGTGCATGGAAAGGTAATATATCTGCAAAAAATAATAAATTACGACAGGCAAGTTCTAATAATACAATTACAACCAAAGAATTGCAAAGTTATATATTGCCTAATAGTATTCCTAAAATGATTAAACAAGAAGATGATACTATCATGGTATTTCAATCCAACGATGCAAGTAGAAGCACACAAAATAGTGTAAAATTAATGTACTCAATTTATCATAATGGTAAATGGTCTGAACCAAAAGCATTTTTAGATAATGGAACTTTAGATACGTTTGCTGATCTGAAAAAAATCGGAAATGATATTTTCGTTACATGGCAGAAGTGTGATAAGAAAATAGCTGACAGTGCTGATATTGATAAACAAACAGAAAATATTGCAAAAGATAGTGAAATTTATATTAGTAAATATGATGCCAATACAAAGTCTTTTGGTAAAGTAGAAAAAATTTCAGATAATGATACATTGGATATGATGCCAAAACTAATAGATAAAAATGGTACACCGGCTGTTATGTGGGTAAATGTTCCATCAAATGATATTGTTACATTAAAAGGTAAAAAAACAATTAAGGTTTCTGAATATGATAACAATAAATGGCAGCAGGCAACCGATATTGGAAATACTGATACCTATATTTCAGAATTAACTGGAACGTATGCAGAAAACAAGTATCATGCAATCTATACAGGAACAGATAATGATCAAAATACTAAATTTTATGATTTAGATACTGGAAAAGAAAATGTCGTATATGATAATGCTGCGGATCTTTCTAATATTCATGCAACTAAGAACATCATAACATATGTGCAAGATGGAATTTTAAAATCATACGATTTATCTACCAAGATCACAAAAGATATATCTGATTCTAATAAAGCAGCTATTAGTGCTAATGCAATACAAGAATCTAACGGAGATAAAACAGCTATATTATGGATGGAAAATGATGACTCAGGCTGTAAATTTTATTCATCAGTTAAGACAAAAGATGGTTACAGTGCTCCTGTTAATATTTATACACAACAAGGGGTTAATGGAAACTATTTTACTGCTACGTTAGACGATAATGGAGAGTGGGATATTATTCTAAATGCTCAGGATTCAAATGATGATGAAAAAACAAGTATGTTTTATATCCATAAAAAATCAGCTCCAAAGATTGCAATAGAAGATATGTCTATTGATGGAAATGATATGGAAAATGGTGAACAGCCAGTTTTATATACAGTAACCAATCAAAGTGAAGAAACTATCAAGAGTTTTAATTTAAAGATTAGTAATGATGATGGGGAAATTGTAAATAAAACGGTATCATGTAATCTGTTACCAGGGGAATCAAAACTATTTGAAGACAAATTTTCATTTGATAATATAACACGAATCGAAAACTTTACAGTAGAGACAGTTGCTGATGGACAAAAAGATACATCTCAGTCACAATTAAAAGAGGAAGTCTCTTATACAGATCTTGGAATTACGGATGTTAAGAAGACGATTACAAAAGATGGTGTACAATATACTGCAACAGTGACAAATAATGGCCAAGTAGCAGCCTCCGGAATAATTGATTTTTATAAAGATAATAAGCTATCAGACAAATTAACAACAAAAGCAGTTTCAACGATTCAGGCAGGGGAAAGTAAAAAGGTTACATTTAATTATAAGACAAGTGATATGAAGTTTGATGAAGATCAAAACACATACTGTTCTATGAAATTATCATCAGATGATGAAAAAGATAGTAATTCTCAGAATGATTCATATTATGGTGTTATTTACAGATGGGAATTGCCAGGTCAAAATGATATTTCCGATTGTACAGTAAAATTATCATCAGAACAATTTACAGAAGATGGATTAGCAAAAGAACCAGATATTACAGTAAAAAGAGGTAATTTGTTATTAGAAAAAGGTACAGATTATCAGGTGGAATATCATAATAATGTTAAGGCAGGAATGGCAGTAGTAGCTATTACAGGAATCAATCGATACGTAGGAAGAATTGAGAGATCATATGTCATTAATGTAGTACAAAAGGATCATAACCAGAATAATAATTCTACAGAAAATAAGTCGGATAAATCTAACCTGATAAAGCCGATTGTAAAAGTTGACAAAATTACGATCAACGGTATTTCTAAGCAGATTGCTGCTGGCAAATCCATCAAATTAACAGCGAGCATTTTGCCAAAAAATGCAAAAACCAAATCGGTTGCTTGGAAAATAAGTAATAAAAAAGTTGCGACAGTTAATAAAAACGGTGTTGTGAAGATCAATAAAAGGGCCGCGGGCAAAACCGTAACAATTACTGCCATTGCAAAGGATGGAAGTAATAAAAAAGCAACCTATAAGATTAAAGTCATGAAAGGTTCTGTTAAGAGTATTTCCATTAAGGGAAAGAAAACAGTGAAAGCTGGTAAAACTTTAAAATTAACAGCAAAGGTAAAAGCTTCAAAAGGAGCAAACAAGAAGCTTATTTGGAAGAGTAGCAATACAAAATATGCCACTGTATCATCTTCTGGGAAAGTAAAGACTAAAAAAACAGGCAAGAAGAAAACTGTAAAAATTACAGTAATGTCTACTGATGGTACCAATAAAAAGAAAACTGTAAAAATCAAAATTAAATAAAATATTTGGATCATTGCAACATGTAATGATCCTTTTTCTTTCTCGAAAAATACATTGATAAAACAAAAAATTTGTGATACTATATAATTGTATTTTTTATCAGATTCCCAACATTAGGAGAAGTGGGACTTTTTATAGAAAATACTTAGAAAGAAACTTTATAAAACTTTTATTTATAGAAGGGTACAAATTTAACAGACGGGAGGTCTGTTTTTTTTGTGCCCTTTTTGCGATAAGAAAATTGACAAAAATACGTCAACATGTAAAAATAAGAAAGGAGATATTTTGAACACAGAGTTATCAAGGACACTGACGATCGCAGAAGCAAAAGAACAATATGATGAGAATTGTAAAAATATTCTCAGTAACAAAGTGATTCTTGCTTGGATATTACGTCGTACAGTGAAAGAATTTGCTGTTTACAGCATTGACAAAATTATGGAATGTATCGAAAAACCAACAGTTTCTAAAGTATGTGTTAATCCGGGTCTGACGAATCATCAGAAGATCACAGGAATTAATACGGAAGATGCTGTAAATGAAGAAGGTGTCATATATTATGACCTGCGTTTTTTCGCTATTGTTCCCAAAACACAGGAAAAGATCAGACTAATCATTAATGTAGAAGCACAGAAATCTTTTTACCCTGGATATCACATTGAAACCAGAGGAATTTTCTATGCTGCTAGGATGTTATCTGCACAGCTAGGCACAGAATTTGCAATTCCAAATTATCAGAATCTCAAAAAAGTATATTCTATTTGGATTTGCATGAATGCACCAAACTATATCGGAAATGCGATTTCTGAATACAAAATAGCAAAAGAGGATATCATTTCAGGAATTCCAGATAATGTGGAAGCATATGATAAATTATCAGTGATTATGATTTGTCTAAATCAAAAAAAAGAAGATCAAACGAATGATTCATTTTTGAAAATGATGAATTTATTATTAAATTCTCATATTTCAGCTAAGGAGAAAAAGAAAATTTTACAAACGGATTATCATATTCCAATGACAATTCGTTTAGGAGAGGAGTTGAATTTTATGTGCAACTTATCAGATTTGTTAGAGGAGGAAGTTCTCAATCGTAAAGAAACAGAGATTGTTTTAAAAATGATAGCACAGGGATTATCTGACGAAACAATTATGGAGTGTGTTACAATTTCCAAAGAGCGATTGATGCAGATTAAAAATTCTCAAAATTTAAACACAAAATAATAAGAGGAGTTGAATCTCATGTGTAACTTATCAGATTTGGTAGAGGAAGAAGCAAGAGAAAAAGCATTAAAGGAAGGACATGCTAAAGGACGTGCTAAAGGACGTGCTGAGGGTATTGAAGAAGGAAAGATTACCACTTTAGTTGGACTTGTTGCTGACAAAATACTTTCTGTTGATGAAGCAGCGAAACATGCCGGTGTGGCAAAAAAAGATTTTTTAAAGTATTTACACTAAAGCAACAGACTTTGTAGTAGTGTTTTAACGAAAATTTTATAATGAAAGGGTACAAATTTAACAGACGAAAGGTCTGTTTTTTTTGTGCCTTTTTTACGTTAAGAAAGGAGAAGAAAATGGACGAATTTATAAACAAAGTCGAAGCATTTTGTAATGATGGTGGATTTTTAGAAATTGGATTGCGTGATCCGGAAGTTCTTAAAGCATATGCTGAAACAGCACAAAAGCTTAGAAGAAACAATCGAAAACCCCTGTCACATGATGAAAAGATGTTATTAACACGGATTGAAGTAATCTTTTGCGGAGCGTATGGAGATATCAATCTTCGCGTTATTCATCTGATTGAAAATCTGCAATGTAAGGAGAACGATCTGGAAAGATATTTAAAATGCTTTCTAAATAAAGAAGGCAATCGTAGAAAATATCATAAATCATTCGTTCAATCTTGTATGGATAAGGAAAGCACAGTCAAAGATTCTGATCTTTGGATTAAATACTGGCAAACTCATAATACAGGAAAAACATTGATGGATTTTTTAGGATTGGATGCAGGAGAGTATCGCAGATGGGCAGAAATAAGTGGTTCAGATAATCATGACCAGAAGTTTTTTATCGAAGTGTTACAAAGTCGAAAAGAAGAGAAAGGAGAGAAAGTCGTATGTTAGACAATTTAGTATATTTAGTTGCATTTATGTCTGTTTTGTTCATTAGTTTAGGAATCTTATCTCTAGCAGAAGAGAAAATACCATTCTTACACAAAATGACGATCAGACTTATTAATGCAATGACATTTAATGAAAATGATAAGATCCCGGAAGATTGGGATGGAAAGGATGAAGAATGAAGAAACAAGCAAGAGACATTGCAAAAACAAGTAATGGGAAGGTAGTGTTAGTTGCAGCGGATGAGCTGAAAGTAACATCATCCTTTTATGGAAGTATTTTTGCAGAAAAAGAGAAAATTAATGGTAAAACTGAGTATTCAAAGATTCCAATTTCATTATTAGAGGTTGGAGGGAGTAAAAAGAATGTAACATTTTATCTGGATGTGGATCAGGCAGAATATCTATATGAATTTGCCAAATCATTTGGGGATTGTAGTTACAGTTCATGCAAAAAAAATGAAGCTCAGAAGCTAAAGCGTACTTTATTGGTAAGACGACAGAGTTTCTATAACAATCAGCCTAAAAAATATCCATGGTATTTGGAAATTGAGGTTACTAAAAATGAAAAGAAAGAAAAAAGCTGTATCAATATGACAGATGAAGGATTTTTTACTTTTATGAATCGGATTCATCGTTTTATTGATTGTTTTGTTACCGCATATAGTACAAACATCATGAAAATGAAGTTTAATAATGAACAAAATTGGAAACAAAATAAGAATTAGCAGAAAGGAGTAAACAATGTCATACAGTGCATTGTATCGGAAATTCCGTCCGCAAACGTTTGATGAAGTAAAAGGGCAAGATCACATTGTTACGACACTGAAAAACCAGATTCGTAATCATCGTTTAGGTCATGCTTATTTATTTTGTGGAACAAGAGGTACTGGAAAAACAACCGTCGCAAAGATTTTGGCAAAAGCAGTAAACTGTGAGCATCCTATTGATGGAGAACCATGTGGAGAATGTGAGACATGTAAATCAATCACAGAAGGATCATCTTTGAATGTAATCGAGATTGATGCAGCTTCTAATAATGGCGTTGATAATATTCGAGAGATTAAGGAGCAGGTACAGTATTCGCCAGCAACAGGTAAATACAAAGTCTATATCATTGATGAAGTACATATGCTTTCCATCGGAGCCTTTAATGCTTTATTAAAAACATTGGAAGAACCACCGAAGTATGTCATTTTTATTTTGGCCACGACAGAAGTTCATAAGATTCCTATCACTATCTTATCAAGATGTCAGAGATATGATTTCCATCGTATTACATCAAATGTTATAAAAAAACAATTGATTGACCTTACCAATCAAGAAAAGGTAGAAGCAGAAGATAAAGCTTTGGAATATATCGCACGAATGGCAGATGGTTCCATGAGAGATGCGTTAAGCCTTCTGGATCAGTGCATTGCCTTTAATTTGGGTAAGAAACTGACGTATGATGCTACGTTAGATGTACTGGGAACAGTAGATATTCAGGTTTATAGTGAACTTTTAGATTTCATTATGGCACAGAATGTTGCGAAGGTTATGGACTTGATTGAGGATGTTGCAAGTCAAGGAAGAGAATGGTCACAATTTATCACAGATTTTTTGTGGTTTCTGAGGAATCTTTTATTAGTTGGGCAGGGAACAGATGCAGAAGAAGCATTAGAAGTATCTACTGAACAAATGAAGTTTCTACAGGAGAAAGCAAAGTTGATCGATGAAAAATTATTGATCAGGGATATTCGTATTTTATCAGCATTGTTGGAAAAATTACGTTTTGCTACAACAAAAAGAGTCTTAGTGGAAGTAGAATTAATCAAATTATGCAAGCCAGAAATAGAGATGAAGAATACTGATCTTGCTGAAAAAGTAAAATCATTAGAAGAACAATTAAATCTCGTCATGCTGCAATTAAAGAAAAAAGAAAAAACAAAAGAAGAGAAAAATACTAAGAAACTACCGGAACAAAAATCAGGGCAGGAAGAACAAATAAGAAAATCTATAGAAAGACTTCCAGAAATGATTCGTTATTGTTTAAAAAGAGCTGAGTTAAAGTTCGATGAAAAAGAAAAGGCAACAACGTTTACTTTTCCAGAGGAATGTATCCTTGAAAAACAATATGTCATTGATCATAAAGAGTTGATTGAAAAATCTGTTCATGTACAGATCATTGTGTGAATCATAGAAAAAGAGGATAAAAATGAAAAGAAAAGTTGAACTATTATTAATGGCAATGGCACTTATTGTGTTGGCCATTATTTTTTTACAAGAAACAACAACAAAATGTGTATTACTTGTGGTACTGATCGTGCTGCAAGTGATCACTGAGAAAGAAATTAAAGAAAATTAAAGGAGAATTTTATTATGAAAATTGATAGAAAATTATTTGAAGCAGCACTGCAGATTGCAAAAAAAGGTATTTCAAAGAAAGCAGATATAACATCTAAAACTCTGGTAGAAATCAAAAATTCAGGAATTTCTCTTGTTGGTATGAATGATGGAATGTCTGTTATTACCAATATGCCACCAAATAGTTTCGTTTTTGAAGAAACTGAGGAAAAGAAGTTTTTAGTAGATCCTTCATTTATGATGGATTTGTTAAAACAGCTTCCGAAATCTGTAACAGAAGTTGAGTTTGATGCCGAAAATGGTCTTGTTTTAAGATATGAGAAATCTGAATTCAAGCTTGAGACAATTGAAGGAGCAGATATGTTTCCAATGCCTACTAAGAAAGGGGTAGATGAAAACTTTGTTACGATCGAAGCGAATGATTTACGTCGCATGGTTCGTGCCACTGCATTTGTATCAGTACGAAAAGATGATTCTGTATCTGTAGGACAAGAAGCAATGAAATGTCTTGCAATTCATTGTGCAAAAGATGATATTAAAATTTATGCAGCAAATCCTTATCTTTTTTCAAGTTGTTTAAAAACACATGAAAATAATGGTGCTGATTTCAATGTATTGATTTATGCAGAAGATATTAATGAAGCAATCAACGCATTTCAGAATAAAGAAATTCAGATTTTTGCGGATGATAAATTCATGTATCTAGCAGATGATTATACTTTTATTTCACTGCGTATTGTAAATGCAAAGGAACTTACAATCAATACTACTTTAAAGAAAATAGAAACTAATAAAGATCTGACAAAAGTTAACGTAGCTAAAAATCTGATTTTAGGAACTATTAAACGTGCATGTTTATTATCAACGGATCGAAAAATGATTCGTATTTTGTTAAAAGCAAACAAAGAAACGAATTTATTAAATATCCAGGGCAAGAGTGATAGAGGATCTATTAATGAAGATATTGAAGCAATCATTGATGGAAAAGATGCGGAGATTTGCCTTAATGGAAGCTATTTATTAGAAGTTTTGAATGCCATGGATTGTGAAAATACAGAGATTAGATTTGATGCAGCGAATGAAAGGATTCCAATGCTTGTAAAAAATGGAGATGATGAAGTAGTTACAGATTCCACTTATGCTATTGCATTATTAAAAAGGAAATAGGAAAGTCCTAAAGAAAAAATGATGAATGAGAATAATTTAGAATAGTAGAAAGGAAAATAATATGAATAAGAATGAGTATAAAGTGAATACATATGTTTTAATTAAGAATGGTGAAATTTATGAAATTGATGAAGAAGGGTGTGTGAAGAAAGCTAAGAATGGAGAAAATGTTCCATTTTATAGAAAACGAGAAATTTCAGAAGCACTTTGTAAAATGACAAAAAGAAAATCATCAAAATTTTTACTTGTAAAAAAAGATGACTTTATTCATATGGAACAAAACGGAGGAACAGAAAAAATTTTCTGTTCCTTAATGTTTCCATTGGCAAAAAACAAACCTTCTAAATGGGTTACATTTATGGATGATCTCGTAACTCTATTACCGCAGTTAAATAAGGAATATCATGAAAATCTTAATATGATTTCACAATGCGATAAAGAGTTGACAGATTTAATGCATATGATAGAAGGATCACATGTGAATTTAATTTCTTATATTCGATATTATAGGAAAATTAGAAAAAATAGATGCCTTAGAAGAGAATGCAAAACAAATGTTGAATTAATCGATCAAATTAGAAATTCTTTAAATTTTACATTTAAAGAAATAAATACAATGAAAGGGAGTTTGTATAATGCGTATTGTCCAATCTATAACTATAGAACAGATTGGATTGTTGATCAAAATCGTTTAGCTAATACGCTTACAACACATTGCCAGTAAAGGAGAAAATCATATGAGTAATAAATTTGAAAAACATGGTGGATTTGAAGATGTAAATATAAAAACATCTCAAACTCCGGTCAAAAGCAAACAGGCTTATTATGTATCAGTCTATTATAGCTTTTCACAGGAAAGTCCATTATATATGTTTGAGTCAGAAGAAGCAGCAGTTAAATTCATTAGAGAACAGTATAATGAAGAGTGGCAAATAACAATGAAAGAAAGAGAAGAGCATAATATTCCGGTTGAAGCAGATGAATTATTACGACAGATTTCAGATGATGGCCATTTCGCTAGAATTGAACAGGTTGATTATAATAATCCATGGTTTATGGAATGGAATGTTACAACTGTATGGAATGAACCAAAAACAGAAGGTGATCCTAAAACAAATGGGATTGCTTCAAAAGATAAAGGAGAACAAAATGGGAGAATTTAATGAAGCACAGGTGGCTGCAATCAAACATAAGAAAGGACCTATGTTGGTGTTGGCTGGTGCAGGGTCAGGAAAAACTACAGTATTAACATATCGTATTAAAAACCTGATCATGAACAGAGAAGTTAATCCAAAGAACATTTTAGTGCTTACATTCACGAAGGCAGCAGCAAAGGAAATGGAAGAACGTTTCCATGGTATGATGCCTAAAAGAAATCAAGTTACATTCGGAACATTTCATAGTGTTTTTCTAAGAATTTTAGTAAAACATGGAGGCTATTCTTACAAAAATATTGTTTCGCCAAGAGTGCAGACAGATATTATTCAAAGAGCAGCTACAGAACTTGATCATTATTTAGGTTCTGGTTTCCAGGAGTGTATGGATAAGACCAAGGAAATTATTTTGAATATCGAATTGATCAAAAATCATCGAATTAAAGATGTAAAAGAGATTTCGGAAAAAGAGTTAGAATTGAAAAACATGTCTGCAGATACAGCATGGCAATTTTATCAGTATTATCAGAATTATATGCAGCAAAAGCATATGATTGATTTTACTGATATGTTACTTCTTACTTATAATCTCTTTAAAGAGAAATCGGATGTTCTGGATTATTACAGGGATTTATATCGGTATATTATGGTTGACGAATATCAAGATACTAATCCAATCCA
>ENA-OPSQ01002288-OPSQ01002288.1-human-gut-metagenome-genome-assembly--contig:-NODE-2288-length-10982-cov-2.012446_pt1 | contig 10982 bp, 9 predicted proteins | sample MGYA00241456_ERZ501904 | MGnify/ENA primary metagenome ERZ501904 (study PRJEB25962, sample SAMEA2042452) | human gut metagenome | biome: human gut; feature: human-associated habitat; material: faeces...
TGACGGCGAGCATGCGCTCCAGTTTGCGCGACGCCTGCGGGCGGCGTTCTCGGAAGAGGGCATTGTTGTCAGCGCAGAATAATCATGAAAGGACAATAACATGCCAGAAGGTCCGGAGATCCGCCGCGCGGCGGATAGCCTGGAGGCGGCAATAAAGGGCAAACCTCTGACACACGTCTGGTTTGCCTTTCCTCAACTCAAGCCGTTTGAATCGCAGCTGGTGGGGCAGACGGTGACCCACATTGAAACGCGCGGCAAGGCGTTACTCACCCACTTTTCCCATAACCTGACGTTATACAGCCATAATCAGCTTTACGGTGTCTGGCGGGTGGTGGAGGCGGACGAGCAGCCGCAAACGACCCGCGTGCTGCGCGTGCGGCTACAAACGGCGGATAAGGCGATCCTGCTTTACAGCGCCTCTGATATCGAAATGTTAACGCCGGAGCAGCTGCTGACGCATCCGTTCTTACAGCGGGTCGGGCCGGACGTGCTCGACATGCGTCTGACGGCAAGCGATGTGAAAGCCCGGTTGTTATCCCCCACATTCCGCAACCGGCAGTTTTCCGGGCTATTGCTCGATCAGGCATTTCTGGCGGGGCTGGGAAACTACCTGCGGGTGGAGATCCTCTGGGAAGTGGGGCTGGCGCCGCGTCACAAAGCGTCGCAGCTGAGCGATGAACAGCTGGAGGCGCTGTCGCACGCGTTACTGGATATTCCACGGCTGTCGTACAACACGCGCGGCGTGGTGGATGAGAACAAGCATCACGGGGCGCTGTTCCGCTTCAAGGTGTTTCATCGGGCAGGTAAAAAGTGTGAGCGGTGCGGCGGGGTGATTGAGAAGGCGACGATCTCTTCCAGGCCGTTTTACTGGTGTCCGAACTGTCAGAGATGACGTCATGGTGTAGCGTAGGTTTTGCGATACTGTAGGGGCGTTTTCCCCATATTTTTACGAAAGCAGGTAATAAACCAGGCGTATTCGGAGAAGCCAACCTGTGCGGCAATCTCCCGTACCGTAGCGTTGCTGTGCAGTAATAATTCGCACGCCTGGCGGATGCGCCTCATCGTCAAATATTCCTGAATCGTCCCGCCGGTTTCATCGTGGAACCGGCGGGATGCATGTCCTCGGGAACAACCCATGGCTCTGGCGATCTCTTCCAGCGTACAGCGCTGATGAAAGCGGGTTTCGAGCCAGCGGATAATATTCGCCGAAAAGGTATTCTGCCCGGTGGCCTGCTCCTGCCAGGGTAACAGGCTGATCAACTGCATCACCAGAAATGCGCTGTCACTGATGCTGAATGTTTCACTTTTCATCAGGGCTTCAAAGCGATCCAGTACGTTCTCAATGACGGGTTGTACATCGTGCACATCAAAGACCCGGGCTTTTTCTCCGCGACCACACAACTGGCGAAGCAGTTTTCGCTGACGGGGGAAATCACGCAGATAGTGGTCAATCACTGAGCCGTTAAAGTGCAGCGTCGTGCGGTGGTAGATATTGCGTGCGTCCTGCTCGACGTAAACTTTGTGAAGTTTCCCCGGTGGGAAAATAAAGATCCGCCCGGGTTTAACGGTATATTGCTGATGCTCCATCAACGCGATCCCAACCCCCTGGGACACCGATAAAATTTCCACACATTGATGCCAATGATAGTAATTCGCTGGCATATCTTTCATGCGGTTAAAGTAGATCGACCTGTCTGTGAGATTGATATGTTCCAGATAACTGTTGTCTTCGGAACGCTGCATGGTAGCCCCTGGCTGCCTCGGAGAGGATGTGAACAAACTTAAACTTTTATCATCTTAACCAAATTTTACCGCCAAAATTCCAGCCAATATTGCTCTCAATAAACTGCGCTGTTTGAAAATACGACAATTATCACATTTGTCTGCGTCTCTGACTCCTTATGATGCCCCGAAATCATCAAATGAAACGAGGTTTCATTATGCAGGTAAGGAACGATTATTGCCAACTCGCAGAGGGTTGGATTGCCGCTGCTGTGCCCCATCTGACCCGGGAAAATACCCGTTTGCACATTGGGGAAACGGCAGCTCACTATACAGACGATATCGCGGGTATTGAGGGCTTTGCACGCCTGATGTGGGCGCTTGCGCCGCTGTTGAGCGGCGGCGAAGCGGAAGGGTATAGGGAAATATTTTTACAGGGCATCCGTAGTGGTTGCGACCCTCAGCATCCAGACTACTGGGGCGATCTGTCTGACAACGACCAACGCTGTGTCGAAATGGCGGCGTTTGGCCTGGCGCTGGCGCTACCTGACACCGGGATCTGGCAGGCGCTTTCGGCTACTGAACAGGACAATCTGGAACGCTGGCTGCGCCAGAGTGCCGAAATAACCATCCCCGATAATAACTGGCATTTTTTCCCGGTCCTGGTTCAGGTTGGACTGAAACGGGTAGGGCGCCATTACGATATGATGGTGATTGATAAGCATCTGAACGCGGTTGAACCCTTCTGGCTGGGTAACGGATGGTATTCCGACGGCGCCGGAAAGCCGCGCGATTACTACATTGCCAGGTTGTTTCATTTTTACAGCCTGTTGTATAGCCACTTTATGCAGGATGTCGATCCGTCGCGTTGTCTCTGTTATCGCCAGCGGGCGCATCAGTTCGCGGGCGACTACCTCCACTATTTCACCTGCGACGGCAATGCCATCCCCTTTGGCCGTAGCTTGACCTACCGCTTTGTGCAGGCCGCATTCTGGAGCGCAGTGGCCTATACCGGGCTGGATGTTTTCTCGCCAGGGGTCGTCAAAGGCCTGATCCTTCGCCATCTTGACTGGTGGATGGCGCAGCCCTTTATGGATAATGACGGCTTATTTACCCTGGGTTATACCTATCCGAACCTGGTGATGACGGAAGATTACAATAGCCCGTGCTCACCCTGGTGGGCATGCAAAACATTATTGATTCTTGCATTACCGGATGATAGCCCGTTCTGGCAGGCTGAGGCCGCACCGCTGCCAGCGCGGGAAAATATTCATCAGATAAAAGAGGCCGGGCAAATCATCGTACATGCCGACGAAAACCGGCACGCATGGATGCTGATGTCGGGTCAGTACGATCGTAATAACTTCGTCAATTTCGAGGCGAAATACAGCAAGTTTGCCTATTCCAGCCATTTTGGATTCACGCTTACGCGGGGAAATGACGCCCTGAATCATGCGGCATGCGATTCGATGCTGATATTCAGTGAGCAGGACAACTACTGGCGCGGACGTCGCGAGTGCACCTCTGTCGACATGACTGACGCCTGGCTCCGCAGCACCTGGCAACCCTGGCCGGATGTATTTGTCACGACCTGGCTTATCCCGCATCAACAGGGGCACATCCGACTCCACCGGGTTGAAACCCAGCGCGCGCTCGACAGCGTCGAGGGTGGATTCGCCATCAATCGTCATTTACTCGCGGAAACAAGTAAAGCTTCTCATGAGGTAGCCCTGAACACCTTGTCCGGGTGTAGCCAGATTGTGGATCTGCTCTGCGAGCGTCACGCGCTGACCGTCACGACGGCTCCCAACAGCCACATTCTCCATGCTGCACCGGGCGAGATCCCCTGCCTGGGCGCCGTGCTTGAACCCGGTACGCACTGGCTGGCGTGTGCCGTAACGGCCACGATGGCCTCTGTCCTGCCGCCACCGATGACGCTGGCCTTCGATCGCCTGAGCCAGGTTCTCACGCTGAACACGAAAACCCTACACATACAATAGCTGGCGCACCTGGCGTGCGTGCGGAGAAAGATAACCATGAACCCTGTTCAATCAACACGTTCGGCTTATATCAAACTAAGCCTCTTCGTTTTTCTGTTTACCTTTACCTGGGCTGCAAGTTTTGGGCTTTATGCCATCTGGCTGGGGGATAAAGCCGGACTTGATGGCATAGAAATTGGCACCGTGTTCGCCGTTAACGGCGTTTTTGCTGTCATTTTTAAGCCTATTTATGGCTATATCATGGACAAAATGGGCATGAAAAAACATCTGCTTTACTTTGTCTGCGCCGTTTCAGCATTGATGGCTCCCTTTTTTATCTGGTGCTATCTGCCGCTGCTGGAGACTCATTTTGTCAGCGGCATGATCGTCGGCGCCTTGTTTTTCAGTCTTGGATGGTACGCAGGCGTTGCGGCCGAAGAGTCTTATGTCGATCGTTTCAGCCGTTTATACGATATGGAGTTTGGCCGTATCCGCATGTGGGCCGCACTGGGATGGGCGTCGGCCTCCTCATTTTCCGGTTACCTCTATAACATCTCGCCAAAAATTAACTTTGTTATCAGTAGCGCTTCCGCACTGTGCATGCTTGCGGTGCTGCTGACGCTCAAAGTCGATCATTTCGGTCAGGAAGAGAATAACGTTCTGTCGAAAGAAAAAATTGTGATTGGCGATGTATATAACCTGCTACGTAACAAAAAATTCTGGACCTTTGCGCTCTACATCGCCGGCGTGGCATGGATGATGTTTATCGCTGAACAACAGTTTTCACGCTACTTCGTCACCTTCTTCAGCACAAAAGAAGAGGGGAATGCCATGTTTGGTTATATGAGTACAACGCAATCTGCGACGGAGTTTTTCGGCATGATGTTAGTGCCTGCCCTCATAAATCGCATTGGAGCAAAACAGGGGTTATTGCTCACCGGACTGGTGATCAGCCTGCGATTAATTGTTTCCGGGCTGACAAACGATCCGGTCATTATCTGCCTTATCAAACCCCTGTACGGGATCGAAATCGCCCTGATTCTGGTCTCGGTCTTTAAGTACATTGCCGAACATTTTGATAAGCGTGTCAACGCCACGATGTATCTGCTGGGGTATCAGGCGATGATCTATGTGGGATCAATCGTTGTTGCGCCTCCGGCCGGCTATGCCTACCAGACAATTGGGTTTGAACACACCTATCTGGTTATGGGGCTGATAGCACTGGTGTTTACGGGGATTTCTGCTTTTACCCTCTCCGCGTGTTACCAGCATAAAAAGGTCCCGGACCTTCCGTCACCGGGTCAGGAAGCCCTTCACTGAAGCAACGAGAACGAGAGAATGATGTCTGAGAATATACGTAAGGAACCGATTGTCCCTGTTATGCTTCGCCATGGTGAGCGCGCGGCGATTGCAACGAAAATCCGTGATGCCATGCCGCTTATCGCCAGCGCGGTTGAACGGAACATGACCTGGTTCGGACAGCGCTTTCCCGATGCGGCCTGCCGTAACGGTCAGTATCCGGTGATTGATAATCAGGAATGGACGACCGGTTTCTGGACCGGGCAGCTGTGGCTCGCCTGGGAGTGGACCGGGGAAGCGAGCTATCGCACATTAGCCGAACAGCACGTCCGCTCATTTGGCGAGCGGATTGCCAAACGAGATTGTACTAACCACCACGATCTGGGGTTCTTATACAGTCTTTCCTGTATCGCAGGCAGCAAACTAACGGGCGATAGAGAGGCAAAATACATCGCCCTACAGGCTGCTGAATTGTTAATGGAGCGCTACCATCACCGCTGCGGCATTATTCAGGCGTGGGGAGAGCTGGATAACCCTGAGCAGCAGGGAAGAATGATCATCGACTGCAATATGAATTTGCCGCTGTTATATCAGGCCAGCCTTGCCACCGGGGAGCCACGCTATGCTGAAGCGGCGAAAAGGCATATTGAACAGGCCCGACGCTATATCGTTCGTGAAGATGGTTCTACATTCCATACGTACTATATGGATGTCAGAACCGGTGAGCCACGGTTTGGCAATACCCATCAGGGGTTCTCTGATGATTCCTGCTGGTCGCGCGGGCAGGCCTGGGGCGTGTATGGTTTTCTGCTTAATTATCTCTACACCGGTGATAAAAAGCTGCTGGCGCTGAGCCAGACCCTGGCAAACTACTTTATCAACCGGCTGCCGGACGATCTTATTTGCTATTGGGATTTGGCGTTAACCGACCCGAATAGTGAGCGAGACAGTTCTGCCAGCGCCATTCTCGCTTGTGCACTGCTGGAGCTGGTGAAACAGCTACCGGTGACCCATCCTGATCGTGAAAGCTATGAGGCGCTAGGGTTAAAAATCATTGAAAGCATGATCGATCGCTATTTCAATCTGACGCATCAGCAGGGGGAAGGACTTCTCAACCATTCTGTTTATCATTTTAAAGGTAACGTTGGCGTAAATGAATGCTGTGCCTGGGGAGATTATTTCCTGATGGAAGCCATCGCGCGGGCAACGTCGTCATGGAATAGTTACTGGTAATATCTCGCTCTCCCTGTTCTCTAAATTATGTCTTTAATCAGGCAGGGGAGCGCTTATCTCTGTAATGGCAAGGATAATATAATGAAAAGAAAAAGCGTAATTATATTCGCTGCAATAACGTTTTCTTCACTGGGTGTGTGTGCAGAAAATAATAATACTATTACTGCTGCGCAGGTAAAAGCGACACCGTATACTACGGTGTTCTTTGCCCCGCGTACGCAATACCGCACCGCCAGTGAAAGTTTTTTACAACGGTTGATGTTAACAGGCGTTGTTCAGGATCCTGACAGCATCCTGAAAAGCATGTACTGGAGTTTTGAAACCGATGCCGATTTAGGTAAGCACATGGATCAGTGGAAAAGCAGTTACCAGGAAGCGGAGTTCAATAAGCCCTTCTCGCTAGGTGCCAGCCAGTTCTGGCTGGAACCAGGAACCGTTTTTCATTGGGAATCGGCAGGGTCACGCATCGATCCCTACATTGGCATTGGTTACCATTTTGATCCAACGTTGGGGGCGGTACTGCGCTATCGCTACAATCATCAGAATCATGACAGTGAAACACGTCAGGGTGAGTGGGATGATTCGTCGGAGCATCGCGTGGATATTTATCTGACAAAATATTTTACTCCAGACTTTTGGGTGCAATATAACCCAACGTATTACAGTAAAACGCACTCTGATAAATTCGTGTATGCCAATGGTAAAAACCACACCTTACAGCACAACGTTGTTTTTAATTTCCATACTACGCCACGGTTTTATCCCTTCTTTGAACTTGGCTATCTTGATGAATATAAAGATGGCGATGATACAAAAAGTGAATATCAGCTGCGAGTGGGGTTCAAATACAATTTAAAATAAAAAAACGCGCCCTTGGGCGCGTTTTTGCAGATGTAACGAATTAACGTTTAATATCTGATTTGAAATCACGCTGCTCGTAGCCGGTATACAGCTGACGAGGACGCGCGATTTTCATGCCTTCGCTGTGCATTTCGTTCCAGTGCGCAATCCAGCCCACGGTACGCGCCATGGCGAAGATTACGGTGAACATGGAAGACGGAATGCCCATCGCTTTCAGAATAATGCCAGAGTAGAAATCGACGTTCGGGTAGAGTTTCTTCTCGATGAAGTACGGGTCGTTCAGCGCGATGTGTTCCAGCTCCATCGCCACTTCCAGCAAATCATCTTTGGTGCCCAGCTCTTTCAGCACTTCGTGGCAGGTCTCACGCATGACGGTCGCGCGCGGGTCGTAGTTTTTGTAAACACGGTGACCGAAGCCCATCAGACGGAAGGAGTCATTCTTGTCTTTCGCGCGGCGCACGAACTCAGGAATGTGCTCAACGGAGCTGATTTCTTCCAGCATCTTCAGTGCCGCTTCGTTCGCGCCGCCGTGCGCCGGTCCCCACAGGGAGGCGATGCCCGCAGCGATACAGGCGAATGGGTTCGCGCCGGAAGAGCCCGCGGTACGGACGGTAGAGGTCGAGGCGTTCTGTTCGTGGTCAGCGTGCAGGATCAGAATACGGTCCATCGCGCGTTCCAGCACCGGGTTCACTTCGTACTCTTCGCACGGCGTGGAGAACATCATGCGCAGGAAGTTACCCGCGTAGGAGAGGTCGTTGCGTGGGTATACAAACGGCTGACCGATAGAGTATTTGTAACACATCGCCGCCATGGTAGGCATTTTAGACAGCAGACGGAACGCCGCGATATCACGGTGACGTGGGTTATTCACGTCCAGAGAATCGTGGTAGAACGCCGCCAACGCACCGGTAATACCGCACATGACCGCCATCGGGTGAGAGTCACGACGGAACGCATGGAACAGACGGGTAATCTGCTCATGGATCATGGTGTGACGGGTCACGGTGGTTTTAAATTCATCGTACTGGGCCTGCGTCGGTTTTTCGCCGTTCAGCAGGATGTAGCACACTTCCAGATAGTTGGATTCGGTGGCTAACTGATCGATGGGGAAGCCGCGATGGAGCAGGATACCTTCGTCACCGTCAATGTAGGTGATTTTGGATTCGCAAGATGCGGTGGAGGTGAATCCAGGGTCAAAGGTGAATACCCCTTTGGAACCCAGCGTACGGATATCAATAACATCCTGACCGAGCGTGCCTTTTAGCACATCCAGTTCAATAGCATCATCACCATTTAGGGTGAGTTTTGCCTTTGTATCAGCCATTTACGGTCTCCTTAGCGCCTTATGCTTAAGACTGCGCTTTACCGGATTTGCTTTCAGCTGTTAATCATCGTTACCAGATTGTTATTTGGCTTACCGCTCAGCTCACGAGGAGAAACCAGGGTACAGAGCTATGGCGCCTTGCAGGTAAACGAATGAAATATCAGTGAAACAACAGCAAATCAGCGTTTTTGCAGTCCGAATTATTCAAACCTGTATATCACTAATAACTGTCCTGATAACTTCGGTCAATACCATCACACTGTTACATAACTATTTGTCAGGTGAAAGAGAGACCTCATAACTTTTGCGCATTATATGCCTTTTCTGCTGACGTTTGTAACAATATTGTTTAACATTTGTCAAATCAGATGATTAAAAATTAAAAAGATGTTGTTATCGTGACCCCGATCACTGTTCCAGAGAAAACCCAACAAACTGTATGTAGGTTAATTGTAATGATTTTGTGAACGGCCTATACTGCCGCCAGGTCTCCGGAACACCCTGCAATCCCGAGCCACCCAGCGTTGTAACGTGTCGTTTTAGCATTTGGAAGCAATGTTTTGCATGACGCGCAGTTATAGAAAAGGAACGCTGTCTGACCCGCATCGCAGTCCGGAGGAAGGAAACAATAAGAACAGCATGTGGGCGTTATTCATGATAAGAAATGTGAAAAAACAAAGACCTGTCAATCTGGATCTCAAAACGATCCGATTCCCTGTAACAGCAATAGCGTCCATTCTGCACCGTGTTTCTGGTGTGATTACGTTTGTGGCGGTCGGTATCTTGCTGTGGTTACTGGGAACCAGCCTCTCATCCCCTGAAGGATTCCTCCAGGCCTCAGCCATCATGAACAGCTTCTTCGTGAAATTTATCATGTGGGGCATTCTGACCGCGCTGGCCTATCACGTGGTTGGCGGCGTTCGCCATATGCTGATGGACTTTGGCTACCTGGAAGAGACGTTCGAGGCCGGTAAACGTACCGCTAACATTTCATTTGTGATCACTGTCGTGCTTTCACTTCTCGCAGGAGTTCTCGTATGGTAAGCAACGCCTCCGCATTAGGACGCAACGGCGTACATGACTTCATCCTGGTCCGTGCTACCGCCATCGTTCTCACCCTTTACATCATCTATATGATCGGTTTCTTCGCGACCAGCGGGACGCTGACGTGGGAAATCTGGAGTGGTTTCTTCGGATCGGCCTTCACCAAAGTGTTCACCCTGCTGGCCCTGAGCGTGGTGGCCGGTCTGCGGGCCCTGTTCTCCATCCTTATTCATGCCTGGATTGGCATGTGGCAGGTGTTGACCGATTACGTTAACCCGCTGGCGATTCGCCTTCCGCTGCAACTGATTATTGTTGTTGCTCTGCTGGTTTACGTCATTTATGGATTTGTTGTGGTGTGGGGTGTGTAATGAAACTGCCAGTCAGAGAATTTGATGCTGTTGTGATTGGTGCGGGTGGCGCAGGTATGCGCGCCGCACTGCAAATTTCCCAGAGCGGCCAGACCTGTGCGCTGCTCTCTAAAGTATTCCCGACCCGTTCCCACACTGTGTCTGCGCAGGGCGGTATCACCGTTGCGCTGGGTAATTCCCATGAAGATAACTGGGAATGGCACATGTACGATACGGTAAAAGGTTCCGATTACATCGGTGACCAGGATGCCATCGAATATATGTGTAAAACCGGCCCGGAAGCGATTCTGGAGCTGGACCACATGGGTCTGCCGTTCTCCCGTCTGGAAAATGGCACCATCTATCAGCGTCCGTTTGGCGGCCAGTCGAAAAACTTCGGCGGCGAGCAGGCGGCACGTACCGCAGCGGACCGTACCGGCCACGCGCTGCTGCACACGCTGTATCAGCAGAACCTGAAAAACCACACCACCATCTTCTCCGAGTGGTATGCGCTGGATCTGGTGAAAAACGCCGATGGCGCCGTGGTGGGTTGTACCGCCCTGTGCATCGAAACCGGTGAGGTGGTCTACTTCAAAGCCCGCGCAACCGTGCTGGCGACCGGCGGCGCAGGCCGTATCTATCAGTCCACTACCAATGCCCATATCAACACCGGTGACGGCGTTGGGATGGCGATCCGCGCTGGCGTGCCGGTGCAGGACATGGAGATGTGGCAGTTCCACCCAACCGGTATCGCGGGTGCGGGCGTACTGGTGACAGAAGGCTGCCGTGGTGAAGGTGGTTACCTGCTGAACAAACATGGCGAGCGCTTCATGGAGCGTTATGCGCCAAACGCGAAAGACCTGGCGGGCCGTGATGTGGTGGCGCGTTCCATCATGATCGAAATCCGTGAAGGCCGCGGCTGTGACGGCCCTTGGGGTCCACACGCGAAGCTGAAACTCGACCATCTGGGTAAAGAAGTGCTGGAATCCCGTCTGCCGGGCATTCTGGAGCTGTCCCGCACCTTCGCGCACGTCGACCCGGTGAAAGAGCCAATTCCGGTTATCCCAACCTGTCACTACATGATGGGCGGTATTCCGACCAAAGTGACCGGTCAGGCGCTGACCGTGAACGAGCAGGGCGAAGACGTGGTCATCCCTGGCCTGTTCGCGGTAG
>ENA-OPSQ01002293-OPSQ01002293.1-human-gut-metagenome-genome-assembly--contig:-NODE-2293-length-10973-cov-3.594706_pt1 | contig 10973 bp, 9 predicted proteins | sample MGYA00241456_ERZ501904 | MGnify/ENA primary metagenome ERZ501904 (study PRJEB25962, sample SAMEA2042452) | human gut metagenome | biome: human gut; feature: human-associated habitat; material: faeces...
GTCAGCGCCGCCACATTGGAAACAATGACGATGGCGATAACATACCGGAATGTAAACCACACGGAATTCCAGAAGTATCTGTCAGACAGGATTTCGATGAAATTGGAAAGGCCGACAAAATCGTATTCTTTTTTCAGCCCGTTCCAGTTGGTCAGGGAATAAAAAACGCCGGAAAGTGCAGGATACAGCTTAAAGAGGATGTACACTGCCAGCGCCGGTGCGCAAAACAGCAGCAAACGGATATTCTGCTTTCGCGTATTTTTCATAGTTCCACGCCTCCATGGGAAGGAAAAAGCCTCGCAGAGTCTGCCGCCCGCAGGCGGCAGACTCTGCGAGGCTTTTTGGCACACGGAGGAGGGCAGGAACCCCTGCCCTCCTTTCATATAAATTCAGCTCAGCGCATTGGCAGCCCGGAAAGCAGCATCCAGCCGCTCAATGATTTCGTCCACAGTCACGCTGCCGACATAGTACTCCTGCAGCAGACGACCCTGCTCATCGGTAACGGAGGAGGGGAGCACCAGATCCTGATAGGCGCGTCCGGCGGCAACATAGGCCGAGGCGTCGGCGACCCAGGAATATGCCTCATAGTCGTGGCAGTCAGCCAGAGGATTGAAAGAGCATGCCTGGAACAGCGCGGAAGAATCCTTGGCATCCAGCACATAGTTTGCAAACTTCAGCGCCAGATCCAGTTCCTTGCTGTCAGGATGTACGCCTAGAGTAGTGGAAGTGGACAGGTTGACACGGGTGCAGTTGGGATCCTCGTTGATGGGCAGCGCAAAGACGCCCAGCTCCATGTCGGGATTGGTGGTCATAATGGTATTGGAAGCCCAGGTGCCCTGAACGAACATGGCAGCCTTGCCGAGGGCAAAGTCAGCAGCGCCGGCTTCGGATCCCTCTTCCATGGCGCGGTCGGTACCGTTGGCCATGATCAGGTCGATGACATCAAAGATCTCGCGAACTTCTTCGTAGGAACCTTCGTCCTTGTACATCCGCTCCAGCCAGTCGTTCAGCTTGCCGGAAACGATGTCACCCAGAGTCAGACCGGTCATCAGCTGGGGCACCCACTGCTCCTGGAACGCCAGCATGAAAGGAGTATAGCCCTTTGCCTTCAGGGTCTCGCAGATGGCTTCCAGATCAGACAGAGTATCGGGTGCTTCCAGACCACACTCGGCAAAGATGGCCTTGTTATACAGCACGCCCCATGCCTGGCTCTCGATGGGAACTGCCAGCAGCTTGCCGTCGATGGTAACGGTCTCCTTGACATTCTCGTAGATCACGTCTGCCAGAGCCTCGCCGGACAGGTCATACAGATAGCCTGCATCGTTGTAAGTACCCAGGTTGTTGCAGTGCAGTGTGTACAGATCTGGAGCATCATCACCGCTCAGACGGGCCTGCAGAATGCTCTCGTACTGGTCGGAGCTGGGCATTTCCAGACTGACGGTGACCTTAATGTTCTCTTCGGCCAGCATCTTCTCTTCAAATTGCTTTGCATACGTCTCCCACTGATCCATGTACTGGGGGAAGCTCATCATGATGTTCAGTTCTGCTTCACGGGGTTCCTCATTGGTAGCGCCGGAATTCTGGACAGAGGGCTTTGTCTCGCTGCCGGCCGTTTCCGGATTCCCGGCCTGCTTGCTGCCACATGCAGCCATGGAAAAAACCATGCACAGAGCCAGTATCATTGCCAATAACTTCTTCATTGTTGTTCCTCCTCATAATGTGTTTGGTGGATTTGCTACAATGACAGTATAGCAGAAGAGAAAGAAAATAGCATTTTCACCTAAGGGGTTGTTGTATTGTCTTTTTTTAAACTCTCACGGACCTCTCCCGGCGTTTTGCCAAAATGTTTCTTAAAGGTTTTGTAAAAATGTGCCAAATCAAAATATCCGACCATGGCACCTACGTCTTTCAGCGGCGCATCAAATTCCACGATTAGTTCATATGCCCGTTTCATACGAAGGGACGTTACATATTCTGTAAAACCTTCGTTTCTGTCCGCTTTGAAGGCCTTGCTCAGATATTCTTTTGTGACGTGAAATTCATCCGCCGTTTGCTCCAGGGTTATGCCCTGATCGTATTGCGTCCGGATATATCTGCACACGGCTTCGATATCCAGCCTGTTTCGCTGCTGTTTCTCTATGCAGCGCATTGTGTCACAGTACCGTTCCTGAATAAAGTCGATCAGCTGCTTCAGCGTATTGTCACGGCTGAATACAAACGTCGGCCCCTTTACACCAAACACGTCTTCTCTTCTCAGCCCGGCAGAATCAATATACTTCTGAAGCGTAAACAGCATTGCATAGTAGATTCCGACCATGACGGCAGTAGGCGGCTGTTCCCCTTCCTGCTCACGGACGATCTCATAAAGACGTGCCATCTGTCGGCGGATAATGCCGCCGTTTCCCACTTTCAGGGCCGTTTCCAGCTTGTTTCGTATATCATAATAGTCCTTCTCCCAGCCGTCGGCAAAAAGCCCCGCCTCTATAACCGCTCTCGGTCTGGCCGTTTCCTCCCGGTTCAGGATGTCTGCGCACCGCTGCAGCTGCTGGTTCAATTCCAGTGCCTTGATGGGCTTCAGGAGGTAATCTGTTACGCCCAATTTCAGTGCGCTCCGGACGTAGGCAAAGTCGTCGTAGCCGCTGATAATCAGAATCGGCATTTGGAAGCCCTCCGCACGAAGCGCCTGCACCAGTTCAATGCCGCTGATTCGCGGCATCCGCACGTCTGTGATCACGATGTCCGGGAGCACTTTTCGAATCAGTTCCAAGCCTGTTTCACCGTCTGCAGCTTCACCGACCACTTCCAGCCCAAGCCGATTCCATTGAGCCAGTTTCATGACAACGCCACGCGTCCAGGGCTCATCGTCAATGATCACTACTTTTCGCACCATTCTTATTCCCCCTCTTCATATAGGGCTTGCATCCGCACACTGACAGTCGTGCCCGTTTCGGGACTGCTGTCGATCGATACGCCATGACCTTCTTTTGCGCTGCGCAGTTTGATTCTGGCATGAACATTTGCCAGGCCAATATGGGATCCGGACCTCAACGCTTTAACTGTATCATTTTCAATTTTTTCTCTAATCTGTTTGAGGCGTTCTGAATCAAATCCAATACCATTATCTCTGACGCAAATCAAAAGTTCACCATCTGATGTGATATGGCTTTCAACCGTCAATATCCAATCTCCTGCTTTTTCCAGGAGACCATGCTCAAAGCTGTTTTCTGCCAGCGGCTGTAAAATCAATTTTGGAATCAGACATTTCAGCGTACCCGGTTCAAGATCCAGTTTCAGCTGAACCTTGCCGCCAAAACGCTCATTCTGGATCATAACATAGCTCTTTAGATATTCCACTTCCTCCTCCAGACATACCATCTCCTTGGAGAAGTTCAAAGAATACCGCATGATGTCACTCAACGCCAAAGTAACTGAATAGACCTCCGGGGCATCTTTCTCCAAGGCCATGCCGCCGATGACCTGAAGGGTATTGTACATGAAATGCGGGTTGATCTGCGCCTGAAGTGCCCGCAGCTGAGCATTTCGCTTTTCCAATTTCGCTTGATACTGCTGAGCGATCAGTTCCTTGTTCCGGGTAATCATGTGGTTAAAGCTATCCTGCAAGATGCCGATCTCGTCCTCCCGACTCTCAAGCGTACTGCCGGAGTATTCGTTCAGCGTAATGGTCTTCATTTCTTCAGACAATTCACGGATCGGTCTGCTGATAGCTTTCGAGTAGACGACAGAACATACAATACTGGCCAGAACTGCAATAATTGCCACAAAGATACCGCTCGCCACCGTTGGGAATAATGCATCCACGATTGTCTGATTGGGAATGGTGAGAAGAATCTGCATCTTGCCGCCACTGACAGATCGGTAAAACCAGAACTGGTCATCATAGGAAGCTTCCTTACGTCCTCCATCTGCCAGTTCCCTGCGAATTCCCTCTACCACGGTTTCGCCCATATCCCAATTTATTCCGTAATCGGCAACAATTAACTCATTCTGATCATTGAACACCAGAATTGTCTCTTCTGGAACGGTCTTAATCTCATCCAGTATATCTTCCAGATGATAAGGGCGCAGGTGCAATACAACCAATGCAATTTGCTGTTTATCATCGAACCGATGGATCTGATGATATGCCAGGATTTCATTCCCATCGCGTAGAAACACCTGATTGGACTGCAGTTCATCGGCCCGTAGTTCCCACTGAGCCAGTTTGTCCCCGGTTTCATCCACCCGGGCGCCGGAGCGTTCTGCGATCAGCACCTCATCTTCCGCCAGATTGAATAATTCGATGGAATTGATGTTGCTGTCCATACTGATGACTGTATTCATGACTGTGATGATCCGCCAGCGGGCAGAGTAATCCAGGCTTCCATCCTGGGTGCACCAGCGAAGAATGTCCGCCTTTACATCCTTGTCCACTTCAAATTCATAGAAACGATCCATCATATCACTATTTTCTACCGCCAGTCGGTCCTGCAGCCAACCACTGCTCATCCGATGGTCATAAATCAACTGATCCCGCATGGTCTTATATGTAATCGTGATCGCTACAATTGAGACCAACAGAATTGGGATTAGGGTAAATGCAAGCATGGAAACCAAGATCTTTTTGCGGATCGAAATATTCCGAAATCGTGTCATTGCACAAATCACCTCTGCTTCATTTGCCATTATATAGGTATTATATCACAATTTCTCCACATTTCCACACCAAGTTCCATTGTTATTTATTGCTTTAGCGTTGCGCATTTTTAATCACAGTTGGTCAGTTTTTACGATTAATATTAATCTGGATGGTACAAAGTACTGGTTCTATAGTGAAATCTACAATACCGTTCGTGCTATCGATCAGGATCACATTGTGATCTTCGAAGAATTTAATGATTGGAGCATTGCGGAAAACCGTCCTGAACGTCAAAACTGGACAAACTACATGTTCGAAAAGCATCCTTACGATATGTCTAATGCCACCAGTTGGGACGCACAGAAAAACCTCGCAAATAACACAGTTTCCACATTGTCAAGCATTCAAAACTCGTGGAACATTCCCCTGCTGGTTGGTGAATTTTGTCTCTACTACTTCACCGACGTGTGGGATGACTTCCTCTCTGATTTGAATGAAGCAAATATTTCCTGGACCAACTGGACATATAAAGCGCGGGGAACCAAATTCGAAAGCGGCGGCGGAAACTGGGGTTATTATAATACATATACGGGTACTGACCCTGATTTGATGCATGACTCCTACGATGAAATCAAAGCAATCTGGCAGAACACCCGAACTGAAAGTGCATTTTCCGCAAATCAGCCCCTAATCAATACTGTATCTGCTCGTGCCGATGGCAGCACAAATTATCCGTATGTTGCACTTGATCGCACAAATTGGACTATTTTGGCAACACACACCTCCAGTGATCCATATAATCCTGTTGGGTATATGATTGATGGGGACAGCAGTACCAGATGGAGTACTGGACCAGGTCAAGCATTTGGACAAAGTATTACAATAAACTTTGGCCAGAGCGAAAACTTTGACAAAATCGAAATGGACCATGACGGAAGTGATTATCCCGGCGGATACAAAGTCGAAATCTCTTCTGATGGAATCAATTACACGCAAGTCACTCTTAATAATGTAGACATTGGCTTTGGGGCTAAAATGGTTTTGATTCCATCCACTCCTCAAACTGCTCAGTATGTCAGAATATCTATCACAGACAGTTCGAGATCGAGTTGTTGGTGGTCGATTACAGAACTCAATATTCTTTGGAAGAACGTTAACTGGTAACAGAACCCGGGGGCATCAGTGTTGATGCCCCCTTCACCTTTCTTCATTTACTATTTTATCGATTGCCAAAGGTTCCATTAAATGGTATACACATATTTATCTGCTTGCCTGCAGATTCAACTGTTCACTTATACATAACAACACCCTTTAATTTACCCTGAACCGTCTATCTTTTATGCCAATTCCGTCGAACTATGACGACAAAAAGTCCATAAAAACAAATAGGGATGTGCAAAACTTTTTTCCTGCACATCCTCAGTCTGTCAAAGACCCCATGCTTTCAGCAAGCGAAAGCATGGGGTCTTAAGAAATTGTGTATCTGACATGCTGTCAACATCTTCGGAAATGTGCTCTTTACCCATTTTTCCTTTAAACTTTTCTCGAGCCAGCTTAATTGCATCCTTATCAAGGCAGTCTATGGAAACATGAATCTCCTATCACGGGATGATGTAGAGGATAATATCATGCGTTTGGAAAGCCGGGAGGTAGCGGAAGAGTTGCTGGGGATGGCATAAAAAACAAAATGCCTGTGTACCGTCAATTTTGCGATACACAGGCCTCGTTTTTTCAAACTATCAGCCCCACAATGTACTTTACTTCCACCTTATGTCCCGCAGCAACCCGGCTATTCCGCTCATATTTCACGCTTCGTATGGTATTCATCTTCTTGACCATCTGGCCGCCGACGGAGCCGGCTTCGCGGGAGGTCAGGTGACCGTTGTAACCGTTGGTCAGGTTCACGCCAACCTCGCTGGCAGCCTGCATCTTAAACTTGTCCATCGCTTCCCGAGCCTGGGGAATGTTGATCTGATTGTTGCTCTTCATACCGTTTTCTCTCCTTTTTGCTTTCTCGCGGTTTTGTTCCGCAACCATAGCTTTGCCAATATTTTTTGGAGTATTAGCGTGAATTTCCGGAAGGAAATACAGAAAATGACAGATTTTATTGACACCCCCTTCAGATTCTGCACAGATTTTCCCGCGCGGTTGCATTCAATCGGGATTTGTGATATAGTAAGGTAAAATGGATAAAGACGTGGGTGATATTTGTGAAAATCATGATTATCGGCGACGGAAAAATCGGCAGTGTCCTTGCTGAGCAGCTGTCGAAGGAAAAGCATGAAGTGACGCTGGTGGATCGCTCCGGGGTCAGGCTGGATCAGTCCAACAACGAGCTGGACGTGATGGTCGTGGAGGGCGACGGCGCTTCCCGGGAGGTTCAGCTGGAGGCAGGAGCGGATCAGGCAGACCTCGTCATTGCCTGTACCGGCGCGGACGAGCTGAACCTGCTGTGCTGCCTCATCGGCAAGAAGCTGGGCGCGCGGCACACCATTGCCCGGGTGCGCAACCCCATGTACGTGGAGGAGCTGAACCTCATCAAGGACGATCTGGGGCTCAGCATGGCCATCAACCCCGAGGAAGCCTGCGCCACGGAAATGGCCCGGGTACTGCGGTTCCCCTCGGCCATCAAAATCGACACCTTTGCCAGAGGGCATGTGGAAATTCTCAAAACCGGCGTGACGGCGGGTTCCCCGCTGGACGGCATGGCGCTGAAGGACATCGGAAAGTTCCGTGCCAACGTGCTGATCTGCGCGGTGGAGCGGGGCGAGCGGGACGTCATTATCCCCTCCGGTGAGTTCCAGCTGAAGGCCGGGGACCGGATCTCCGTGGTGGCAAGTCCGCAGGAGGCGCAGCGGTTTTTCCGGCAGGTCGGCGTGGCGAAGACCCGGGTGCGGCAGGTCATGCTGATCGGCGGCGGACGGATGGGCTATTATCTTGCCCGGCAGCTGCTGGCGACCGGCATGGACGTGAAGATCATCGAATCGGACGCGAAGCGCTGCGAGGAGCTGAGCCAGCTCCTGCCGGAGGCGACGATCCTCCACGGCGACGGTACGGATCAGCGCCTGTTACAGGAGGAAGGCATCGAGCACATGGATGCCATTGCGGCGCTGACGGGCATTGACGAAGAAAACATCATCATTTCCCTGTTTGCCGGGAGGACGACCCGCGCCAAGGTCATTACCAAGGTCAACCGCAGCTCCTATGAGCCGCTGGTGGGCAGCCTGTCTCTGGATTCCGTGTTCTATCCCCGGAATATCTGTGCGGACAACGTGGTGCGCTACGTCCGGGCCATGCAGAATTCCGACGCTTATGCCAGCATGGAGACGCTGTGCAAGATCGTCAGCAATAAGGTCGAAGCGATGGAGTTCCGGGTCACGGCCAGCGCCGATTTCTGCGGCATCCCATTGCAGGATCTGCACCTGAAGGACGGCCTGCTGATCGGCTGCATCTCCCGGGGCGGCAAGACCATTACCCCCCGCGGCAGCGACACCATCGAGGTGGGGGACAGCGTGATCGTGGTCGCAGCCCACAGCGGACTGAGAAGCCTCAACGATATCTTCACCACCCGGCGGTAAGGGGGAACGGACATGAATTATCCCTTGCTTCGCTATCTTTTTGGCATGATCCTGCTGATCGTGGCGGCGTTTCTGGTGCTTCCGCTGGCGGTCGCCGTGATCTACGGGGAAAGCTCCGGCATTTACTTTTTGTACACCATGATCGCGCCGGGACTGCTTGGCTTCCTGCTGACCCGGTTCAAGCCCGCCAAGCGGGACATGTACGCCCGGGAAGGATTCGTCTTTACGGCGCTGGCATGGGTGGTCATCTCCCTGATCGGCGCGGCGCCCTTTACTCTGTCCGGGCAGATCCCCAGCTACTTAGACGCCGTGTTTGAGACGGTTTCCGGCTTTACCACCACCGGCGCCAGCATCCTGACCGATGTGGAGGCGCTGGACAACGGGATGCTCTTCTGGCGCAGCTTCACCCACTGGTTGGGGGGCATGGGCATTCTGGTGTTCATGCTGTCGCTGGTGAACATGGGCGGACAGGCCAACCACCTGCTCCGGGCGGAAAGCCCCGGCCCCACTGTGAGCAAGATGGTGCCGAACATGCGCAAATCCGCCGCCATTCTTTACGGTATTTACATCGTCATGACGGCGGTGGAGGTGGTGCTGCTGCTCCTTGGGGGAATGCCCCTGTTTGACAGCCTGTGTACCGCCTTCGGCACCGCCGGCACCGGCGGCTTCGGCATCAAGAACAGCTCCATGGGCTACTATGACAGCTACTATCTTCAGGGCGTGGTCTCCGTGTTCATGGTGCTGTTCGGCGTGAACTTCAACGTTTACTTTTTCCTGCTGATGAAAAAATATGCCATGGCATGGCGGAATACCGAGGTGCGGGCGTATTTTGCCATCATCGGCGCGAGCACGCTGATTATTACCCTTAACATTCTGGGGATGTTCCCCACGGCGTTTGACGCGTTCCACCACGCTTTTTTCGCCGTCTCGTCCGTCATTACCACCACGGGCTTCAGCACAACGGATTTTGACCTGTGGCCCCAGCTCAGCCGGTGTATTCTGGTGCTGCTGATGATCGTGGGTGCCTGTGCCGGGTCTACCGGCGGCGGCGTCAAGGTTTCCCGGCTGGTGATTCTGTGCAAAGCCCTCGGCTCCGAGCTGCGCAAGCTGCTTCATCCCCGCTCCGTGCGGGTGCTGACGGTGGACGGAAAGCCCGTCAGCCGGGAGACGGTGCAGGGCGTTCAGAGCTACATGACCCTGTATTTTCTGGTGACGCTGGTGTCCGTGCTGCTGGTGGCGCTGGACAATCTGGATTTTGTCACCACTTTCACCGCCGTGATGGCGACGCTGAACAACATCGGCCCCGGCCTGGGGCTGGTCGGCCCCACGGGCTGCTTCGCGGCCTTTTCGCCGCTGGCGAAGATCGTCCTGACGGCGGATATGCTGTTCGGGCGGCTGGAGCTGTTCCCCATGCTGATCCTGCTCATGCCCTCGACATGGCGGAAATATTGATGAAAAACGGCGAATGGATCGTATCGGTACCGATACGATCCATTTCTTGTGCGCCCCCTGGCTCTCCCTCCGGGAGAGCTGTCACCGCAGGTGACTGAGAGGGCTTTGTGTTTGCGTGGGGGTCGTCATGCCCTCGAAATTATTTCAGCTTTTTGCCTTCCTGGAATGCGTCGCCCAGCTTTTCGCCAAGGGGATAGTAGCCGTTGCCGCAGGGGTCGAAGGTGATGGGGTGGAACTTATTCAGGTCGATCTTGCCGTCGGTGAGGATGGATTCCTCGGCGCTGACGTTTTCGATCCGGCCAATGAGTAGCCCGGTGCCCTCGTCGTAGCTGACGAAGGAACATTCCAGCGTCATGGGCAGTTCGTCGATGATGGGAGCGTCCACGAGATGGCTCTTGCTGGTGTGCCAGCCTGCACGGGCGACCTTATCGGGAACCTTATCGCCGGACACGATGCCCACGTAGTCCGCAGCCACCATGTTTTCCGCGTCCGCCATGGAGACGGTGAAGGCTTTCCGGGCGAAGATGTTCCGGGTGGTCTTGTGGTCCGCAAGACAGATGCCGATGAGATTCGTGTCCACGATGCCGCCCCATGCGGCGTTCATGGCGTTGGGCGTGCCGTCCTCGCCGTAGGTGCCGATGATCAGCACCGGCATGGGGTACAGCATGGGCTTGGAACCAAAATCTTTACGCATATCATTTCCTCCTTATATATCGGGGATGGTTCCCCGGTCGATACGTTATCCGGCGGCACGCTCCAACAGCAGGCTCAGGCCATAGATGGCGACCAGATGGGCGGGGTAATACCAGTAAAACAGCGGGCCGATATTCCATGTGCCTTTTTTGCCGTTGTACAGCGCCAGAAGGGGAACGCTCAGAAGCCCCCACCACTGCGTCCCGCCGTAATGCAGACCCAGCAGACCGACACCGACGGCGAACAGCGCCAGGTTTCCCCATTTTCCCCTGCCAAAATACACCAAAACCGGCAGCATTACGCCCCAAAGGCCGTAATCCACGTCGAAATCCGTGTGAATCAGAATCCGGGGCAAGCCCTCGGTGACGAAAACCACGGCGGCAACAGCGGCAGCAGCCGGCTCAATGCCATACTCCTCCTTGAGGATCTGTGCGAGTTCGTTTACCTCGGTAACCTTCAGGTTTACCAGTTCTTCAGCAAGTTTCTTTACGTCTGCCATAGTTGTAAGCTTATTAATTTGTTTTTGATTCTTGTTTGTGAAATTAGTTGTTTCTCGATTCGAGCGTCTTCACGAGGCCCGCAATCTTTTGGCCTGCATTAGCCTGCAATGCAGA
>ENA-OPSQ01002306-OPSQ01002306.1-human-gut-metagenome-genome-assembly--contig:-NODE-2306-length-10930-cov-2.111448_pt1 | contig 10930 bp, 7 predicted proteins | sample MGYA00241456_ERZ501904 | MGnify/ENA primary metagenome ERZ501904 (study PRJEB25962, sample SAMEA2042452) | human gut metagenome | biome: human gut; feature: human-associated habitat; material: faeces...
CTTTTATTGTAATGTACAACAGTGTGTGCTAGTATTAGGTCAGACGGAAGAGAAGAATATTATTCAGCAAAGAATAAAAATGAAAAATAATATTCACTCAAAAAAAACAAACGGATTAAAATTTTAGGAGGATTTTAAAATGTTAAAGAGAGTATTAAATGCAGAGCTGGAGAAAAAAGTGTTTGAGGATGAAATGATGGAGAAACTTAGTGTTGTTCCAGCGGAGTATGAGGTTTACGAAGAATATGCTTCACGGCAAGAGGACTTTGATAGAGATTTCTTCACTTATTGCAACAAAACTCCGTTGCTAGTAGATGCAGATGTAGCATCGTATGACGAGTCAGAGGAAAATGTGGGCGTGCCAAATTGTAAGGAAAAGAGTTTAGAAACATTTATGGCAGAAAGCCAGGAGGAGATTAATAAGAAAAAGCTGGAGGAGGCAAGAATTAAATACCATTATAAATGGAGTACACAGTATATCAGAAAGCTAGAGGAGGAGAATCACAGAATAAGACAAAATAATTGCCGCTTGGCTAAAAGAAACGAACGGTTGGAAGAGAAGAACCAAAATTTGTTAAGCGAGTGCAAAGATTTAAGGAAAGAGAATAAGTCTAAAAAAGAAAAATTGAAAAGACAAAAGCAGGTCTTAAAAAAATACAGGAAGACAGTCTTCAAGAATATTAAGAACGGCAAGTGGGATAACAAAAGAAGCCGTAGACTGATAAGTAAGCAGGATGTGGATGATTTGTTACTGTTATTGTGATTTTTATTGTTACATAAAAGAGGCTGCGGGCTATTAGTCCGCAGCATTGAGAGTCGCGTGAAAGAAAAAATAAAAGGAGAATAATCATAATGAATTTTAGTTTTGTACCGAACCAGGGTTTAATGGTAGATGGAAGATATATAACAGAATTTGATGTAAAGGTGAATCGAATCTTCTATTATATAGAGGAGGATGAGAGTAAAAAGAACCGTATGGAGTATGAGTTAGTGGCAAAAATGTTTGATGGGACAGAATTACCTCCTCGTAGAGTAAAAAAGCTTAATAACCTATCATATTTTACTTTGTGGACGGAGATTATGGATGCCGGATTAGATAGATGGGAAAGGCAGATGCTTTTATTACGTTTACAGACATCTTGTGAGGACGCAAAGCAGGTTAAGATGTATCACATAACTTCCAATGGGTATCAGACATTAGAAGTTGGTAAAGAGATATTTGTTGCCGGTGATTATACATATATGTCAAATCAGGATGGGATACAGCTTGAAGTTGACGAAAATGTTAAACAAATGAAATGGAAAAATAAGGTACGATTAGCAGATAAGAAAAATGCTGATAGAAAAGAAGAAGATTACCTGATGGCATCACCAGGAGCCAGTGAAATCTTATTTACAGCAGTTTTGTTATCAGCTATAAAATTCGTGTTTATAAAAGCTGGTTTTAATCCGGCAGTGTGTATCAATCTTTATGGAAAAACAGGAAGTTATAAGACTGCTTTAACGCAGGCGATGATGTACATGGAAAATCCTTCGCAGTTTATGTGCAGTTTGGTAAATGACCAAAAGAAGATGGCAGTGAAGAAAGTGCAACAGTGTTATGGATTTCCTATGATATTGGAAGATTATCACCCTGCGGCGACCGGTTACGATTATAAGCGGCAGATCTCTATGATGGATGCAGTGGTACGTCACATAGAGAGTAATCCTCAAAGTGCAGTTGTGTTTATTACATCAGAATTTCTCGATGGGGTAGAAAGTTTACAGTCAAGAACCCTTCAGATAGAGGCTCAAAATGTGGATTTGAAAACTCTTACTAAAATTCAGCAGGAGCAGACGATGGCAACTATTGTAATGAATTTTTTGGATAAATTATTAGGGAATATGAAAGATGTAATAGAAACCATTCAGACTCAGTATGAGGCGTTAAGCAGGCATGGAGAGCAGTCTATGCGAATTGAGGAAAGCATAGTCTTTCTTAAAATAACAGCTATTTTATATGGAAAATATGTGGATAACAGTGATAAATTGAAGCTTAAATCTAAGTTGGATAAAGCACTTACACTTCAAAAGGAGAAACAGAAGTTACATTTAGAGCAGCTCAGTATGTCAGAGGAAGACAGGGTCATCAAAGTTGTTTGCGAATTAGTAGATGATAAGGATCTATATAGAAGATGTTCTTATAAAGATAAAGCATTATATAGAGGAGAAGCAAATGAAATGTTGGTTAGTAATAGAGGTGTATTTCTTAGTAGAAAAGCATTAGTTTATGGTCTTAAAAGGTATAATTGTACAGGTATTAGTGTAAAGAAGATTATTTTAGCATTATCGCAGATGGAGCTTTTAGATGAGGACCGTGGAGGAACACATACTACAAAAATACAAAATGTGCGGGCATATTGCATTTTATATAATGAGTTGAAAGAACGGTATGAGGAATTAAGAGGTACAGAGGAATAAGACCGCTGTAGGTAAAATAAAGAGCGGTAATTATATATTATCCTTCTGAAAGATTTATAGGAGACTATGTACCTTCTGATATATGGTTACCTATGAATCTATCATTTATCGAAATCAAGTGTCTGTATAGCTTAAAACGATACAGTCATAAGACAACTCATGATTTCAATACGATGTATAGGAGGTTTTTGTATGAATCAGACAACAAAGCGAAGTAAAGAATTAAAAGAAGTCCATGTAGGCAGAAATGAAGTAGGTAAGTCAGTTACAGGTATTTCTTTAGAAGCCCCAAAGTATTCCTGTATAGAAACAAAACAGGATGGTGTAAAAGTTATTTTGGAGTTTCCAGAATTTGATGAGACAAGGGAGCGGACAGAGGCAGGATACCATCAACTGGAGATTCAAAAAGAAGTAAATAATGTGCTATCTCATACATTAAGGGAGCAGATTAAAAATCATCAGATTTATCATGTAGAAAGGATTTCCTAAGATGGGCGAGAAAAAGAGGGTGCGGATGTTGCTTCGTGTAAGCTCTAATCAACAGTTGGAGGAAGATGGAGACTTAGGTATCCAGAGACAGTTGGTGAAAGAATTTATCGCACAACATGAGGAATGGCATCTGGATTCAAAGGAATACTTTGAGGGAAGTAATAGTGGATACAGTAATGCCGTAGAGAATCGTGATATTTTACAGCAGGCATTGCGAGATGCACAAAGAAACGAGTATGATATTCTTGCAGTCTATAAGGATGACCGAATCGGTAGAAGAATGTGGGAGATTGGTGCATATGTTATGCAGCTTAAAAGCTATGGTGTGGATATATACACGGTAAAAGATGGCTGTATCTCACCAGAGAGTGATGACATTATGGGGCAGATGATGTTAGCTCTGCGTTATGGCAATGCACAAAAGAGCAGTTCTGATACGGGAATGCGTGTCAAAGATACGGCACAAAAGCTAGTACAGCAGGGGAAGTTTGTCGGGGGGAAGGCTCCGTATGGATATAAATTGGAGCTGTCTGGAGAAATCAGTAAGCATGGCAGAGCATTACACCATCTTGTGATTATTCCCGAAAGGGCAAAGGCAGTAAAACATATATACGAGCTTTCTCTTGATAAAGAGTATGGTTCTTCAAAGATTGCCAGAGAACTGAATCTGGATGAGGAATATAAAGAACTTGCTCCATCTGAGGTATGGAGAGGTGGAACGGTAACCAGCATTTTAACGAATCCGATTTATGCAGGTTATACAGCTTATAAACGTAGAGAAAAGAAAGAAAACGGAAAAAGTAAGCGGTTAGATAGTTCTGAATGGATTCTCTCGGAAGAACCAAATCCAGAGCTACAGATTATTAGTCCTGATGATTGGAATTTGGTTCAGATAAAGAGAAAGCAGAGGGGGATGAAGTATCGTACCGCTCCGCAGAATAAAGGTGTAAAGGTTATCGCAAGAAATGAGGGGATGCTTCCCCTCATTGATGTTATTTACTGTGGATACTGTGGCTGCAAATGTACCAATGGGAGCAAATATAACTATTGGACAATTAAAGATACTGGAGAAAGGAGGGCAAGCAGACAGGCAATATATAAGTGCCAGGATGCATGGCAGGGAGTTCCACATTATAAAGTCTATCAATTTAAAGCAGAAAAAATTGAGAAGATAGTGTTTCAGGCGATTGCTGAGTACATAGATAAGCTTCAGGAAAACGAGGATATTTTCGAGCAGATTTCCGAGAATGGACGGAAGGCAAAAAAGGAGAAAGCGAAAGAACTTTCAAGAGAACAGGAAAGACTCAAGCATATCCAGCAAAAGATTTCTGTCATGGAAGATAAGATTCCAGAAGCAATGCTTGGAGAGTACCCTGTACCTGTAGATAAGCTGGTAGACCTGATTGAAAAGCAAAGGCAGGAAAAGGAACAGCAGGAAAAAGTGATTGCAGAGAAACAAAAGGAACTTGACGGAGCAGATGTCTCTTTTAATGAGTGGGATAGTCTGCGTATGCAGATTCCAACATGGAAGGATGTATTTCTGAATGCCGACAATCCTACAAAGCGTGTCCTTGTGAATAAGCTTATTGAAAAAATATCTGTAAAAGAGGATGAAGTTGTGATAAGATTTAAGATAAATATAAACGAGATACGGTCAAAAGCTTTAAAGAAATCCGGAAGTATGGTGCCGGAGAATAAGCTGGAAGATAAGTCAGTTATCTTAGATAGTCTCAAGATTTATCCAAACCCTGAATGAACGATGGTTTCGACGTATCGGGGAAAGGGAAAAGACTTCACCATCACATCATCCACCGCCTTTGACCAAAAGTGGATTAACGGCAAAAACACCTATGATTCCATCAGCAATGTAGTAGATGAAATTTTCAATTCCTACCTTTCAAGACCAGAAGTGACACAGCCAATACTCACACAGTACTGTGACGGCAAGCGGGTAAGCTGTCCGGAGTTTATGAGCCAGTGGGGCATTAGGGGATGACGGGCTTTCTGCGATTGAGATTTTAAGATACTATTATGGGGATGATATGTATATTAATGAAGCGGAGACGATTTCAGGAATTCCGGCGTCATATCCGGGATATGAGCTGACAATTGGAGCTTCGGGACAAAAAGTGAGACAAATACAGGAACAGCTCAATGTAATTGCAGGGGACTATCCATTGATTCCTAAAATCAGGGTTGACTGCATTTATGGACCGGCAACGGCAAATTCTGTAAAGATTTTTCAGAAGATTTTCCATTTGCCGGAAACGGGAGTTGTGGACTTTGCAACGTGGTATAAAATTAGCCAGATTTATGTCGCAGTAAGTCGAATTGCGGAGCTGAAATAATTTCTTGCTGACAGAAAATTAGTTATCGGAATTATGCACAAAGCAACATGGTAATAAGGGGGGGAATGGGCGGCGAAAGATAGAAATTGTAGTTTTTCGCTGTTCCTCTCTTGTAATTGCATTCGATGTATGCTAGAATTTGTACAATTTAAGTATTTATGCAAAGAGCGGCAACGTAGATGTCAGTTTTTTTCGCAAGTCTGAAAAGACACGTTCCCGGCCGATTTGTTTGATAAGCATAGTTTTCGCACAATGAGCCGGGGGAACCCGTCTTTTTTTTTGCAAAGAACTGTAATTAGGAGTGACTTACTCCAGTGCTGTTTTTGCATTTTCCTTAATATGCAGTTGCAAATGATTGAATATAGAAAGGAACGTGAATCATGAAGGCATTTCTAATCTTAGAAGACGGAACTGTGCTGACCGGCGAAAGCTTTGGAGCAGCCAGAGAGGTAATCAGCGAGGTAGTTTTTAATACTTCCATGACAGGATATCTGGAGATATTGACAGACCCATCCTACGCAGGACAGTCCGTTGTTATGACTTACCCATTAATTGGTAATTACGGAATCTGTATGGAAGACATGGAGTCCATTCATCCGTGGCCAAAAGCTCTTATTGTAAGAGAATGTGCCAAACTGGCAAGCAACTTCCGTAACGAGATGACATTAGATGAATTCTTAAAGAAATATGATGTTCCGGGAATTTCAGGAATTGATACTAGACATCTGACACGTATCTTAAGAGAGTACGGTGTTATGAACGGAATGATTACAACAAGAGAAGATTTCGACCTGGACGAAGTAGTAAAGCAGTTAAAAGAATATAAAGTACAAGGTGTTGTTCGTGAAGTTAGCTGTAAGGAAAAGAGAGTGCTTCCAGGAGATGGTTTTAAAGTTGCCCTCATGGATTTTGGAGCAAAGAAGAATATTGAGAAGTCTTTAAATAAGCGTGGATGCGAAGTTACGGTTTACCCTGCTTACACAAAGGCAGAAGAGATTATCGCAGCAAATCCAGATGGAATCATGCTTTCGAACGGTCCTGGAGATCCAAAGGAATGTGTGGAGATTATCGAGGAGCTTAAGAAGTTATTTGCTACGAATATTCCAATTTTTGGTATTTGCCTTGGACATCAGCTCATGGCACTTGCCAACGGCGCAGATACAAAGAAGATGAAATACGGACATCGTGGAGCCAACCACCCGGTAAAAGATTTAAAAACAGGAAAGGTTTATATTTCCTCACAGAACCATGGATACATGGTAATGGAAGATTCTCTGAACAGAGATATTGCAGAAGTAAGCTTTATTAATGTAAATGATGGTACATTAGAGGGAGTTCACTATCTTGGAAAGAACGTTATGACAGTACAGTTCCATCCGGAAGCTTGTCCTGGGCCAAACGATTCCGAATTTTTATTTGAAGAGTTTATCAATATGATGGAGGTTGCAAAAGATGCCTAAGAATACCAGTATTAAAAAAGTCCTTGTAATTGGTTCCGGTCCTATTGTTATCGGACAGGCTGCAGAGTTTGACTACGCGGGAACACAGGCATGTCGTTCCTTAAAAGAGGAAGGAATTCATGTTGTCCTTGTTAACTCTAACCCTGCAACAATCATGACAGATAAAGATATCGCAGATGAAGTATACATTGAGCCATTAACACCAGAAGTTATCAAGAAGCTCATTTTAAAAGTTTCTCCGGACAGTCTTCTTCCAACATTAGGTGGACAGGCAGCGTTAAATATCGCTATGGAGTTAGATGAGTGTGGTTTCTTAAAAGAGCACAAAGTAAAGCTTATCGGTACAACAGGTAAAACAATCCGTAAGGCTGAGGACAGAGAAGAATTTAAAGAAACAATGGAAAAGATTGGAGAGCCAATCGCACCAAGCCAGATTGTTACGAATGTAGAAGATGGTCTGGAATATGCGCAGAAGATTGGATATCCGGTTGTTCTTCGTCCGGCATACACTCTTGGAGGAAGCGGCGGCGGAATCGCAGATAATGAGGAAGAATTCGTGGAAATCATCCAGAACGGTCTTCGTTTGAGCCGTGTAGGCCAGGTATTAGTAGAGAAGTCCATCGCAGGATGGAAGGAAATCGAGTACGAAGTAATGCGTGACGGAAATGGAACATGTATTACCGTATGTAATATGGAGAACCTTGACCCGGTTGGTGTTCATACCGGTGACAGTATCGTAGTTGCTCCTTCTCAGACTTTAGGAGATAAAGAGTACCAGATGCTCCGTAATTCCGCATTAAATATCATTGACGAACTTGGTGTAGAAGGTGGATGTAACGTACAGTTCGCTTTAAATCCAGATACATTTGATTATTGTGTAATCGAGGTTAACCCTCGTGTAAGCCGTTCTTCTGCATTAGCTTCTAAGGCAACTGGTTATCCGATTGCCAAAGTTACTGCAAAGATTGCGCTTGGTTACCACTTAGATGAGATTAAGAATGCCGTAACAGGTAAGACATTCGCAAGTTTTGAGCCAGCACTTGACTATTGTGTAGTAAAGGTTCCAAGACTTCCATTTGATAAGTTCATTTCTGCCTCCCGTCATCTGACAACACAGATGAAGGCAACTGGTGAGGTAATGAGTATCTGCACTAACTTTGAAGGTGGTCTCATGAAGGCTCTCCGTTCCTTAGAGCAGCATGTAGACAGCCTGATGCATGGCGATTTTGACAAGTTAAGCGACAAAGAATTAGAAGAACATCTTCATATTGTAGATGACCTTCGTATTTACTGTATCGCAGAGGCACTCCGCCGTAAAGTGAATCCACAGAAGATTCATGACATTACAAAAATTGATTTATGGTTCATCGATAAGTTAAATAACATCGTTGAGATGGAAGCAAAACTTAAGAACGCAGAAGAATTAGACCGTGACCTTTTACTTAAAGCAAAAGAAATGGAATTCCCTGATAAAGTTATCGGAGAGCTTATCGGTCAGAGTGAAGAATATGTAAAGAACTTAAGAAGACAGATGGATATCGTTCCTGCCTACAAAGTTGTTGATACTTGTGCGGCTGAGTTTGCAGCAGAAACACCATATTATTACTCTTGTTTTGGAAGCTTTAATGAAGTAGAAGAAACTTCTGATAAGAAGAAGATTATGGTACTGGGTTCTGGTCCGATCCGTATCGGACAGGGTATTGAGTTTGACTACTGTTCTGTACACAGTGTATGGGCATTTAAAGAAATGGGTTATGAGACGATTATCGTAAATAATAACCCTGAAACAGTAAGTACTGACTTCGATATCGCAGATAAGCTTTACTTCGAGCCTTTAACAGAGGAAGATGTAGAACATATCGTAGAATTAGAGAAACCGGACGGAGCAGTTGTACAGTTTGGTGGACAGACAGCTATCAAGTTAACAGAAAAGTTAAATAAAATCGGTGTTCCAATTCTTGGTACAAGTGCTGAGAACGTAGATGCAGCCGAAGACAGAGAACTTTTTGATGAGATTCTTGAGCAGTGCTGTATCCCAAGACCAAAGGGAGGTACTGTATTTACAAAAGAAGAGGCAATCAAGACAGCCAACGAGATTGGTTATCCAGTATTAATCCGTCCTTCCTACGTACTTGGTGGACAGGGTATGCAGATTGCTATTTCAGATGAGGATATTTCAGAATTTATGGATGTTATCCAGAGATATGCACAGGAACATCCAATCCTTATCGATAAATACCTGATGGGTGTTGAGGTAGAGGTTGATGCCGTATGTGATGGTGAAGAAATCGTTATCCCAGGTATCATGCAGCATGTAGAGAGAGCCGGAATCCATTCTGGAGACAGTATTTCCGTATATCCTGCAAGAGACCTTTCTCCTAAGATTAAAAAGGTTATCGGACATTATACAAAGTTACTGGCAAAGGCTTTACACGTTATCGGTCTTATCAATATCCAGTTCATTGTATATCAGGATGAAGTATATGTCATTGAGGTTAACCCTCGTTCTTCAAGAACCGTTCCTTATATCAGTAAGGTAACAGGTATTCCTATCGTTGACCTTGCAACAAAGGTTATGACAGGAATGAAGTTAAAAGACTTAGGTTACGAGCCAGGACTTCAGCCAGAATCTCCATACTGGGCAATCAAGATGCCAGTATTCTCATTCGAGAAGATTCGTGGTGCGGATATCAGCCTTGGACCAGAAATGAAGTCTACAGGTGAGTGTCTCGGTATTTCCAAGAACTTTGAGGAAGCGTTATTTAAAGCATTCTTAGGTTCTGGTGTAGATTTACCAAAGCATAAGAAGATGATCATGACTGTAAAGGATTCTGATAAGTTAGATGCAGTAGAAGTTGGTAAGAGATTTACAGCACTTGGCTACGAAATCTATGCGACAAGAAATACATGCAAGACATTACAGGAAAGCGGTGTGCCGGCGAAGAGAGTCAATAAGATTGAGGAGTCACATCCAAACCTGCTGGATTTAATTTTAGGACATCAGATTGATCTTATCATCGATACACCTTCACAGGGTATTGAAAGAAGCAAAGATGGTTTTGTTATCCGTCGTCATGCGGTAGAAACAGGTGTGAACTGTCTGACTTCTCTTGATACAGCAAACGCCTTACTTACCAGCTTAGAGTCTTCCTGCCGAGAAGATTTATCTTTAGTGGATATCGCAGAAATTGATAAAGAGATTGAGAGCAAGATTAACGAGGCATAAAAAGGGGAGTGAATCCCTAATATAAATAAATATGTACTCATGGAGTCTTTTATGCATTTACCCTTGCAAAAGATTTCATGAGTACATAGCATAATTGGGAGGATACCAATGGGAAATTATACAAAGCAGGATATTATTCAGCTTGTGGAAGAAAAAGATGTACAGTTTATAAGACTTCAGTTTACAGATGTATCTGGTACCTTAAAGAATGTGGCAATCACAGCCAGCCAGCTTGAAAAAGCATTAGATAATAAGTGTATGTTTGATGGCTCATCTATTGAGGGATTTGTCCGCATTGAGGAATCCGATATGTACTTATATCCAGATCTTAATACATTTGAGATTCTTCCGTGGCGTCCACAGCATGGCAAAGTTGCCCGTTTCATGTGCGATGTATATCGACCAGAGGGCGTGCCTTTCGAGGGAGACAGCCGTTATGTATTGAAAAATGTATTAAAAAAAGCGGCAAAGATGGGATATACTTTTGATGTAGGACCAGAATGTGAATTCTTCCTTTTCCATACTGACGATTACGGAAACCCAACAACAATCAGCCATGAGAAAGGCAGCTATTTCGATTTGGGACCAACAGACTTAGGCGAAAATGCCCGTAGAGATATGGTTCTTAACCTTGAAGAAATGGGATTTGAAGTGGAAGCATCACATCATGAAGTTGCACCTGCACAGCATGAGATTGATTTTAAATACGGTGAAGCATTAGAAACTGCTGATAAGATTATGACATACAAACTTACAGTAAAGACTATTGCAAAACGTCATGGATTATATGCATCATTTATGCCAAAGCCAAAATACGGAATGTGCGGTTCAGGAATGCATATTAATATGTCTTTATTTAACAAAGAAGGACAGAATATTTTCGTTGATGAAAATGACAAAAACGGACTTAGTAAAGAAGCCTACAACTTTATAGCAGGATTAATGAA
>ENA-OPSQ01002320-OPSQ01002320.1-human-gut-metagenome-genome-assembly--contig:-NODE-2320-length-10888-cov-2.164867_pt1 | contig 10888 bp, 30 predicted proteins | sample MGYA00241456_ERZ501904 | MGnify/ENA primary metagenome ERZ501904 (study PRJEB25962, sample SAMEA2042452) | human gut metagenome | biome: human gut; feature: human-associated habitat; material: faeces...
TTTCGAGGGAGTGTTCCAGCCGGTCATCATCAGTCTCAACGGTGGCGAGAACCAACTATGCAGAGCATACGATTCGATACTCATACTCAACGAGGTGAAGCAGTGAACAACGAATACGCGGTCAGCATCCGTCGCAGATACATAATGCCTGACCACACCTTTGATGGATATGAATTGGTCTTATGGCATTGGGACGTGATCGAGAACACTTGGCTTTTCCGTGCCACACGCGACTATCCGATAAGCAAGAGAGTATCAAGGGGATATGCGTTGTGGAAGGTTCTCAGGGATGCTCAGAAATTGGCGCGGATATTCCAATGCAAGAACTATGCGACCAACGAAGAAGGAATGTGGGACAACAATGACTGACCTTGATAATCGCATCAGCGAGTATGCGAAATGGATTGAAAGCCGATATGACGACTCGCATGAGCTTCGAGCCAAAGGCAAAAACGGTTACATCGACGGCAAGGCCGACGCCTATGAGAGTTCGCTACGCGAGTTCAAACGCATCTTCAACATGAAGGAGGAATAGTGCTGAAGCGAATGACTGCTTATTGGTGGGATAAAGACAAAAATGCTGTGGCAATCTCATATAAGGATAACCGCCTGATACTCACCGTCGATGACGCGCAGGCACTCCTTAGACAGCTTGAAATGCTTCTGCCGGAGAGACCGTCACGCGACGAGCCGGAAGAGCCGGGCTTCTACCGGACACGGACGGGCGCATTTCTTCGCAAGAACAAGAACGGAGCATGGAGCGCCCTGTTCATCAATGGCGACCTCATTCCACGCTATTGGAACGATCAGGACGATTACGCGAAGTGGAGGACGGTGCTTGACTGCCTGTATCCTCGTGCGTTCCCGCTTACACCAACCACTGCGCCATATCCGTTGAAGGGTGAGTGATGTTCGGACGGAAGAAGAAAAAGCAGGAGGAGCCGAAAAGTTACCTCAGATGCCCATACTGCGGTCACGCGCCGGTGATAAACGAAGGCAAATGCACGTATCACAATCCACGTCATACCGTCTACCGGTACGAGTGCGTATTGAAGTGTCTTCAAGGCGAGGTCTGTTGGACTGCCGAAGATGCGTTCAACTCGTGGATACGCGCTGTCGCACGCTATTACGACGCAGAGGAAGCTATCAGACAATTCTGCAAGGAGAAGAAATCATGAGTCTGGCTGATGTTTGCTGGAATATTTCAAGCGTGTTCATCGTCATCACATTGGGAGTGATAGCGATACTCTGCGTGCTCATGCTATTAGGCGTGTTCGTATGCATTTTCGACCATGACGATAAGAACGATAAGAGCAGTAAGGAATAACAATGGCGACGAACGTGACTGAGAAAGACAAGACACTGCATGAGGTCATCGACTTTCTGCAAAAAGAGTGGGATGCAGCTAATAACGCTTCTGATAATCCAGACGAAGAAGTGTACGACTTTTACGACGGAATGACGACGGCTTACGAGCATGTAATCAATTACTGCCGTCACATGCTCGGCTATTCCGGCTCCATGCCTTCCGAGGTGCCGAATCAAAGCGAGGATGCGAAATGAGTAGCGTGTCAGACCTCCTTCCGCATGACGTTGGCCTGCGGGTGGAACTCGATACTGACGAAACATACTACCTGCAAAGCGGGTGGAAAGAATGCGACGGAGGTATATACGGTTTTGCTTGCGGATATGCGTCTAGCGGTAATCAGTATTACGCCGCATGTACTACGTGGTTTAAAGAATCGAGTTGCATTGCAATCATGAGTAGCCATGTGAAACTAGTAGCACCATTTGACGAAAGTAAGACCGAAACCACTAATCAAACTGAAGACGCAAAGGAGTAACAAACAATGTTGTTCGCAAGAAAACACCATGAGTACGGGTGTCCAATGTGCGGCAGACTACCTGTCATCAAAGAAGGAGAAACAGAGAAATACCATGAAACCATCGAAGCCGTGAAAACAATAACCATATACCGGCTTCAATGCCCCCGAAACCACCTTTCTACAAACTGGTACAGCGACCCTATGAATGCAAGCATCAACTGGAAACACGTCGTTGACGAATACAAAAGGAAGGACACGAGATGAGCAGTCAATACAAGGTTTGCCCGCTGTTTTGGGCTGATCGCGGCAGCGACCGTCGCTTAGTCAATATGGAGGCGCTTGAAGAGCTGCTGAACGAGGGTTGGCAGATTCTGCGGGTGGATACCATGCCGCCAACGGAATTGCGTGATAACGCCGTTACCGCGACGAACGTCTACATCCTTGAGAGGGAGGCTAATGATGATTAGTCAATACGACAAGGACATGTGTTGCCTGTATATCGCTGAGGGGATGAGCTACATCTGGCAACAAAAAGGGGGCCAAGAGCTTTCCCGAATGCTTGAATCATTGGCCGATAGGAAGCTCATGAAGCGTGTCCATGGCGGGTATGCGATCACGCTCAAGGGCCTGTTGGCAGTCAAGGTGTGGAGACTTCACCTGTTCCTGTTCCATCACCACGATGAATACAAGTACTTCAGGAGGAAGAAATGAGCAGGGCTGAAACTACCGCCATGCTGTCCAAGCTGGTAGAGAAACGATTGAGGAATCAGACCGCGTTTTGGGCGAGCGAGGTCAATTTCGACCGGAACACGCCTGACGAGCGGCGAGTGGACTACGTGGGATTCAAACCGTGGAACATCAACGGCGAACCGGTGCCCGCAAGCGTGGAGAAAGGCTGCTTCGGGTTCTACGAGGTGAAGTCATGCATGGCTGACTTCACGAGCGGTAACGGCCTGACGTTCTACGGCGACCAGAATTACCTGGTCTGCACGAAGGAACTGTGCGACGAGATCGTATGGCAGAAAATGGTGCCGCCGCGAGTGAACGCGATCCTGACACCGGATTCGACCGGCTCGAAACTGATTCTCGGCCATGTGCGGTCCAACCACGACCTGTCATACAGGCGGCGTCCCGCAAGCGAAATCCTGTGGGCCATGGTCAAGGCGAACGGAAAGAGGACGAATTGAGCATCCTGCTTGACGAGGCCGACGCTTACGAGCGTGGCATGGATGATGATTTGACTTTTCAGACGGTTCGGGAGCTTGCCGGTACAGCGTACATGGCCGGACGTTCCGCTCCACCAACTGCCGTTGAGATTGAGGCCGTGGCGAAGAAACTGTTGTGGTGGGACATGGAAGCAGACTGGGAAGACGTCATGCCCAGTGATGACTGTTTCTGGACTCTGACCGCGCCGGAAATGCGAGCCAGTTATCTCAGGGGCGCTCGGGAAATGCTCGAAATCGCACGGAAGGCGGTAAGCGAATGAGCAAAGACATGGAGAAGATCATGTACATAACCAAGAATGCGTCCTACGCGGTCAACGCGATAGTGATGCTCGCAATCATCATCATACAAATCACCAACAACGCGAACCCTATATCCATAGCGATACTCTCGTTCCTCTACGGAGCATACGTGATGATCGTGTTCGTCATACTGTACGAAGAACACTTGGAGAAGGAATACGAATGAGCCTACGAAACCAGGTCCTCCACTACGCGGACCTCGACTACGACGCGGACGAGATAAGCCGCCTGCTGCATGTGGACAGGAGGCTCGTACTCCAAATCGAAGCCCACCGCAACGACCTCGAACCAGCCACGCCAACGGAAGGAGAACAACCAACGCTAATCTGACACACACACTATACTAGACAAGTCGCCCAACGGTTGCAAACAAAGGGTTGAGGCAACAAGACCAAACACACCCAAAACGCAACCAAGGAGCCAACACTTGACGCAAACCACATGCGCGGCATGCTGGAAGACAACCGACGACACGCATATCCTCTGCACATCCTGCGAAACCCAACTCCAATTCGACCTGCAATGGTTCGAAAACCACCTGCAAGACCTCGAATGGCGCACAAACCGCATGGACAAGACAGGCAACGGCGGAGGCGGCGGACATAATGGACTCGCCACCTCCCCGGCACCATTACGCGAAACCGCGTTCGAACTCATCGAAGGCAACGGCATGGACGACATTCCAAGCCTCCGTGACATCATCAACGAATACGCGCGATGCCTGAACGTGACCGCTCCATACGACCGGAAACTCGAAACACTCATCCGCAACATCCGGCTCACCGACAAGTGGAAGACCAGCAAGGCGACACCAACCTACATGCGAATCATCCACCGCATCCGCCGTAAGGCCCAGGAACTCCTCGACTTCACCCTCGAAGACCAGATCATCATCGGCGAATGCCCGACCGACGACTGCCATCACATCGTGAAAGTCATCCCAAACGCCGCGTCCGCGCCGAAATGCCCCGACTGCGGTCAAGTGTATCCGGTCTCCGCCATCCGTGAGAACAGGCGACACAAACTCCTCGCCACGCACATCACCGGCACGCAGACCGAAATCCGCAGACTGCTCCTGCAATGCGGCATCATCGTCAAACCCGGCACCATGCGCAGTTGGGTCAGCAGGGGAGACCTGAAACCCGTCACGCCGGTAAAAGACACGCGCAAGCAACGCTACCGGCTGTCCGACGTGTACAAGCTCGCCGTCAGAAACCCCGAAAAGGAAACGAACATTTGGATGCTCCTACAGGAGGAACAGGCATGAACATCCAACCCGCCATACGCGGTCAAACTCAATGATCTCGGATTCGCATACTCGCACACCGACCGTGAGAAAGGCATCATCGTCTACACTCACGCCGACCCCAGAATGGTCGGCTCCAAATGGGTTGACCATTGGGACGACGTGGAATGCATCATCGACTTCGAAGATGAGAACTGCTTGAAACCATTGTCATTCACGTTCAAGAACCTTCGCAACGGCGTCAGCAAAACCATTATGGCAAGCAACCTCGCCACCGTGGAAGAGGTCATGCGTTGACCACCATCACCATCACCGACGACAATGGTCGTTCGACCACCTACCGGGTGGATGGCGAGATCAAACATTGTGTAGACCAATTCCATTCGCATAGCATGTTCGGCATCAACCTCACCGACCGCCGCCGACTCCACACACTCCAATTCACCACAGGTAAGGATGAAGCATGAAAGTCTACGTCGTCACTGCGAACGTTATGGACAGGGACGAATACAGGGATTACACGCTCAAACCGGTAGATAGGTGGTACCCGTATTTCACCATGAGGGAGAGAGTGGCTGACCAATACGGCGAGTACGTGAGCATCATGGGCGTTTATTCCACATTCGAGCAGGCGGAACATCGTTGGGATGAACTCGACCGTGAAGGCTTCGACGTTCTCCCGATCATTGAATGCGTTGTGGACGCGAACTGCTGGGAATACATAGGAGTCTACGCGGAATGAAGATTGTCAATCCGAAAACCGGGCACAAGATTGTTTTTTAGTTTAAGTGTTTGAAGAATCGAGGGGTATGATGTCTGATGGGATTAAAATTTTTTCACTTGAGACTATCTCTGGTGATTCTTTATTGAATGCATATCTGGATGTTTTTACGCGGTTTTATCCAGATTTTGATGAATGGTTTATGCGAAAAGTGGTACCTAATTTGGGTGTCACTCGTGAGATTTTTCTGGCAAAAATTGGAAAAGATATAGCGGGAATTTGTATAATTAAAAATTGCGAACAGGAAAAGAAGATTTGTTCTTTGCGTGTTTTTGAGCCATACCGTGGACAAGGTGTCGGTACGGCTTTAGTTAAACATGCGTTGGATGTTCTGAAGGATGATTATCCTCTCGTGACTGTGCCAGAGGAGTCTCTAACGCAGTATAAGCCTTTCTTTCGAAAGTTTAAATTTCAATTAAAAGATTCATATGATGGCTATTATCGCCTTGGTAAAAAAGAATATGCCTTTAATGGCTTTTTATAGGGGGAAGGAAGAATGAGCAAGATCAATATGACGGAAAACACCACCAGTAAATCAACGAACGAACTGTTTATGCGCGTGTTGCAAGTCGAATCACCGGAACTGTTCGACGGAAGCGACGATCAGCCGGTACGAGTAGTCGGCTACGATTATTCGCCATTCTGCGAAGCAGTCTGCGAAACCTGTGGCGATGACCCCGAAATGCTGACCATCGCATTCGAGACGAAAAGCGGCGAACGTTACAGCGAATACTACGACTATTTTGGACTGCCGAACATTTTGGAAGCATTGGGTAAATGGGATAAGCAGTATGGGATGGATAATGAAATAGGGCGGTGTTAAGGATGAAGTGGTTCACTAGTGACTTGCATTTCGCGCATCCGTTCGTGGCCGCGCTGCGCGGATACGCGCTACCCGGATACGCTAAGGATGCATCGATCAAACAACAAGCCGAACATGAGCATAAGCCGCTCAAGAACTGTGTTAACTGGCGGAAGCATGATGCCGACATCATCAGAAGCATCAACACGTATGTTGGCGAGGAAGACGAACTCTACATCCTCGGAGACATCAGTTCCGGTGGTACGTGGAGCGTAGACCAAGCGATAATGCGCATCCAAAACCTGCATGTACCACGCAAGAACAGGCATCTGATTCTCGGCAACCACGAACTGCACAGCTCCACCCGCACGCTGGAAAAGTTGGCAAGCGTGTTCGGGGAAGTCGGAATGGTCGGCATCACCGAAATCAGAGACGGGTGGGGCAACAATCCACACACGGTATTTTTAAGCCACTACCAATGGCGTGAAGACTTCACGCAAAGCAAACCCCTAGGCGCAGTCTCAACCAATTGGAACGCGCCGGAATTAGCCGAATACGCGCTACCATACGTGAACAACACTTTGCTCCTGCATGGTCATACGCACGCGCATGACCCGCTTGAGTTCGGCAGGCATCAAAATGAGATCAACGTCGGATTGGACGCATGGTGTTTCGAGCCGGTCAACGAAGCCGAATTGGTGGACAATTGGCTACACGCTGCGTTAAACGTAACTGAGTGATCTACAATGGCACATGAATGGGGGCGGATTCAAAAACCGCCCCCACTATTCTTCAGTAATTATTTTTGATAGAGGTAATTAAGGCGCCGCCACCGCTCAGAACAGTGGCGGCAAATTCTTTTATGCGGCAAGCTTGAGATTATGGTTTGCGAGATAGTCGGCAATATCCTTTTCAAGCCGCGTATCAACGCCTTGCGTGTAACAGTCACGGTATGCGATCACACCACCGGTACCATCGAACGCGACATACGCCACACGACGGCCCGTGGAATCACGGAAACCACGAGGCTTATGCGCGTAAGCGCCGAACACGTCGGCTAGTTCCTTGACCGACTTACCGCCAGGAATCACCACCTTGCGCACTATGACCGCGCTGGAAGTGGCAACCACCTCATGAGGCTCAGCCTGCGGCGGAATCTCGGGAATCTCGGGAATCTCAGCCGTAACCGGCTCCGGTTCGACAACCTCAATCGACTGTGCGACAGGTGCCACCGGTTCGACAACAGGCAGATCATCATACGTCTCGCACATCTCAGGATAATCTTGCTCAACCGGAGTCAGAAACGACACGTCACGCGACACAACCATGCCGCCATGCTCCCACGACAACACCCAACCACGCTCACGGTCAACATCAGGAAGACTCACGCCATGAACCGTATAATCCCCGCAATCATCGGACGCAATCAATCCGCCACGTTCCACGATTGACGGCACGTCACCGATTTCACGCACCGCCTGAGCATAATCCGCCCCGTTAGGGTCAAGCCATACGCCACCCTCGGCACGATACACGGCGGCAACACCACGCACCGCCTGAGCATTGACGACACCAGGAACCATACGCCACGACTCGACGTCACCCGACATGACGAAACGCCATACGCTCGGACTGTCAACGGAATTGAAAAACATGAAAACACCATCGGAATTGACGGCCCATAAACCGTTAACCTTATTAGACATTTCAAACCCTCAAAATTGGTAACGCCGATACCAAACTGCCAATACCCGGCATAAAAATGGATACTCATAACACACACTCCATTCCAGCCCCCTTGTTAAAATGAGAGGGCTTATAAATCGGTTTGTTTTAAGCGAAACCCCAAGAGTGATGCAACACTCTTGGGGTATTTTCGTCAGACGGGAACCCCGCCAAACACGTTCGAATAAACAAAATCCCGGCAGCAAAAGCAACCGGGATTCATAGACGCGGCCTACGCGCCCAACGGCACGGCCTCCTCACGCGCGGTATCAGGTGCGACGTCTATATCGCCGTCACCCCACAACACCGTACCGAGACCAGCACGCGCAGTAGCGAACACCGCAGGATCATTCAACCCAGCGAACGCCGGATAGCTAAAATACTTAGCCATATCCAAGACGCCGCTATAACCATCGCTGAACCTGACTGCCACACGGTGGCCGTCAAGCGGTACCGCGTCAGTCACCAAAACAACACCGTCACACATGAATAAACCTCCTTACCTAAGCGGCTCGATGTGTCCGGGTTGCACATGGGCTTCAACACACTTCCAATTGGATTCGAGATCCTCACGGTGTATTTCAGCCCACGCCAATACCAAACGTTCCTGTTTCTGAGGCAAACCGCCCTTAATCAAATCGCCATCAAACGAGTACTTAGCCCAATGGCCATTATATTCCGCGTGAAAATGCTTCACGGGGCCATGGTCATTGGCGTACATGTAAATGACGATACCGAAAAACCTGCTTATTCCCGGCAACTATGCCACCTCCTTACTTTCGCGCCGATACTATCGGCTGAACATTATCTTCTGCGGATCACTTAGAATCCGCGGAAGATTCAGAATCAGAATCAAGAAGTTTGCGAGGATTCTTGACATGCAACGCGTCACAAATACGAATCGCCTTATCAAGCGTCATATTCTCGATAGAATTGACACCATTCTCATAGGCTCCGATACGTTGTTGAGTAAGCCCTGCCTTGTCGGCGAGCTGTTGTTGTGTCATGCCGCGTTTCAGTCTGAGTTCCCTCATGCCCATGTCAGTATCCTTCCGTAAGAAAATCCACAGGGTCGCATTGCAACGCCTCAGACAATCGTAACGCCGTCCGCAAATACATTTGCGAAACAGGACGATAACCGGTCTCGAACCATGAGATGTTCGGTCGTGCGACACCACTCATGCCAGCCAACTGCGTCTGCGTCAACCCACGGAACAAGCGGATGTTCTTCAATCCGACGACGCCAGCGGACACGCCGCCTCGCCACACATGCTCATCGGGATACAGGTCCAGCACGTTGCAATGCAGTATCCGCGCCAACGATGCCGCCGTGCCCAGAAACATGTTCCGAGCGTCATCGTCAACCGTCTCATACCGGCTCAGCCTCGGCATGTCATAGCCGGTCAACGCGCTCAACTGCTCCAACGTGATGTTCGAACGTTTCCGCAGCTCACGCAACCCCATGCCACACTCCTTTCCGATCAAAAACACCATATCATCGACGGCTGGTGGACGCCGCCGACATCAATCAATCCAATCCTCATTCCAGTCCAGCATGTCCCCTGGAATCATGCAGCCACCGGAACACTGGACGTACAGCCAGGTCGAATAGCCCATGCGAGCCGCCCTCACGCCACGGAACCATTCGCCAAGCCACTCGCACAGGAGCGACGGCAGCGAACGACGACGCCAGAACGACCTGCCGGACGCATAATCGAACCCATCGTATTCGGCGATAGGGGAGAAGAAGCCATGTTTGCTCACTGTTTTTCCTCCTTGGTCCAAGGGATAATCTGATGCAACAGGTACGCCGCTGTCGTCAACTGGTCGTAAGCGGCCAGCACGTAAGCCGAATCGGGAGCGTTCCCGCTCCCAAGATTCGACAGCAATCTGACGGCCTCCAACGACTTGCCGACCACATTCACACACACGTCGGAATCATGGGCGTCCATCACACATGCCCCTCATCGTCGGCCTCCGTGTAGAACACGAAGTCAATGTCGTAATCAGAGGAAGCGTCGTATTGCTCACCGATTTCAATGGGAGTCAGCCCGCCCAATACTTCCGTGGTGAAATTCCAATAGTCATCGGAATGCGCATTGTCGTGCAGAAAGAACACCCACTCGCACCATTCGGGAAACGCGGACCAGAACTTCTGCCAATCCTCATAAGGCACGTAGTCGCCGAAATCATCGATACGGTAGACACCCTCGCAAGGTTCGAAACTCTTCTTGATGAAATGGCTCAAACCGGTGTTCGCCATGACTTCGATGTCATTCACGACATCCTCGCCAATCGGTTCATCCAACGGCATGGCCTTCAACTCGTCAACGGTAATCATCATTCTTTCCTTTCATTCAGCAGCAGAACTCGTCAGTGAGTTCCACCAGTCTTTTCAACGACGTCCGCATGAGACGCGAACGACAGCCGGCACCGGCCAGTTCCAGCCGGTTCACCATCGCCACGCGCACGGCCTCTCCGCTACCGACAGTGCAACGCGTCAGAAACCGGCCATCGGCACGCAGAACCGCATCCCGATACGCCTCCGCATCGGCCTGAGACCTGTGACGGCGCACGCGGATTGCGCCACCCACATATTCGACGGTCCACAACGCGGCCATGTCAGTCAGCCTCCCCAAGACGGTCGAACATCTTGTCATACGCCTTGCGCACAGCCGACAGGCCATTGCGGTACGCGGACATGCGATTCTCAGGAGTCGAAGACACAGCCAGGTCATGCTGCCAGCTAGCCGGAAACGCGATATGCTCCAACGTCCCGTCCACATCCGTCTGACGAACCTCGACATGCTGCGGGAACATGGCGTCGAACACCAGCACGCACAGCTCGAACGCCAGCCGCGTGTCCGCGTCGGCGACATAACGGAAATCATTCTCGGCCAACCGCCGCGCCTCATCGACGTCGAACGGCAGCGTGGCATACAATGCGACGAACCGTCCGACCGTCTCGTCATCCAGACCGCC
>ENA-OPSQ01002321-OPSQ01002321.1-human-gut-metagenome-genome-assembly--contig:-NODE-2321-length-10886-cov-5.345120_pt1 | contig 10886 bp, 10 predicted proteins | sample MGYA00241456_ERZ501904 | MGnify/ENA primary metagenome ERZ501904 (study PRJEB25962, sample SAMEA2042452) | human gut metagenome | biome: human gut; feature: human-associated habitat; material: faeces...
ATTTTTTTCGGGATCCCAAGACTGGATTTCCAAGATTCAAGTCAAAACATCATTCCAGAAATAGCTATACAACGAATGTGGTCAATGGAAATATCCTGGTGGAAAGTAAGAAGATCCGACTTCCGAAATTAAAATGGATCGCCATGAAAAAGCACAGGGAGCCAGCAGAAAGTCTTCAGTTGAAATCAGTGACTGTCAGTATGGAAGCATCCGGAAAATATTTTGCAAGTCTGCTGTATGAAGGATACAGCTGCGAAAACCAAGCAGCAGATGAAGATTACAGCAATGCCAAAATACTGGGGATTGATTATGCGATGCAGGGGATGGCAGTGTTTTCAGAAGAGATTGAACTTGAAAAAGCAGGATTCTTCAGAAGAAATGAAAAAAGGCTGGCAAGGGAGCAGCGTAAACTGTCGAGATGTGTAAAAGAAAGCCGCAATTATGTGCGGCAGAAAAAGAAAGTTGCCAGGTGCCATGAAAAAATACGAAACCAGAGAAAGGATTATCTGCATAAACTGAGCCGCAGGATTACAGACCAGTACGATATAGCCGCGGTAGAAGATATTGATATGAAAGCAATGGGCCAGTGCCTGCACTTTGGGAAAAGTGTACAGGATAATGGATACGGGAGGTTCCGGAATATGCTGGATTATAAGCTTGCCTGGAAGGGAAAGAAATTAGTAAAGACAGACCGCTTTTTCCCTTCAAGCAAAAAATGCAGTAAATGCGGAAAGATAAAAAAAGAGCTGGGATTATCCGAAAGAGTATACCGCTGCACGTGTGGAAATGAGATGGACAGAGATCGAAATGCAGCGATCAATATCCGTGAAGAGGCAAGAAGGATGCTGGCAGTATAAACTGTCCATATCCGGACAATAAGTAAGAAAATACGCCCGTGTCCGGGCAAAAAGAATCGCGGGGCACGCGAGGATAGCTTGTAGATACTTGGCTCAGTAGAGTCATTGAGCAAGAAGCCCCCACTTCAAAATCTGGGATTTAAGTGGTGGGAGCATGTCACGAAAATATGGGTTGGAAAATAGTCACAGCCACTCTGTGATTTATATGCCAGGTGGATTCCACAATTGACTGGAAAGAAAATCAGCTTACAAAACGGGTGAAATCTCAATCGGAATTGACCGAGCTGAAAGCGAGGGATACTTCTTGTCCGAGGGGCAAGAAGGTGGAACTAAAAATAATTAGAACAATCGGAATTTTTAGGAGTAAAGACATGACTACTATTGTGCAGTTGCGCCCCCTTGAACACAGTGATAGAGAGCAATTTGTTTTAGACAATCAGGAAGCCTTCAATTACGGTGCCCTGGAAGAATTTGGCCTTAGAGATAATCATTTTGAGGAAGATGGACAGATTATATCACGAGAAACGATTGAGCAGTCCATTGACGATGGTGAAGCTTACCGCATCGTACTCGATGGCAAAAAAGTAGGCGGTGTTGTGATTAAAGTCGAGGGTGAAAAAGGCGACCTAGATCTTCTTTTCATTGCGCCATCAGTTCATAGCAAAGGCATCGGGTATGCTGCATGGTGCGAAGTTGAGAAGTTATATCCAGAAGTGAAAGTCTGGGAAACCGTAACGCCCTATTTCGAGCAGCGGAACATCCATTTTTATGTGAACAGATGTGGTTTTCACATCGTAGAGTTCTTTAACAAATATCACCAAGCCCCCAATAATCCGGAAATGAATGCTGAAAAGCAGGACGAGCAGTTTCCGGACGGAATGTTTCGGTTTGAAAAGATTATTAGGTAACTTCCAGTTTACAGAAACCCTATATACGAACATAAATAGGCAGCTTCGGCTGTCTATTTCCATATAATCGCACATTTGCGTAACTCCATAAGTCTGAATACAAACTGCAGGGTGTGAAAGTTTATACGAAAAGTCTTGCGAGGAGGGGTAAACTAGTGTATAATACTTATAACAATATAGAGCGTTAAAGTAAATTAGGTGACGAGGAGGTGAACGTACAGCACCTTAATACATCAAAACTTTTCATATTTCGAACTCAGAAGTTAATGTTAATGTTCTTTCAAATAGGAGGGCAAGAAGATGAAAAAGCGTAGAGTATCGAGACTGCTGTTAATTCTGGCAGTGACAATTGCTATGATCGCTGCAACTGCAGTGGTTGCAAGCGCAGCAACAATTAACAAAAATGATGCAGATTATAAGTATTCTAAGACTCTTGAAGATGGTACTGTTGTGTCCTTTACTAGAGATCTTATTAATGAACCTGTCGCTACAGACTACATTCAGTGCAAAATTCAGCTTAGGGAAGGCGATGAATTCGGCAATTACCCTTTCTTTGGTCTAACTTATAGTAAACGACTTCCTAACCAGGAGTGGGACAAGAATGGAACCGTTGCATATGGTGTATTAAATATTAAAGGTAGTAATCTTAAGCAAGGAACGTATAGTCTTACATGTAATGGCGATGGTTGGAAGGATTATACGATAGATTTCTTCTATGCAAACCTCCAAAAAGCTACTAAGATGATGATTGCAACATATCCTGACAAGATTCTGTTTAATGCTGACCGTCTGACTCGTGACCAGCATGGTGAGTATACAAATGTGTTTGTTAAAGGACATAACTTTGATGCAATGCTCAAGAATGGATGGGGAGAGTGGATGGCAACAAAGGCTCCATCGACAATGAAGCCAGGTAAGAAATATGACTTGTATGCAGGACAGATAGACCGAGTTAACAACTATCAGGTTAATTCCAAGGTTTATAAGTTAGCTACAGTGACTATGGGTCCTTCAACTAAGCCTGTAATCAAGTCGGTAAAGATTTCTAATGTTAAGGTTAAGAGATATTTTAGCTATAATGAAGGGAAATATAGATATAAGACCACATTCAAGATGACTGTAACCTTAAGCAAGATGGCTAAGGGTGCAAAGGGTATAGATCTTACTACAAGTGTAAACGGCATTTCTTCATACAAGACACTTAAGGGCACAAAGAATACCTACACAGCGAATTTCAATTGGGATATGCCTATGAGCTTAAAGGGTAAAACTGTTTCAGTTAAGGTAAAGACTTATAATGATACTAAGTATAAGGCTTACAGCTACGACTCAAAGGCTAAGAAGGCAAAGATTTGATAGGTGTACACTGATAACAATTACAAAAACCAAACAGAATAATTAAACTACATGCCCTGAGCTCAGTTGCTCAGGGCTACTTTTACATTCAGAAGGGGAGCAAAACCTACTAGTATTGCTTTAGCAAGCATCGCCCATCTACTCCGCCACGGAGATTTGGGCTGATAGCAATAGTGTATGTTGGAGTAAGATGTTATAGGAAAACAAAAATTTAGAGCAGCAAGCTCAGGCTATATTTGATGATATGTTTCCTGACATTTTTTCATTAAATACGGATGCTACTCTCCAAGATTTAATCGTATTTGCAAATGGCAAAAAACGCCCAAAAACAATTGGAAACATCCCCGTATATGGTGGAAATGGCATATTAGCATATACTGATAAATCTAATGCTGATAATTGTGTCATCATTGGTAGGGTTGGCGCATATTTCGGTAATACATTTTTATGCCTTGATAAATGCTGGACAAGCGATAATGCCATACAAGCAAAAAATCGTACTGGCTCCTCACCATTGTTTATTTATTACTTATTGCGAAATGCATCACTATCTTCCCGACATATTGGCACCGGACAACCGCTAATGACGCAAGGAATTCTAAATGCTATACCTATTAAGTATCCAGTAGAAGAAAAAATTTCAGCATTTATCGAAACTTGTAGCCCTATACATAAAATGATTTCTGGCAATAGACAACAGAATGAGTCACTTGCATCAATAAGAGATTCCATGCTTCCTAAACTGATGTCTGGCGAAATGGATGTTTCAGAGCTGAATCTCTAAGCAGCTAAATTCCAGTTTACAGAACTGAATCAAAAGAGCTCGAAGGAGCTCTTTTTCCTTTTTTATAATAGTATCATTATGGTATAATAGAGACATTAAAATCGTTAAGGAAAGAATCGAAGGTGGTGCAAACGAAAAAGCAGTATGGAGACTTTTCATTAACTGCCCTTTCGTTTGCATCAATTTCGATTTTTTCTGGTTGAACAAAGCGCGTCAACTCTATATGGACTTTTAATTATGACACTCTATTTATAATAGGATAGCGTGTACACATAGAAACACATAGAATTTATAATTCAGTCCTGTATTATGACACCAGAAATAAGCCTCCCTAAGGAAGCTAAAAAAATATACAGTTATGATACGTTAACAGAGCATATGTGGTTTTGGTTTTATAAAATGTTGTTCTGTAGGCAGAGGAATAATCTTACCACCACAGGAAGAACACTTGCATATATCTTTATTATAAAGAAGACGGATAATGGCAGGTGCATCCATATCTTTCAGCTTGGAAATATATTTTTTGCAACCAAGGATGTTTCTGCATAGGGTAATCTTTTTCTTCTTATTTCTGGATGAAAGAAGACCATAGTGCCTGATACGTACAAAACGTTTTGGAGGAACATGCATTAAAAATCGACGGATAAATTCCTCGCCGGATATGGTGATCTCTTTCCAAAGCCCTTGGTTTTTGTAATCTTTAGCGGAAAAAGTAACTGTAGATTCTGTCATGTCTTTGATACGGTAGTTGCTGATAGCAATCCGGTGGGTGTATTTTCCAAGGTATCTGATGACAGATTCGGCACCGTCAAATGGTTTCTTGCAATAAGGAATCCATTCCTTTGTATAGCAGGTATTTAACAATTCCTTGAAAGTATAGTAGTTTTTGTAAGGTGCAGCCGATCCATGAAATTCAAGCCTGTCATTTTCCCAGAGCTGCTTAAGTTCAGCCATATATTTTCCACGAAATATTTTGGAGATCACCTTAATCGGAAGAAAAAACTCTTTCCCGTTGTCTTTCCAATGATTTTTCACATCCAGCCCTCCACCAAGAACAATCGCATGGATATGAGGATGAAAATTCATGGTGCTTCCCCATGTATGGAGGATACAGATATAGCCGATATCAGTCCCAAGATATTTACTATCAGCAGCAAGTTCACTGAGAGTATCTGAAGCCGCATGATAAAGAGCAGTGTATAAGAATTTCTGGTTGCTGTAGATAATGGGATTAAGTTCTTCTGGAACTGTAAAAACTACATGGAAATAAGGAGCATCTAAGATATCCTCACGCCGTGCATCTACCCATTTTTCTTTTGGAAACTCCTGACACATAGGACAGCATCTGTCACGGCAGGAGTTATAGTGGACTGACATGCAGCCGCAGTCCTCGCATACGCTTACATTCACACCAAAGGCACCGGTTTTGCAATTCATGATGTGATAAGCGGTCTTTCGCTGAGCGGGAGAAATACTATGTGTGGATTCAAAAGATGGATAAAAACGATGAAAAACATCCTGAATCGTACAATCCTTACTCATGATTCACCACCTTCCGGGTTGTCGAACGGGCTGCGGATTCCAAGAAGTGTCTTGTTGCTCACATGAAGGTAAACATCTGTAGAGCGAGGATCAACATGTCCCAGAAGTGACTGGATATATTTTATATCTGTGCCACTTTCGAATAGGTGGCTGGCAAAACTATGACGGCACGCATGAGAGGAAACATGACGGTTAATGCCGGCGAGTTTAGCACTTTTCTTAAAGAACTGGTTAACACTGGCTATATCAAGATATCCACCGGACCAGGAACTTGGGAAAAGGATATCTTTAGGGCGACCACATTTGTACCAATACTCTGTGAGAAGGTCTAAATTTTTTTGAGACAGAATTGTATACCTGTCAATTCTGCCTTTGGTTTCACGAACATGAATTGTCATGTTGGTACGTGAAATGTCATCATAATGAAGATGAACAACCTCTGATACACGTAATCCGGAAGAATACATAGTTGCAATAATCGCTTTATGCTTCAGATTCGGAGTGGCGTCAATGATTGCATTTATTTCATCGCGGGATAGAACAGCAGGAAGATTTCGCTCTCTTTTCATAGCCGGAACAGTGTCATCATCCCAGAGAATCTTCAGCACCTTTTTATATAAGAACTTGATTGCAGACCGATAGTGATTGTGAGTTTCAGGAGACCTTCCTTCCAGACGTTTGGCAGTAAGAAAACTTTCCGCATCTTCAAGTGTAAGATCAGAAACATTTTTTCCAATCCAACGAAGGAAGTAACTGACATCAGAGCAATACAGTTGAATAGTTCTTTCACGCAGGTTACGTTTTTCCGCTTCATTGCGGATGGATTCAAAAATATCTTTATACATAATAAAACCTCCAGAATAAGTAGTGTTAATAATTACATCTACCTATTCGGAGGTGCGTTAGCGTCATAATTCCGATTGCGGAAGAGACTGGAAAATGTTATTCTTATCATAGGCAGTGGAGCTTTCTTAGTTCAGTTGTTTCGTGTGGTAACTTAACAATAACGGATTATGGAAAGTAATTCCACTGCTTTTTTAATAAAAATAAAACTGCGCCACAGCCTTGGCAGGCCATCGCGCAGCGATTTTGTTCAATCGGAATTTCAGGAGGTGTTTTTATGCCACAAATGAATAAGGGAGGAAAATTTATTTTCGGGAAATCACTCATTCGGACGGATGGAACATTGCGGATTCCACCGCAGGCAATGGAAGAATATCACATTGCAGATGAAGGAAAAGTATATCTTTTTACCGGAAGTAAGATTACCGGTGGCTTCTGCGTCACCCGGAAAGGCCTTTTGCATCCGTCAAAACTTGGTCACATTTTGGACGATACTCCACCGTTGCTTGACTACTCAGCAGGTTCTGGCGAATTTATCAAATACAAGGGGCGTTCCTACTGCTGGGTAGAGATTTCACAGGAGGGGCAAATTCTTCTTACGAAGAAAATGATGGATTTTTTGAAGGTGAGACCCGGAATGGAGCTGCTCTCTATCCGCAGTAGCGACATCGCGTTTACGATGGGAGCTAAAGGACCGCTATTGGAAAAAGCAGAAAACTATGATGGTGAAATTCCGCTTTTTTAAGTGTAACAATTTGAATTTGTGGAGGATAACTATTGTGGATAAAGCAGTTATTTATATACATGGAAAAGGTGGTAATGCTGAAGAAGCTATTCATTACAAACCGCTCTTTAGTAATTGTGATGTGATTGGTCTCGACTATACTGCACAGTTTCCATGGGAAGCAAAAGAAGAATTTCCATTACTTTTTAATTCAATTTATAGAAACTACAAGACTGTTGAAGTAATTGCCAATAGCATTGGAGCGTATTTTGCTATCAATGCCTTATCAAATCAGCAAATAGAGAAAGCATATTTTATTTCGCCCGTTGTAGATATGGAAAGGCTTATTGCTGATATGATGATTTGGACAAATGTTACAGAGGATGAACTCAAAGAGAAAAAAGAAATTCAGACAACCTTTGGAGAGACTCTTTCATGGGATTATCTTTGCTATGCAAGAGAAAATCCTATTATATGGGAAATCCCAACGCACATTTTGTATGGTGAAAAAGATAATCTTACCGCTTATGGAACGATATTTGAATTTGTACAGAGGACTAATTCAACACTTTCTATTATGAAAAATGGAGAGCATTGGTTTCATACGGATGAACAAATGAAATTTCTTGATGAATGGATAATAAAATCTTCCAAATAAATTCAAGTTTTATTGATTAGGAAATTGGGGAGTTATGCATTTTGTAAAGGGGGATCTATAAATGAAAACGTGTTGTTTGGTATGGGAAATTCCTGTAATAGAGGGAGAACATTATAATCCAATTATGAATGTCATTTATATGCAAAAAGCAAAGAAATTTTTGAATCAACTAAATCGATATTTTCAGGATGAGAATATGGATTGGAAGTGTGTTTTAGACCATTCAGCATGTACTTATAATGAGATTTTTTCCAGTGAACATCAAGTAGTTATTTTTGCTCCGGAAGCCAAAACAAGACAATGGTTATATAAAAAAGAAATTCAAGATGAAAGTATTCCAAAATATTATTTGGATTTTGCAGAATATAATGAAGGAAAGTTAGATAAAATAGCAATTTTCTTTATGAACTTAAAAAATGATATACAATAGATTTCCTTGTTATGGAGCAATGATATGTTTTGAAGGTAGAAAAAATTACAGGGAAAAGAAAGAAACCAAAGTAAAAAGCCGATGCGGGACTTTTGAATACAGTATCGGCTTTATTGATCTTACAGAGGTTTTGAAAAATTTACTTTTAATGGTTCATCAGTGCTTTGATATTTGGGGCTGTGTGGATTTTTTTCGATACAGCAGGAATAACATAAACAATAGAATTACTGGAAAAATAAGTCCGAATCCCATGCCGATCCTAATATTATTTCCGGCATTCTGGGTGATACGACCAACAATTCCAGGTCCAATGCTGCCACCTAAATCTCCTGCCATGGCAAGAAGAGAAAACATAGCCGTTCCACCTGTTGGAAAAGTTTTTGAGGAAATACTGATTGTTCCAGGCCACATGATTCCAACTGAAAATCCACATGCAATACAACCGATAAGTCCGATAATCGGGCTGGATGACAAAGCGGCAAGTAGATAACAGACAACGCATAATATGCCTGAACCACTCATAAACTTCATTAAATCTAACTGTTCTCCATATTTCCCAAAAATTATACGGCTGATTCCCATTGTTACTGCAAACATACATGGACCTGCTAAATCTCCCAGGGCTTTTGACAATCCCAGTGCAGCTTCTGCATAAGCAGATGCCCATTGAGCCATTGCAAGCTCAGAAGCTCCGGAACAGATCATCAGACATATTGCAACCCAGAAAAATGGTCTGGAAAACAGATTCTTAATTCCCATTCCGGAACCATTGTCAACCAGAGGTTCAATAGGACAGGTCATGAAGTTATAAGTATTAACTGCAGGAATGATTGCCCATATTACGGCGAGCCATTTCCAGTTGTCTATTCCAAATATCAGGAAAAATAAGCTGGAAATCAAAATTGTCCCAACAGCTCCCCAACAGTAAAAGGAATGGAGCAGACTCATAGTTGCTTCTTTGTTTTCAAATGGACAGGCCTCGATAATAGGGCTGCAAAGTACTTCTATTAAACCACTTCCGATGGCATAAACAATAACACTACATATAATTCCAATAAAAGGATTAGGTAAAAAATCAGGTAAAAATGCCAGTCCAAGCAGACCCAGTGCAGAAAATATTTCTGATGTAACAATGCACACACGATATCCGATATGATCTACGAATTTGGCACAGAACAGGTCAACCAGAAGCTGTGTGAAAAAGAAGAAAGTGGATATCAGAGCAATATTACCGAGAGAAATATGGTAGTCACTGTGAAATTTCAAAAAAAGAAGCGGTGCGAAGTTTGCAGCAATAGCCTGTGTGATAAAGCCCATATAACAGGCAAGTTTTGTTTTATGGTAGTCAGCTTTTTTTATAGAATTCCCCAATTTAAAAATCATAAGAATACCTCTTTTCTTTTTTTTGCTTGATTATATAGCAAATATTAGATATATACATTGAATTAAATTGTAGAAATACTGTATAATATCGTAAAAGAAAGAATGTGATATGAAGATGGATTATAATAAGATACTTACAGACGAGGAGTTCATGGAAATTAAACAGCATGGAAGCAGTGACTATCCATTCCAGTATTATTATGATAATCTGGAATTGTTTGATTTTCATTGTATTGAGTGGCACTGGCACAGAGAATTTGAGTTTTTATATGTGGAGTCCGGACAAGTTACATGCGGAATAGGAGAAAAACAGATTATATTGTCAGAAGGAGAAGCAATTTTTATTAATTCTAAAATATTGCACCGCTTTTACGCATCATCAGGTGGTATCATTCCTAACTTTGTATGTATGCCGGAATTTATTGCACCGGAGAACAGCCTGATCTATAAGAAATATATCTTGCCAATCATTTCATCGAATATATATTTCCAGCGTTTTCAGACTGATGAACTATGGCAGACAAAGATTATACAAACTATGATAAAAATAATGGAAATACAGGGAAATGAGAAAATAAGAGAACTTGCTACTTTGGCATTGATGCAGGATTTATGGCTGACTTTTTATGAAAATGTAAAGTTATCTGATAAAGGAGATGTACAGACAGTTGATGAAGTTGCACAGAAAAGAGTGCAGTTAATCATGCAATATATACATGAAAACTATAATCATAATTTGTCTCTGGATGAAATTGCTTCACATATAGGAATCAGCAAAAGTACTGCACTTAATTTGTTCCACCGGTTTTTACATACTACACCGGTTAATTATCTGATAGGATATCGACTTCAGGCAGCTTCCTGGTTATTGAAAAATACGAATAAAAAAGTAAAAACGATCGCCTATGAAAGTGGATTTCATAACGTTGATTATTTTTGCAGATTGTTTAAAAAACGTTATCATTTAACCCCATCAGAATATCGTTGCACATGTTTAAAATTGTTGTCGGCAGATCCGAGTCTTCAGACCCATAAATAAAGCCGATGCGGGACTTTGGAATCCTGTATCGGCTTTGTTAATTTTGCGAAGATTTTGAAAAATTTATTTTACTGGTTCATCAGTGCTTTGATATCTTCTTCCGGTGTGGTGATAGGTGCAATACCATAATTTTCTACCAGATAGTTCAGAATATTAGGAGACAGGAACGCCGGAAGAGAAGGACCAAGACGGATGTTTTTGATACCTAAGTGTAAAAGTGTCAGCAGGATACAGACTGCTTTCTGTTCATACCAAGAGAGAACGAAGGAAAGCGGAAGCTCATTTACAGAACATCCAAATGCATCCGCAAGTGCCACAGCAACCTGGATTGCACCATAAGCATCATTACACTGGCCCATATC
>ENA-OPSQ01002349-OPSQ01002349.1-human-gut-metagenome-genome-assembly--contig:-NODE-2349-length-10754-cov-4.525844_pt1 | contig 10754 bp, 10 predicted proteins | sample MGYA00241456_ERZ501904 | MGnify/ENA primary metagenome ERZ501904 (study PRJEB25962, sample SAMEA2042452) | human gut metagenome | biome: human gut; feature: human-associated habitat; material: faeces...
ATATTCTGTTTTCGTAATTCCACACCATAACTGGATATTATCTGCATTTTTATTTTTCCCTGATAACTCTTTTCTCAGATTCTGTTGTTTTTTCTACTACCCATGGCTATATTTTAGCACATATAGCGCTAAAAGTAAACATATGTTTTCCTTTGGGTAAAAAATTTGCGCGTCTAACTCATCACTAAGTAACGAGAATGCGACGCGCAATTATTCAAAAATCGTTCGCATTTGCGCAGGAAGACATTTGGATCCGATACCTACGGTCCACAGATACCAAACCTTTTTAATAGAAGATACTCATAAATATCCTGATCAGGATATCTCTGTCATATATGAAACTCAGGATGCAATCTTTCTTAATGATCTGAAGGGCCGCCTCACCAGCCTTTGTATTGCACACAATGGTGAGAGCCAGAAAGATAATCCATATTACTATAAGGAATTTAACTGCCCCCAGCAACGCTCCTGCTACCTTGTTCATGCCATGCAACACAGGTAATCTCGTCACAAGATTCAGCATCCATGTGATACTCCTCACCATAATCGTCGACATCAGCAGAGAAATCAGGAAAGAAATTCCATTCACTGCCATTCTCGCCAGATATTGAGCAATATAATCCGAAAATGTAGTTACAGCCAAATACTGGTAACTGTCAGAATTATTATTCTGAACCAGTCCATTCCTCAGCAGTTCCGGGAGATTCATTTCATTTATAAATTCAGTCTGGCTTTCTCCACTGCCTGTCCATGTGCTGTATTCCTCTCCTACAAACTCCCGGCAGCTTTCCTGTACTTTTTCATAAATTGATGTATTTTCCCGAATAAACTCATTTACATAAGGATTTATAAACCACACGATCGCCATCGACAGAAAAACACATACAAGCGAAACCAGTTCTTTTATCAGTCCCCGCCTATAACCTCTGACACATGCAGCCGCCAGAAAAAGTATCGTAATGACTCCGGCCCACGTTAAAGCCATTTTCATCCTCCTAACTAAGTTTTATTATCTCTACACCGCTGTCCAATACCAGAAGATATCTGTTCATTCCGATTTTGAAGAAATCTTTGATCGTTCCATCCACACTGCCAAGATATTTCTGTACTCCCCTGCTGTTCATTACACACATCTGGGAACTGTTGTACATCAGAATATTTCCACCGCTTAATTTAATCGTCGTATATGGAATATTGAAGTTTTCTTTGAATTTCAATTTGCCATCTGTAGTATAAACTTCCATTGTATACTGTTTGTCTTTACTGTCATTCTTAAACACAAGACCAATCATATCATTATCATAAAAAGTACTGACAATTTCTTTATCTACTTTTACTGTTTTTACTTCCTTCGGAATCTGGCTTCCATGATAAATTGTAAATCCATTATCTTTAAGTGCTACAGACCGGTTATTATCAAGATACTGGATCTGCGGAACTACCACGCCTTCATACTTATATCCACTGACAATTCTGTCATCCTCGTTCTGTCCTACATCTCCAAAATTGTAAAATGCCACATAACTGGTCGTATCACTTCCATCTACGAACTGATAGGTTACCATCATGATCACTCCGTCTTCAGATACAGCAATATCAAGGGGATATCCCGGATCATCTATCTTCGTCTGATTTTCAGCAATCAGACTTCCATCTGTACCATAAAAATCAATCCATGTATCATCTCCGCCATCCAGGATTGCCGCAACAAGACCGCTTTTGGATACTTTTGCTTTGACAATACTGTAAGAAGTAGTTACACTGCCTGTTTTTCCGGATTTATCATAAATCTCCAAAGTTGTTCCATCTTTATCCGCAATCACCGCACGAGTTCCATTGACATCTGCCACAGGATTCTGCATCTGATAGGTTTCACTCCATAATGTACTCATCTTATCAGAAACAAGCGAAACTCCGTCCGGACTGTATCGAAGGATATTTCCGTCCATTTCAACATAATTTGTAGAAACAATATCCTCCTGCTCACTTGTCTGGACTACTTTATAAGTATGATAGCTTCTCTTCTCTATGTAAAATCCCACAGCCGTTACAGCAGCAGCTATCGCCACCACTGTAATAACTGTCTTTTTCACTACACTTCTTTTGTGGCGGGACAATCTGCGCTCATAATCATCTGCATATTCCTCTTCAGCTCTCTCCCGGGCTTTCGCTTTTCTGTTTCTCTCTGCCTGAAGCTTTTTCTTTTTATGTTTTTTTATTATTTTCTTAAATGTATTTGCCATTTTAGCCTTTACCTTATTTCTCACTTTCATTTTGTTGATTATCAGGTTTCAGTTTTTGCCATTTATTATAGCACAGTTTTCTAAGGTAATACAATTACTTGTCCCGGATAAATGATTTCGTCCGCTGACATCCCATTCAATTTGCAGATCTGACTTATGGCTTCGATACTTCCGTATCTGTCCATACTTATCTGAAAAAGAGTATCGCCGGGCTGAATCACATATGACTCATGGGCTTTTCCCGCTGCTTCGCTGTTTTCCTTCTGCACAGCTTCCCTGACACGTTTCTGTGCTTTACGTTCATCTGCTTCCTGCTGGTAGATTTGTTCGGTTTTATCTGCTTTTTCTGTCTTTACATCCGGAAGCTGTTCTGTTTTGTCCGATTTTTGTTCTATATCTGTCTGCTCTGCTGATATTTTTTTCTCTGAAGTATTGTTTTTCTTTTCAGAATTTTCTTTTTCACTGGTGCTTTGATTATTCTCTTCATTATTCTTTTTATTCTTCCCTGCATCATTTTGTATAGTATCTATCCGGTATTGTTTATGCTGCCTGATAGCTTCATTGTTCGAAGTCCCGACAACAGGAGACGGCGTTATCTCCTCAACGATCACTGAAGAAACCGTCGCGCTCTCCTTTTCGTTCTGTTTTACATTCTGGTAACTTCTGTAAAAATTAACACCCACTGTCAGTACTGCAATTGCCAGACATGCAGTTAATCCATATGAAAAAACAGAAGGAGCTGCCGGCTCCTTCCTGGTTTCCTTTTTATCTGCAATTATTTTGCGAAAATCTTTCACAGCCTGATCTTCATATTTTTCCTGAGGTTCCGGCTGAAGTTCTTCATTTTTGTCGATCATATACGTCTGCATACCGGGATTTTTTTCATAATAAAGATAATACCCTCCCAGACGCACCATTTCATTGTTTTCATAACGGAAGAAAGCATCTTCCCTTTCCTGAGGTTCCATAAGCATCAGGACTTTTTCTCCTCCAAAATGTTTCATGTGTACTTTTGACATCACTTCCGATACCTTCAGGAGAAGCTGAGGCTGTGAAAAGAACCATCCCACAATCTCCTGATCTTCGAAGTACTCCTTCTGGGCTTCCTGTATCTGCTTCCATTGATTTTCCGAAAAATCGATATGATCAGGTGCTGCCTCCATCTCCTCCGCTATAATAGCACCTTTGATAAACAGATAAGCTGTCTGAGAACGCCATTTAAGATTTCCTGTAAGAACTGCCACTCTGGTTTTTGCTTCTCCCAGAGAGTCTTCCGTTCTGGCAAGTCTTACCAGAAATGTGTACACATAGTCCTCCATATAAATCCTGTAATCTTCGGCTGCCAGGCCGATCTGGCGTATATTTCTGGGTAATCCAAACGGTTTCTCACCATTTTGTCCTTCCTGAGATTCGTCCTTATAGATTACTTCTATCATCTCTCATCACCCCTTCGGGTATCAGGATAACACAGATAAATTGCAGATTTTATCACATTGTAAGAGGAATTTACCAGAATTTGGCGACAGATTTTGCACAGTGCATATTTTTATCCCGGTAAGGATATGATGTTATCAGAGGCCTCTTCGCAGCTTGTTGTTATGAAGCAAAGGGACTATAGCAATTAAAAGATATAATCAATAATGTGCTCTCGAAATCTTTTTGTGCAGGTACAATAGAGACTCTGCGAGTACATAATACGATCAGGGAGGTTTTATGGTATTTTATGTGAACTCACAGAAAAGCAGTTCTGCTGAGGAAATCGCTTTTCTTTTAAATAAATGTATTCTTCAATATCCCGGCAGATGGTCGGAACTGGTTTTTCTGTGTATCGGAAGTGACCGCGTGACAGGAGACTGTCTCGGTCCCTATATCGGACACCAGTTACTTGAACATCTGAATACGGACACTCATGGCGTTTATGTTTACGGTACCCTGAAAAGCCCCGTACATGCTTTAAATCTTTCCAGAATTTCCCGCCAGATCAAAATTCTGCATCCCGAAGGTCTGGTTATTGCAGTGGATGCCTCCCTTGGACAAAAAAAGCACCTGGGGTATGTGACCATCGCAGATGGTGCACTTTACCCAGGTGCTGCAGTTCAGAAAGAACTTCCTCCTGTTGGTGATATCCATATCACAGGGATTGTAAACATTGCAGGTGTACTGGAACAGCTAACCCTTCAGACTACCCGCCTGTCTACGGTAATCTCTCTGGCAGATACCATCACACAGGGAATCGTAAATTATACAAATTCTTTGATCTGTTTGTAGATGCCTTCTGCATCAAGACCATATTTCTCAAGAAGAGCTGTGGCAGGACCGGATTCTCCGAATACATCATTTACACCGATACGTTTTACAGGTACAGGTGCTTTCTCAGACAGGCATTCGCATACTGCTCCGCCAAGTCCGCCGATTACTGAATGCTCTTCTACAGTTACAACCTTGCCTGTTTCTTTGGCTGCTGCAACTACAAGTTCTTCATCCAGAGGCTTAATCGTATGGATATTGATTACTTTTGCATCTACGCCGTCTGCAGCAAGCTTCTCTGCTGCTTCAAGAGCAGGAGCTACGCAAAGACCGTTTGCGATAATTGTAAGGTCTTTTCCTTCACGAAGGACAATACCTTTGCCTAATTCAAATTTATAGTCCGGTCTGTCATTGATAACCGGAACTGCCAGACGTCCAAATCTCATATATACAGGACCAACATGCTCATAAGCTGCTTCTACCATAGCTTTTGCTTCAATATCATCAGAAGGGCAGGCAACAACCATTCCCGGAATTACTCTCATAAGAGCAAAATCCTCACAACACTGATGGGTAGCACCATCTTCACCTACAGAAATTCCGCCATGAGTAGCGCCAATTTTTACATTGATCTTCGGATATGCAATAGAGTTACGAACCTGCTCAAAAGCACGTCCTGCTGCAAACATTGCAAATGTGCTGGCAAATGGAACTTTTCCTGTAGTAGCCAGACCTGCGGCAATGCCCATCATATTACACTCGGCAATACCACAGTCAATATGACGCTCCGGAAATTCTTTTTTGAATACGCCAGTCTGAGTAGCTGCAGCAAGGTCAGCGTCCAGAACGACCAGGTTCTCATGTTTCTTACCTAATTCAACCAGCGCAGCACCGTAGCTTGCTCTTGTTGCGATCTTCTTTACTTCTGACATAATGCTTCACCTGCCTTTTCTAACTCTTCCATTGCCTGTGCATACTGCTCGTCATTCGGAGCTTTTCCATGCCATCCAACCTGATTTTCCATAAAGGAAACACCTTTTCCTTTTACAGTTTTCATAATGATAGCTGTAGGCATTCCCTTAGTAGCTTTTGCTTCATCAAAAGCAGCTCTTAACTGATCCATATCATTTCCGTCTGCAACGTTAATCACATGGAAGTTAAATGCCTCAAATTTCTTATCAATCGGGTATGGAGAACATACTTCATCAACCTTACCGTCGATTTGAAGTCCATTATTATCCACGATCACTACAAGATTGTCCAGTTTTCTGAAGCCTGCAAACATAGCAGCTTCCCAAACCTGACCTTCCTGAATTTCGCCGTCGCCTAATAAGGTATATACACGATAGCTTTCATTGCTTAATTTGGCAGAAAGCGCCATACCAACTGCTGCAGAGATTCCCTGTCCCAGAGAACCGCTGGACATATCAACACCCGGGATATGTTTCATATCCGGATGTCCCTGTAAATAGGAACCCAGATGACGAAGAGTCTTCAGATCTTCTTTTGGGAAAAAGCCTCTTTCTGCAAGTGCAGAGTAGTATCCCGGTGCTGTGTGGCCTTTGGAAAGTACGAAACGGTCACGATCAGCCTTCTTAGGATCCTTTGGATCAATATTCATTTCTTCAAAATATAAATAAGTGAATACATCTGCTGCAGACAGAGATCCGCCCGGATGTCCTGCTTTTGCAGAATGTAATGCAGTAACGATGTCTTTACGGACTTCGTTTGCAATTTTCTGAAGTTCTAATTTTTCCATTGTGGTAAATTCTCCTTATTCGCCGAATACTGCTTTATAATCTTTCTGGAATTTCTCAATACCTGCATCTGTCAGAGGATGTTTTGTCATCTGTACGATTACATTGTACGGAACAGTTGCAATGTCAGCACCTGCAAGTGCACAGTCTGTTACATGGATCGGATTTCTTACGCTTGCTGCGATGATTTCTGTCTCGATTCCTGCCACTTCAAAAATCTCAGCGATCTCGCGGATCAGATCAACACCTCTTGTGGAAATGTCATCCAGTCTTCCAAGAAACGGAGATACATAAGTAGCACCTGCTCTTGCAGCCAGAAGTGCCTGGTTAGCAGTGAAGATCAGAGTAACGTTTGTCTTGATTCCTTCTGCATGAAGAACCTTAACTGCTTTCAGACCTTCTACTGTCATAGGAATTTTAACAATCATATTCGGATGAATGGCTGCAATCTCACGTCCCTCTTTGATCATTCCTTCTGCATCTGTTGTAGTAGCTTTTACTTCACCGCTGATCGGTCCGTCTACGATAGATGTGATCTCTTTGATTACTTCCTTGAAATCTCTTCCTTCTTTTGCGATAAGAGACGGATTTGTGGTAACACCACAGATTACACCCATATCATTAGCTGCCTTAATATCTTCTACTTTTGCTGTGTCAATAAAAAATTTCATGTTCTTAACCCTCCTGATTTTTGCTTGTCATAATCGTTCATTGATCTGATGGTTTCATTATAACAGACTTTACATTCAGGTCAAGCATGGCAAAAGATTATTAATAATTTCTTTATTAATAATCGCATGTCTTATTAATTCTTTATTTTTCAGTCAAAGCATATATTCGTTGTTATCAACATGCAATATACAATATGTTTTATAACCATTTCTTTTCGTAACTGTTCGCTGTCTTTGCTGTTGCAGGAAACCTCCGTCAGAAATCATTTCTGATATCGGATTTCAGCCGCACATCCTGAAATTTTGGTACGTTTCCAGAAAATGCCTGCCGGGTAGATATTCGCAATCTACCTCGCCACACAGCTCTATACCAAATAACCGTTCTGCAGTTTCGATAAATTATTATTAATAATTTTCATTCGACGTATTTAATTATTTTTTTTGGTTCTGACATACCCTGTAGTGCGTCTCGCTATCAGCTTGGGGGTATATTCAATATTATAGAGACTGACAGGAGCAGAATCTGTGAGAAAACGGTCCTGCTCATCGATTTTGTGCAGTATAATATCACAGGCATCTCTGCCTTTAAGGGCTACGAAATGATCGATCGTAGTAAGAGATATCTTCCGTATTCCCGAATAAAAGATATTATCGCACCCAATCACCGATACATCCTTGGGTACATGAATCCTTGCTTCATGGAGAGCATCCAGCGCACCAATAGCCATCATATCATTCTGGCCTGCAATAGCTGTAAATTCCCTGCCTTCATCCAGAAGCTCCATAGTAAGCTCATAACCCATCGAATATTCCGAATCCATCCGTGGGATCTGCATATCGATAGCTTCATCCGCAGCCTTAATGATCACATGATCCTTCAGGCCTTCTTTCTCAAACTCTTTCACAAAACCATTTACACGTTTTGTTCTCTGCCATTGTCTCCTTGTCAGGGGCGGAGTGATAAACGCTACATCTCTGTGCCCCAGATCAAGCAGATGTCTTGCCATCATCCTTCCCACAACTGTATTATCCTGATTAATGGCATCTATAGTTGTAGTTTTCTCTTTATTACTGATGATAACCAGTGGGATTGTCTGCGCCAGTTCCTCTACCTGCTGCTGAAAATCCGGATTTGGATTACAGCAGTAGATAATGCCAAGCGGCTCTATTGTACCCATCATGCGCAGATACTTCTCCTCCAGACGGGGATCTCTCTGTGTATTACAGATAAAGACACCATATCCCTGCTTGTTCGCCACTGCTTCAATCCCCTGCAGAAGCAATACATAATACGGGCTTGTAAGCGTAGGGCAAAAAACAACGATCAGCTTCTCTTTCCGGCTTTCTTTTCTGTTCTTTCGTCCAGGAAGATGATAACCTAATTCTCTGGCTGCCTGCTCTACCTTCTCCACTGTTTCTCTGGAAAAAGAAACATTATATTTCTTATTCAGGACCATGGAAACAGTTGCCTGGGAGACTCCTGCCCTCTTTGCCACGTCAGAAGAAGTTGCTTTCTTTTTAGACAAAGTGATGCCTCCTTTTCCGATGATCTTTTGTCAGAACAGTAACCTTAAAGCTCCACACGCCCCTCAAGAGCACGTAAAAGAGTCACTTCGTCAATATATTCCAGATCTCCTCCTACCGGAACTCCGCTTGCAATCCTGCTGACTTTGATCCCGGTAGGTTTGATCAGCTTACTGATATACATTGCCGTTGTTTCCCCCTCCAGACTGGAATTGGTAGCAATAATCACTTCCTTTACCTCATCCTTTGCCAGACGCTGCATGAGTTCTTTCAGTTTGATATCATCCGGCCCGATTCCAAGCATTGGAGAGATTGCACCATGAAGAACATGATAAACGCCATCAAACTTGCCTGTTTTTTCATAAGCTGCAAGATCTCTTGTATTCTCTACCACCATAATCACTGAATGATCACGCTTATCATTGCTGCAGATGGGACAGATCTCTCTGTCTGTCAGAGTACAGCAGCACTTGCAATACTGTACATTCTCTCTGGCACCGGTAATGGAAGAGGTAAGCTGCTCTACCTGATCCTTTGGCATATTCATGATGTGAAATGCCAGTCTCTGTGCTGATTTCGCACCGATTCCCGGAAGATGGGAAAGCTGCTCGATCAGCTTATTGATATGACTGCTGTAGTATTCCATCAGAATGGAAGACCTCCGCCAAGTCCGCCCAGACCACCTGTCAGTTTAGACATAACAGCTGTAGATTCTTCTTCCACTTTGCGAAGTGCTTCGTTTGTAGCTGCAACGATGAGATCTTCCAGCATTTCGATGTCATCCGGATCTACAACTTCCTCCTGAAGCTTTACTTTTGTCACCTCTCTCTTACCGGAGATAGTTACCTCTACAGCTCCGCCTCCTGCAGTAGCCGTAAATTCTTTCTCTTCCAGAGCTTTCTGGTTCTCTTCCATCTGGCGCTGCATTTTCTGCGCCTGTTTCATAAGATTATTCATATTTCCCGGCATACCCATTCCCGGGAATCCTCCACGTTTTGCCATTGTGGTATCCTCCTTTATTCTACATATTTTTGATATTACGAATTGTTCCGCAGCTATGCTGCTCCCACAATTCTTCAAATATCATTAATTATTCCAGCGGTTCATCAGGGTCTTCTTCTATAACAACATCCATATGGATGTTATCTTTTATTGCCTGATCCACTGTGATGTTCGCCAGATTCGTATGCTGATGCTGATTTGCTACCAGCATCTGGATTTCTACTGTCTTTCCTGTCTGGGCAATGATGATATCCTGAAGTTCTTTCTTTGCTTCCGGATTATCTACATAAGACTGTCCGAGGAAATCCTGAAACTCCACATAAAGAATCGGCTCTCCTGTTTCTCCATTATATTTTGGAACAGATTTCTGCAGCATCTGTTTAAACATCCCTGTTGTCTGACCTGTGATCACTCTCCAGCCCGCCACGATCTTCTGCAGATCCTCCGGTGCCGCTTTTGCCGGAGCTTTCTTAGCTGCTGTAGCAGTTACAGCGGTATCCGCTCCTGTCGCAGATGTTCCCTGCTGCACCGGGCGCTCATCTATCCGCTGTTCCAGCACACGAAGTCTGTCCAGAACAGAATCCAGATTTGTTTCCATCGCAGGACGGCACAATTTGATCAGTGCGATTTCCACAAGAACTCTCTTCTGCGTTGCGTATCGTATCTGATTAGAAAGATCTGAAAAGATTCGGATGTAACGCATCAGCGTCTCCGCTTCCAGCATCGTGCTCTCTTCTTTCAGAAGCTTCATATTCTCAGATGAAACGTCAATCGCTTCCTCCGGATTCTCAGAAGTCTTTACCAGAAGAAGATTTCTCATATACCATGTAAAATCTCCTACAAACTGGCTCAGTTCCCTGCCGCCTACGATCAGTTCCTCCAAGATATGGATAGAACCTGTCACATCCCCCTGAATTACTTTACGCAAAAGTTTACTGAACACTTCAGTATCAACAGCACCCAGAACTTCCAGAACTTTATCATAGGTAAGTTCCTGTCCAAGGTAAAAAGCGATACACTGGTCAAGAAGGCTCAACGCATCTCGCATAGAGCCATCCCCTGCTTTCGCCACATAGCGGACTGCTTTTTCCTCAGCAGTTACACCTTCGACCTTAAGAAGTTCATCCAGTCTGGCTGCGATCGTATCTATGGTAATTCTGTGGAAATCATACCTCTGGCATCTGGATAAAATCGTGATAGGAATCTTGTGCGCCTCTGTTGTTGCAAGGATAAACATAACGTAAGACGGCGGTTCTTCCAGTGTTTTCAGCAGGGCATTGAAGGCACCTGTGGAAAGCATATGAACCTCG
>ENA-OPSQ01002352-OPSQ01002352.1-human-gut-metagenome-genome-assembly--contig:-NODE-2352-length-10743-cov-5.089446_pt1 | contig 10743 bp, 10 predicted proteins | sample MGYA00241456_ERZ501904 | MGnify/ENA primary metagenome ERZ501904 (study PRJEB25962, sample SAMEA2042452) | human gut metagenome | biome: human gut; feature: human-associated habitat; material: faeces...
CTTAAAATCCCGTGGGTAGTGATACCCGTACCGGTTCGATTCCGGTCTGCGGCATGATTTTAAGTGAGAGAAACGTTGATTTTACAGCGTTTCTCTTATTTTTTTGCTTATAGGTTTAAACGCACTTGAACACAATGTTTACAGTTGTATACCTTATTTGCGCCTCTTTCTTCTTGTAATTCAGAGAACAATTATTAAGCCGGAGAACTGATGCCTGATAGAACAGAGATAAGAATAAGCCGGATAAATGCTGAATGTTACAGCATTTATCCGGCCTTTGTCTTGTAAATTTCGTCACATTTAAATATAAAGCACTATACCTGTATTCTGTCTGCAACTTCATTTCCAAGAACAATCTTTCGGTTTGCAGAAGAAATTATAAGAGAATCGTGGAATTTGCGGAGAACACGAATCGTGCTACCTTCATGAATATTCATATCGTGCATGGATTTCATAACTTCCGGCAGTCCGAACATCCATTTAATGGTGTAAGTGTATCCCTGAGTAGAATCTGATAATGAATGCATAAAAAAACCTCCCTGTATAAAGTAATATGGTAAATAATGTCAGATAATTTATTGCTGTTATTGAAGTAATTGTATATCTATGAGTATTAGTTCGTCAATTATAACATTATTTCATACAATACTTAAATAATCATTCATTTATTCAGATATTTTCAGGGACTTTTTTCCGCATATACATATAATTTATTCGATAAATTTCAGATTATCAAGAGCATAGCGGAGTGCCATGCACATTAATTCATTTCTTGAGCGTCCGCTTTTGGCAGACAAGTCATCATATTGTTCCTGCAGTTCACGTTCAAGGCGAATGGTCATGGTGATTGATCTGTCTTCTTTTTTATCTGTACATTTTGGCCGGACAATAAAGTCGTTTGGCATGATTATCCCTCCTGTATAAACATTTATTAGTGAATGGTTATCATAATTGATATTGCTTATTCTATAGCAATCCTCTGAAATAATGCATCTTAAGCCAGCCCATCAGAGTGTGAAATCCTGCGTCAGATATCTTTGCCGTGCGTCAGCACGCCTGCAGATATCTTCCTTGTCTTTCGCACTCTGCTGAACTGTCTTAAATGCATTATTTACGAGGATTGCTATAATTTTGATCTCCGTAATCACTGTTATGATATAAAGTATAGTTACACAGGATTGACATTGATATAACACAAATTTATAATACATATTAGTATTACTTTTCTCCGCTTTGAAATAGAAAGGTTATCCTGCGAGACTGTTGTAAGAATTAATTTGATGCGATAGTATGAGTGAGTTATGAATATGTGGGGAATACTTGTAACATCAGAATGCAGTAAATAAATATTTTCAGAGAGACTGGGTAAATATATGGAAAATGTGATTCGGAAATTGTATGGTATGTATATGGATAATGACAATGGGGAAGAAAATGAAATGTCAGAAATACATGATGATTTATGTAAAGCGAAAAAAGAGGCGGCATACCAGTGCTATCAGAAATTGAGAGTTCAACTGACAGATGAGCTTGCTAAAGAACTGGATGAACTGATGAATAAACATATGGAAATATATCCACAGGAGCTGGAAGAAAGTTTTGCCATGGGATTTAAAACAGGGGCAAGGCTGATGTGCGAGGTTTTTGGTGAAGAAACAGAATGATTGTAAAGCAGATATGGCAATTCTCCAGATAAAGTATGATTTTAGAGGATTGCCATAGGTTTGATAAGTGGGGCTGACATATAATTTTTGATAACATGATCAGGATAATTTATGGTTGTTGAACGTTATCAGAAATTGTGAGGTTGTCAGACGTAATTTCATTCAGGAGATATTCTATAGTATGCATATGTTCGTTCATAACTTTTTCTGCAAGAGGTGCATCATTATTGGTTATTGCCTGAACAAGCCGAGTGTGCTGGGAATCAATCTCCGGTGCATCGTTATTTTTCTGCATAAGATAGGAACGTATTCCAACGATCATATTTTCGGTAATCTGTGCAGAGGCATTTAAGACACTCAGTATTAATGGATTGGCAGAAATCTGAGCAATTTTCAGATGCAGATCACGATCCAGATCACCGCGGATTTTTTCATCCTGAGTGCTGTCCAGTCTGGCAATGATAAGCTGGAGTTCAGCAGCATCCAGCGGTGTACAGTTTTGGGCGGCGAGAAAAGCAGCTTTGCTTTCCAGTGCGCCTCGAAGCTGCAATGCATCCTGAATTTTGCTGTTGTACATTTGAAATATGATAGACAGAGGTTCAGTAAGACAGCTGTGAAGATCAGTTGCAATATAATTGGCACCGCCATGTACGCTGACAGTAATCCCGAGCAGAGAAAGAGCCTTCAGGACTTCTCGTAATGCTGGTCTGGAGATTCCGAATTCTTCTGCCAGAATACGTTCAGCAGGAAGTGCATCGCCGGGTTGTAATTCTCCGTTTTGGATATTTTCGATAATTTGTTTCAGAACATCGTTGAATGTACTGGTTTTATCTATTTTTCTAAACATTTATTTTCCTCTTTCTTGGTACATCGTTTCGTAAATAACTATACCAATCGCGTAGGATGCGGATTCGAGTGTGCTGGTATAAAAACGCAGGCGTAGCGGGCTACGCTGAGGCTTTTAGACCTGTGCAATCGGATTCGCAGACAAGTGAGTGGTATAGTTATTTCGAAAACGATGTATTAACCTTTGTTGTGTTATACAGCTCTATATCAGATAACTGTTCCGCAGAGATTTCTTTGATTATTAAATAGTTACATACATCTAATATTATAACGGATTGAAAGGGAGATGCAACTGATTCCTACAAAATTTCTAAAAGTGTAAAATTTTTGTGTTGCTGAGAACGGAGTGAACAGTAACAAATTTTTGCAGTTTTTTTATAAATTTTATAATTATATTAGAAATTAGACAAATTTCTCTCACATTTATAGGTTATGATATTTACATCTTAAGGAAATGACGTACCTTAAGAGAAAATCTTTCCTTTCCCTAAAAAGTGTAAAATGAACGTGAATCACCGCTTAGCCGACAAGATCGACGGAGAAGCGGTGATTTTATTATGTCACTGAAGAAGGATTCTTTCTTATAAACCTCTGTAACGATTAAGACAGGCATAAATTTCCTGAATACGGGGAGTAGCGTAACCACAGGAAATTTTTTGATTCTCCGTAAAAAAGGACAGACCATGTAAAGAGAGATTTTTCCAGAGAAACTGCACAATCTCAGGCAGGGTACGTCTGCCGTCTGCCAGATGTTCAACTGCATATTTCAGCAGGAGACCTAAGGCAGCGGTCTGTTCTGCGTCAATAAGCTGTTCTGTATAGCGGAGATCAATCTCCTGTCTGCCGAGAGAGAAGCCATCTGTTCCGGAGATTCTGGTTTTCAGGCGCTCAGGTTTTGCGGCACCGGAATCGGAATGATTTCCACGGCTGTTATGCCTAAGGTGCTTAGAAGATTCGGCAGGTCTGCTCATAATGCGATGGCTGTGCGGAAGCTGAAAATCAGTAACTGAAACAGCAGGCAGAGGATATTGGCTGCATAATTTTTTGACAGAAGCTGTAATATCTTTTGGAACGTAATTGTCCATCTGGATAATTGTATCTGCAATATGAAAGAATGCCCCGGAACTTCCGGCAACAAGAATTGTAGAAATCTCTGCTTTTTTATAAAGATCCTCTGCACGCTCCAGAAACGGAGTGATCGGCTCTTTCTCACGCTGAATAACCTGCTGCATGAAAGCATCGCGAACCATGAAGTTAGTTGCGGAGGTGTCTTCGTCAAGAAGAAAAAGGTGGCTTCCGGCTTCCATGCTTTCTACGATACCGGCTGCCTGGGAAGTGCTTCCACTGGCATCCAGTGTAGAGAAACAGCGGGTATCTTTCTTGTTTGGAAGATCATTTATAAACATGGAAATATCCACATCCTTGATAAAACGGCCATCTTCTGAACGCAGTTTGACAGCAGTTGCATCTGTGATCACGTATTCACGTCCATCTCCGGGGATATGATTGTATACACCAAGTTCAAGTGCATTCAGAAGCGTGGATTTGCCATGATATCCACCGCCTACGATCAGAGTGATTCCCTTTGGAATCCCCATGCCTGTGATTTTTCCTTTATGGGGAAGATTTATGGAAATGCGCAGACTGTCCGGAGAAGTAAAGGGAACGGAAGCTTTCATAGGGCGGGAGGAAATACCGCTTTCTCTTGGGAGGATGGAGCCGTCGGCTATGAATGCGCAGAGATTTTTTGCGGGCAGCGTCTGACGGATAAATTCCTGATCCTCTGCAAGCTCTATATAATTCTGTAATTCCTTTGCATTAAGGCTGGAATAGAAAAAGGATTTTTGAATGCATACAGGCAGAAAATCAAAAAGGATTTTCTCCAGTTCAGTGGCATTGATCGTGCGGCCATTAGCAGGGAAGCCCACAAAAAAGCGGGCGGTTATGCCTTTTTCTGTTATTTCACAGGCTGTCCGGGAAAGAATCTCCTGACCACAATGACTGACAGTGAGCAGGCCGCTTTTGCCGGAGCCTTTTGCACGAAAGCTGTACTGACTGACCTGTTTTTCAAACTGACGTGTAAGATAGTCGCAAAGAGTAGTCCCGGTAAGTGTATCTTTATAATATTCGACGGGAAATCCGGCATCTCTGTGTGAAATCTGAATGCTGACATGAGAGGGAGAAGCAAAAGGATCTCCCTGCACATGGTCGATGGACAGAATATAATTTCCAAAATGATACAGACCTTTCAGCCCTTTATATGCCGGATAACTTTTGCGGTTTATGGAACGAAGCTGCTGACGCAGTTCCTCTGAATTTTTCATGACAGAACCTCCTGGTATTGCAGATATTTTTATAATAATCCTCGCAAATAATGAATTTGAGAGGAGAAACATTAACCTGCCATCAACTATAGCGGAAATGAATCATAATGTCCACTGACAAATAAATATTAATCATATGGAAAATTTTCAGAGGATGTTTTATAATGAAAAACAGGTAATTGTTCAATACCATTACATAATAGCGAACTGATGAATAGTTACCGTTATCAAAGCAATACTATGAATGACAGTCATAAAGAAAGGCGGAACAGTAAATGGAACGTAGAAATGCATGGCTTTCTTATACAGAAGCAGAAGAAAAAGAACTGGAGCAGGTTGCAAAAGCGTATCGCAATTTTCTTAATGTGGGAAAAACAGAGCGTGAATGTGTGACGCAGATCATCAGAGAAGCACGGGCAGCAGGTTATGAATCTCTGGAAGAGAAGACTGCGAAGGGTGAGAAACTGAAAGCAGGAGATAAAGTTTATACAGTCGGAATGAAGAAGATCATTGCACTGTTTCATATCGGACAGGATGATATTTCTGAGGGAATGAATATTCTGGGAGCACACATTGATTCTCCACGTCTTGATGTCAAACAGAATCCATTATATGAGGATACGGATCTTGCATATCTGGATACCCATTATTATGGCGGTGTTAAGAAATACCAGTGGGTGACTCTTCCCCTGGCAATCCATGGCGTAGTGGTAAAGAAGGACGGAAGTACAGCAGAAGTAAATATCGGTGAGGATGAGGATGATCCGATTGTATATATCACAGACCTTCTGATCCATCTTGCAGGAAAGCAGATGCAGAAAAAAGCGGCAGAAGTGATCGAGGGAGAGAATCTGGACATTCTGATCGGCAGCAGACCACTGAAAGACCTGGAAGATGATAAGAAGAAAGAGGCAGTAAAACAGAATGTACTGAATATCCTTAAAGAGAAGTATGATATGGAAGAGGAAGATTTTCTTTCTGCAGAGCTGGAGATCGTACCGGCAGGAAAGGCAAGAGAGTGTGGTCTGGACAGAAGTATGATCGCTGCCTATGGACAGGATGACAGAGTGTGCGCATATACTTCTCTGCTTGCAATGCTTGAGATGGACACCCCGAAACACACTTCCTGCTGTCTGTTTACTGATAAAGAAGAGATTGGAAGCGTAGGCGCCACCGGTATGCAGTCACGTTTCTTTGAGAACGCAGTGGCTGAACTTCTGGATGCAATGGGATGCTACAGTGATCTGAGATTGAGAAGAACTCTGAAGAATTCCAGTATGCTTTCCTCTGATGTAAGTGCAGGCTATGATCCGGCTTATGGGGAGGCATTTGAGAAAAAGAATGCAGCTTATCTTGGAAGAGGTATCGTATTAAATAAATTTACCGGAGCAAGAGGTAAATCCGGCTCGAATGATGCAAATGCAGAATATGTGGCAAGAGTCAGAAATATTTTTGACAGCCATGAAGTTGCGTTCCAGACAGCTGAGCTTGGTAAAGTTGATGTAGGCGGAGGCGGAACAATCGCTTATATCGCAGCACTTTATGGAATGGAAGTCATTGACAGCGGTGTGGCAGTGCTCAGTATGCATGCACCATGGGAAGTGACAAGTAAGGCAGATATTTACGAAGCTAAGAAAGCATATAAGGCATTTCTGCTGGAAGCATAAAAAGTCAGGCAGATGCGGAATAAAAATATGAAGAAATCGTGGAAGCTGTATCGTTTCTGATAACAGAGACTTGCAGATTCCGCAGATAAGGGCAGAGCTTTTGGAAAACTGAAGCGCTGCCCTTTTAACATATAAGTGAGGTTATGATTGTAAAAGGTATTTCTGATATCTTACGAAAGACAGGTTGCGATTCTGTAAGATCTGGATTGGAGCAGGATATTTAATAGACGGGAGGGAAAGATGGAGGAAGCGCTGATCAGAGTAAAAGATTTGTGTAAAATATATAATCCCGGCGAGAATGAAGTACGGGCGCTGGATCATATTAATCTGGAAATTAATAAGGGTGAGTTTGTTGCTATTATCGGACAGTCAGGTTCAGGAAAGTCTACATTTATGAATATGCTGGGTTGTCTGGATGTGCCTACATCCGGCGAATATTTTCTGAATGGAACTGATGTGTCCACAATGGAAGACAATGAACTCTCAGAAGTCAGAAACCGGGAGATCGGATTTATTTTTCAGGGATTTAATCTGATCTCAAATCTGACTGCAATTGAAAATGTGGAACTACCGCTGGTTTACAGAGGGGTAGACAGAAAAACGAGACATAAGCTGGCAGTAGAGTCACTGACCATGGTAGGGCTTGAGAAACGTATGGATCACAGACCAAATGAAATGTCAGGAGGACAGCAGCAGAGGGTGGCTATTGCAAGAGCAATCGCGGCCCAGCCACCGGTGATCCTGGCAGATGAACCTACAGGAAATCTGGATTCTGCATCCAGTAAGGAGATTCTTCAGATTCTTAAAAGTATGCACGAGCAGGGAAAAACGGTCATATTGATCACACATGATAATGGGATTGCTGCTCAGGCAAGGCGTGTAGTCAGAATTATGGATGGAAAGATAGAGTCAGATTTTATCAATAAAAACTATGGGAAAGAAGAATATATAAAAAATCAGCTGGATGCATAAACCCGGTTACAAGGAGACAAATATTATGAAAAAAAAGAAAAGTAAAAAGAAAATTATTATTGGAGCAGCAGCTGTTCTCGTTGTTGCCGGCGGAGTTACAGTAGCAGGTCAGAGGAATTCCACAGAAAATCAGATCCCGCAGGTTCAGGTGGTAATTGCAGAGAAGGGTGATGTTGAGGAAATTGTAGATGCTACAGGAACAGTGGGAAGTGAAGAGGAGAAGACCTATTATTCTCCTGTAAATGCAGAGCTGAAAACGGTTTCTTTTGACCAGGGAGATGTGGTGAAAAAGGGAACAAAACTGATCGAGTTTAATACAGAGGATCTGGAGAAAGATAATCGGAAAGCAGAACTGAATCTGAAATCAACAAAGTATGATACAAAGGATACAAGAAATAAATCTGACAAAGCAGAGAAGAAGCAGAAGGATGCCAAAAAGAATGTTCAGGAGCTTGAGAAGAAAATAAAGGATAAAAAGGCTTATGTCTCGTCTCTGAAATCACAGATTTCAGCGGCAGCAGCAGCGGCACAGCGTGAAGCGGCAGCTCAGGCATCTGCACAGGCAGCGGCTCAGGCTCAGGCACAGCAGCAGGAAGCTCAGGCAAAAGCCCAGGCAGAGGCAAAGAAACAGGAGGAAATCCAGAGTAAATATCAGGCCGCACTTTATACATACAAGACGGAGACTCTTCCGCAGTACCAGCAGCAGCTCTCAGATCTGAATGCACAGTATAATCAGGCACAAAGCGATTATAATCAGGCAGACACCATATATCAGATGGCATTTGCAACATGGCAGGCAGACCCTTCAGATGAGAATACACAGGCTCTGGATAATGCGGAGGCTGCAAGAACACAGGCACAGCTCGCAATGCAGCAGGCACAGCAGACTTATAATGATCTTAAGCAGCAGACACCGAAAATGCCGGTACTTTCTGATTTCACAGAAAGCAGTGCAGATTACTCATGGGGAATTTCAGACGGTTCAGATGCAGATGACAGTGATGGGGAAGATTCTTCCTCCTCCGGATATGATTACAGTGGAAGTGATGGCGGGACAGTAACTGCGGATACTTCTGCTCTGGAAAGTGCGCTTGAGACAGCAAGCAATGAACTTGCAGAGCTTCAGTCAGATCTGGCTTCTGAGAAAGCTATCGCAGAGGCAGATTCCACAAGCCTGACAAAAGAAGAAAAAGAGAAACTGAAAGTAACAGATAATCTTTCCGAACTGGACGCAAAATCAGCCGAGGAGCTAGTGAAGGAAGGAAAGAAAGGAATCACCGCGGAATTTAACGGAATCATATCCAAGGCAGATATTAAGCAGGGAGCAGCAGTTACTCAGGGTATGGAATTGTTTACTATTGAGAATACAGACAAGGCAAGTGTGGATGTGACTCTCTCTAAATATGATTATAATACAGTGAAAGAGGGGCAGTCTGTTGAGATTACATTAGGGGATAATATTTATCAGGGTACTGTAATAAAAATGAGCCATATTGCGGTGCAGAATGAAAAAGGAACGCCGGTCATTTCAGCAACAGTAAGCATTGATGATCCGGATGAAGATATTTTCCTGGGAGTAGATGCCAAGGTTAAGATTCATGCGGCTTCTGCGAAAAATGTGGTGACTCTTCCTGTGGAAGTGGTCAATATCGGAAAAGAAGGCTCCTTCTGCTATGTGATAGAAGATGGACTGGTGACAAAGAGAAATATTACCACAGGAATAAGCTCAGAGGATTATGTGGAAATTACGGACGGAATCAAAGAAGGAGAAGAAGTAATCGCAGATCTGGGTGATTACACAGAGGGAATGGAAGTACAGGCAGTTCCTGAACAGACAGGAGAGGATGCTGATGAGTAATCTGTATGAATATATCAAGATGGCAGTCCATAATATTATGGCAAATAAGGGACGTTCTTTTCTGACTATGCTTGGCATTATCATTGGCATTGCTTCTGTAATTGCCATTGTATCTGTGGGTGAAGGAACCAAGAACCAGATGAACAGTGAAATTGATGATATCGGAGGTGGGCAGATTGCCATCAGTGTCAGCGACGAGGCACAGACAGACGAGGAGTGGATCACTGCAGATGATGTGGAAGCAATCCGGGCGGTAGACGGTATAGAAGGAGTAAATGTTTCGGACTCATTCAGTGGAGAAACTACCACAGGTAAGGGAAATTTTTCTCTTATGGTAACGGGTGAGGGACCGGATGCAAAGCTGTTAAATAATGCCACCATGAAGCATGGAGTATATTTCGGGGAAAATGAAGTTCAGGAAGCAAAAAATGTCTGTGTTCTTTCCGATGCAGATGCAAAAAGACTCTTTGGCACAGATGATGTGGTTGGAATGACTGTAGATGTCAACTGTTATGGACTGACCAAAAGTCTTCGTATCTGCGGGGTGACAACTCAGAAAGAAAATGGAACCTTTGTCAGTTATACTTATGAGGGAATGCCGGTAACTATTAATGTTCCCTATACTACAATGAATGAATTCACCGGTGTATCCGATTACTTTTTCTCAGTAATAATGCAGGCAGATAAGAGCTTAAACAGTCAGGATGTTGCAGATAAAGTGGTAAAACTGCTGGAAAAAAGACATCAGTGTGCAGGAAAAGATTACTTTCAGGTCCAGAGCTTTCAGGATATTATGAGTTCTATGAATCAGATGCTGGATATGGTGACTGCTTTTATCTCCTTTGTAGCGGGAATTTCCCTTCTGGTTGGCGGTATCGGCGTTATGAATATTATGCTGGTTTCCGTAACAGAACGTACCAGAGAGATTGGTATCCGTAAGTCACTGGGAGCGAAAACATCTTCTATTATGATGCAGTTTCTGGCAGAGGCGGCAATTCTGACGGTGATTGGAGGGGTGATAGGAATTGTTCTGGGCGTGATCGGCGGATATGTGATCTGTTCGATCATAAGCAGCAGTATGGGAATGTCCATCACTCCGGGAATCAGCCTGAGTACAATTATGGCGGCGACTTTGTTTTCCTGTGCTGTGGGAGTATTCTTTGGAATTTATCCTGCGAAGAAAGCAGCAAAACTGAGCCCGATCGAGGCTTTGCGGCGGAATTAATGAAAACAGGACTGCGATGGTATTTTGGTGTACCTGTGTACTGATATCATTACAGAATAGTTGTAAATTGTTATAATTTTGCGAATCAAAAGAAAAAAATAAAAAATTCAAAAAAAGTGTTGACAAATGCTCCAGTATAGAGTAGAATACTCATTGTTGTGAGGGACACGAGATAAGAACTTCACAA
>ENA-OPSQ01002381-OPSQ01002381.1-human-gut-metagenome-genome-assembly--contig:-NODE-2381-length-10632-cov-6.830292_pt1 | contig 10632 bp, 7 predicted proteins | sample MGYA00241456_ERZ501904 | MGnify/ENA primary metagenome ERZ501904 (study PRJEB25962, sample SAMEA2042452) | human gut metagenome | biome: human gut; feature: human-associated habitat; material: faeces...
ACCAGAGGCGCCGCCTCTGGACTCCGCAAGGGGCATTGCCCCTTGACCCTTTTTTTTGCCGCCTGGCCTGAGCGCGATTTCCATCAATCGGGGTATTGAGGATTTTCCTGCTCATCATCCTCATCCTCGCGCCGTTCGGCGTAGGCGCGCACATCCTCCACATCCAGTCCCGCAAACACGCGCAGCCGCAATCTCGCCTGTCCGACCTCCAGAATGCTGTTATGCTGCAGCGGATGCGCCATCCCATCCCGCCGGCTCGCCACCGTCTCCCCATCGACAATGCAGCTGCACCCGCGCCACGGGATGATATACAGCCCATATCCGTTGCGGAACATCACATCCAGATGCCGGGGGGATACGCCGCGCGCAGGGACAACAATGTCGCAGCTCCGCACGCTGCCCAGCGTCCCGTCTGCTGGGACAGGCAGCAGCGTATCCTGCGGGAGTGCGGCGCAGTCGCTTTCGACTACAAATTCCCCGATACTGCCCGCGTCCGGCAGGGAACGCCGCTTTTTCTCGCGGCTTCGGTGATCCTTCCACAGCCACCAGAACGCGCGCAGGACAATGAGTACCCCCAGCGCGGCGAACCAGTAGCGCATCATCAGAGAGAGAATCTCGTAAATTTGAGAGGGCATGGGTCGCTCCTTACAGCGTTTCGCGCAGCTTTTGCAGCAGCGGGCGCAAATCGCCGACTGTCTCCGGGTCGTACTGCACGGCAATCGTCAGGTTTTCCGGGCGGAAAACGGTCTGCGCCGCGTCCAGCAGCTCTTCGGCGGTCAGCTCGTTGTACTGCGCGGCGGCAGCATCCAAATCCGCCTGTGCCGTGTCGCCGCTCATCCACGCCCAGCCGAGACGGTCGTTCAGCGCGGCGGTGTCATCGGTCAGCATGGCGTTGTTCGTCGTAAACTGCGTCCGTAACTGATTCAATCGCGCGGGGCGGACGTACATCGTCAGCCGGTGCAGATAGGCAAAGACCTTTGTCAGCGTGTCTTTCAGCCATTCCGACCGCACGTCATAGCGGATGACAAGGCGGCTGAATTGCCCGACGCGGCTGATTTGCGACTCGATTTCCGCAACGAGCGCCTGCTCCTCGCGCAAAGCCTGAAAGAGCATACTGTCGTCGTTCCCGGCGGTGATGGTGCTGAGAACTTCCGCCGCGACGGGGTAGACCTGTTCGCTGTCCACGTCAAACGCCAGCTGAACGCTTGCAAAATCGCTTTCGACCTCTTCCAGCAAGTCACTCTGCTCGTCGCGCATACAGAAGCCGATGGGCAGCGACTGCGTGAACGGCGGCTGGGCGGTCGTGTTGCGCAGCTCGCTCAGCGCTTCAATGGCGGCGAGCTCCATGCCGTCGGAGAAATTGCCCGTCATGACCAGACAGGCGTTCTGCGGCTGAAAAATCATCTCCTGCCAAAGCTGAATGTCCGCTTCGGTCAGCGCCATCAGGCTCTCCGGCGTGCCCAGCGGGGGGAATGCGCCGTTCTCGGTCTTGCGGAAATCGCACGCCGCGCGGTCGAACAGATCGCCCTCGCCGTCTGCTTCCAATTGGCGCAGGACGACTTGCTTCTCGGCGGCAATCTGCTCCGGCGTCCACGCTACATTCGCGAAAAAGCGCAGGAAGTATTCCAGCGCCGCGTCAAAGAAGCGCGGCAGGCACTTCAGGCGGAACACCAGCCCTTCGGCATATGTCGCGGCATCGAGGTTCGTGCCGAAGCGGTTCAGTTCGCGCAGCAATCCTTCGCGGTTCAGTCCGCCCAGCCCGCGGAAGCACAGGTGTTCCAGCAGATTGCTGATGCCCTGTGTTTCTTCCGTTTCGTACAGCGGTCCGCCCTTCAAATACAGCCCGAATTCCAGACCGTGCAGGTGGCGCTGTGGCCAGCACAAAAGCGTCATGCCGTTTTGCAGGACATGCTCATGAATCGCGGACATGGGTTCGTCAGCTCCTTTGGCATAAAAGTTGTTTCATCTATTATACCGTATTGCGCGCGGGTTTGCAAGGGGAACGGGGGCGTCTCACGCGCATGGGGGAGGGTTTCGCGGGCGAAAAAAGTGAACAATCTGAAAATTGTTAGCACTCTTTTGCGTTGAGTGCTAATTTTCGCTTGCATTTCGATGGAAATCGTGCTACAATACATCCAGCGGTCAGAAAGACTGCAACAATTATTACCGTTTATTTTCCGAGGAGGAATGATGTATGGCGATTGAAATGGAAAAGGGCTCTGTGTCGATTGACGCCCAAAATATTATGCCGGTCATTAAGCGCTGGCTGTATTCCGATAAGGACATTTTCCTGCGCGAGGTGGTCAGCAACGGCTGCGACGCCATCACGAAGTATCGCATGACGAATCCGGATGACGAGAGCGAAATGTCCGTCATGGTCACGGTGGACAAGGAGAACAAGACCCTGACCATCAGCGACACCGGCATCGGCATGACCGAGGACGAGGTGAAGCGCTATATCAATCAGGTCGCATTCTCCGGCGCGTCCGAGTTTATGAAGAAGTTCGAGGGCGACGAAAAGAAAGGCGACATTATCGGTCACTTCGGGCTGGGCTTTTACAGCGTGTTCATGGTGTCTGAGAACGTCGAAATCGAAACGCTGTCCTGTCAGGAGGGCGCGGAGCCGGTGCATTGGGAATCCAAGGACGGCATGGACTTCGCCATCAGCGAAGGTCACCGCACCGCGCACGGCACGTCGATTATCCTCCACATCTCCGATGAAGAGAAGGAGTTCCTCGAACTCTATCGCGTCCGCGAAGTGCTGACCCGCTACTGCGGCTACATGGCGTATCCGATTTACCTGATGGATGCAAACGCCAAGCCGGTGGAGCGCGAGGAAGAAATCCCCGGCGAAACCAACGAGGACGGCACGCCCAAGAAGCGCAAGGTCGTCGATGAACCCAAGCCGAGCCTGATTAACGATACCAAGCCGCTGTGGCTGAAAAAGCCGAGCGAGTGCGAGGACAAGGAGTACATCGACTTCTATCACAAGATGTTCGGCTGGGAAGATCCGCTGTTCTGGGTGCATCTGAACGTCGATTACCCCTTCAACCTCAAGGGCATCCTGTATTTCCCGAAGCTCCGCAACGACTTCGGCAAGTACGAAGGTCAGGTGAAGCTGTTCGCGGGTCAGGTGTTCGTGGCGGACAACGTGAAGGAAGTCATCCCGGAATTCCTGACGCTTTTGAAGGGCGTTATCGACTGCCCTGACCTGCCGCTGAACGTCAGCCGTTCCTTCCTGCAGAATGACGGCACAGTCAAGAAGCTGTCCGCGCACATCACCAAGAAGGTCGCCGACAAGCTCTGCGGGCTGTTCAACACCGAGCGCGAGACGTATCAGAAGTATTGGGACGACATTGCGCCCTTCGTCAAGTTCGGCGCGATGCGTGACCAGAAGTTCTACGAGCAGGTCAAGAAGGCGATTCTCTACAAGACCACGGATGACCGCTATCTGACGCTGGAAGAGTACAAGACCGCGAACGCCGAAAAGGCGGACAAGAAGGTCTACTACACCAACGACCCGAAGCGTCAGGCGGCGAGCGTCGCGCTGTACACCAACCGCGGCATTGATGTTGTGGTGATGGATCACATCATCGACGGCAACTTCCAGTCCTTCATGGAGTATTCCGGCGGCGAGGAGGGCTTGACCTTCGCGCGTGTGGACGCGGACGTGTCCGGCCTGCTGGAAGATTCCGAAGAGGGCAAGGAGCTGAATCAGGAGACGATTCAGGCGATGTTCCGCAAGGCGCTGGGCAAGGATGACCTGCCCGTGAACCTGCAGAGCCTGTCCGACGCGGAGCTGCCTGCGATGGTCACCGAGGACGAGCAGATTCGCCGCATGAAGGAAATGAGCCGCCTGTATGGTCAGTCGTTCGACATGCCCGACCGCTTCACGCTTGTGCTGAACCGCCGCAACAAGGCGATTCAGGAACTGGCGGCACGCGATCCGGAGAATGAGACGACGCAGCTGCTTTGCCAGCAGATTTACGATTTGGCGCGCATGAGCGCCCAGCCGCTGGAAGCGGACGAGATTACGGCGTTCCTGAAGCGGAGCCAGAAGCTCGTCGCCATGGCGGTGGAGAAGGAATAAGCGAAACCAATCCACAATTCAATAGAAAGCGCCCGACGCGGGGAAAACCTGCGCCGGGCGCTTCTTGTGCACTTTGATGCGCTTTGTATATTCCGACCGAAACTGGAGCGGAAGTCTGTGCTGAAATTTACAAAAATGAGGATTGAATTTTCCATAGCTTCTTTTTGGCTGCGGCGGTATAATGAAATCAATAAGGCGATTGCCTTACGTCGGTTGGCAATGCAATGTGCATTGCGAGAACTATGGGAAGGAGAAAACGGTATGAAAAAGTTCTCAAGGGCACTGTCTTTCGTGATGACGCTGGCAATGCTGCTCAGCGGGATCGCGGCTGCGGAACAGCAGTACTTTAACAACGGTGGAGGCGGGGAATTCGTTGATCCGCATACCTTCACCAAGCCCTATGCCGTGAACGAAGTCATCGTTCCGGCGGATGAGGCGACAGGGCAGGTTGCGCTGGAAGCGCATGTGAAGAACATCATCGAGGTCGATGGACTGAAGTTCAAGGATTTGAACGGCAACGGCACGCTGGACGTGTACGAAGACTGGCGGCAGCCTGTGGACGCGCGCGTGGACGATCTGCTCAGCCAGATGACGCTGGATGAGGAAATCGGTCTGCTGTGGCACGCCTCTACCGGCGGCACGTTCACCAGCATGTATCCCTACACGGAGGAATGGCTCTATTCCAACGAACCTACGTATACCGCCGCGGATGGCAGCTGCTACGTTCCGATGTATCACTCCATCATCAGCGATAACGTGACGACGTACCTGCACAACGTCAATGGTACGCCGGAAACGCTGATTTATGAAAACAATGCGTTCCAGGAAATCGCGGAAACGGCGCGTCTGGGCATTCCCGTTGTGCTGTCCTGCGACCGCAGCTACAACACATGGGCTGGCATGGTCAACATGCCGAACTACGCGGTTGGCATTGCGCATGACCCGGAACTGCTGTACAACCTTGTTGCACAGTACGCGAAGGAAGAGCGCGCCATCGGCTTCCATGTGCCGTTCCATTCCTATGGCGTGGAAATCGGCTCGTGGTACGGCGACGATGTGAACTACATCGCCAAGATGGTCGGCATCGAAACCAAGGCGTATGAAGAAAACGGCGTGAATGCCTGCACGAAGCACTTTGTGGCGCGCGGCGGCCGCTCCAACTACTTCAATGCGAAGTCTCCCGCGAATCTGGTGGATTCGTGGCTGGTTGGCTGGAAGAGCGCTGTCATCGACAACGGCTCCGGCTGGATCATGCTGAACAACGGCAAGTTCCTCAATGACTGCAATGTCTGCTACGACTCCGAGTCCATGGCGGTGCTGCGCCAGCAGCTGGGCTATGATGGCTGTGTCGTGACCGACTGGCCGATGTGGATGCAGGTTCCTTCTGCTTCCGGCACGACGCCTGAAGGACTTGACCTGAGCACTGCTTCTGTCGGCGAACTGTATGCGACCATCTTCAACGCGGACGTTGATCAGGTTGGCTGCTTCTTCATGGTGGAAGACGATGTGCCTGTGGACTACGACGCGGTTATCGCCCGTTATCCCGGCATGATGCAGCCCATGTGGCCCAACGCTGTGAAGGAACAGCTGGAACTGGGCAACCTGACGCAGGAAACGATTGATAAGCACGCCAAGCGTGTGCTGCGCAACAAGTTTGAACTGGGTCTGTTTGAAGATCCCTACGGTAACCTTGAAGACGCGCTGGAACTGTGCGCTTCTGACGAATACAAGGCGCAGGCGTTCGACATGACGACGATTGAAGACGTTTATCGTGCGCGCACTGCCGAAATGAACGCCATGGAAATCCAGCTCCAGACCGAATCCACCGTCCTGCTGAAGAATGATAACATTCTGCCGCTCAAGGCAGAGCAGAAGGTGTATGTTGCGGGGACAAGCAAGGACACGGTTGCCATGGATAAGGAAGCCATTGCCGCGTATGCGACGGTGGTGGACAACATGGAAGACGCAGACGTGATTATTGCCCATGTGACCGCGATGGATGACGCGACGGAACTGCTGTTTGAGGATGCTGCGGATGCCGAAAAGCCCGTTGTCCTCTGCTACGACGGCGGCGTTTCCAACGAGCCTGATGCCTACGCGGTGAACAGCAGCGCGGCGGTGCTGTTCCTGACCTATGACTGCACACCTGACCACGGTTCTTCTATGGGCAACTTCTATCACAAGACGCTGCCGTCCGTGCTGGCGGATATGCTCTACGGTGTGAAGGCCCCCAGCGGCAAGACCGTGTTCGAGATGGCATGGACGAGCGAAGATGCTGAACTGGATTGGGGCGAGCTGCAGTTTGACACTGGCGTGGATACCAAGACTCGCCTGTACATGGCAGCCGTGGTTCGCAATAACCCGACTGCTGACCTGCCCACGAATCTCGGCGACGTGATGTATCCTGCGCACTTCGGTATGCGCTACGACCAGCCTGCTGACATTACCTGCAACACGCTGATTGCGCCGCAGGGTGTCCGTGAAGTCAGCGAAGAGACGTCTTCCGGCACCAGAATGGCGACAAAGGTTCTCAACCTGGCCAATGCGGGCGAGACCTTTGAAATCAACTTCATCGCTGAAAACAACGGCGCTGACGGCTATATCAATGTCGAAGTGCTGGTGGACGGCGAACTGGCAGCGACGAAGATGATCGCTGTGCCTGCTGGCAGCTTCCGCGTTGTGACCATCCCGCTGACCCTCGATGCCGGCGAGCATGTGATCACCGTGGGCGGCATGACGGCGAACCTGACGGTTGAGTAATACGATGCACTGTGGGAGGGGAGATTTCGGAAGGAGTCTCTCCTCTCTTCCTTTATGCGAACGCAGAGAAAATAACGGTGCTTCCCATCACACACGGGAAGCACCGTTTTGCATTATTCGCCTGTTTTCCGAACTGTACCTTTCCCCGGAAAATGCTCCTTCGTGAGCTTCACGACCATCCCAGACAGCAGCAGCAGCGCAATCAGGTTTGGGATGCTCATCAGGCCGTTGAATGTGTCCGCAATGTCCCAGAGCAGCCCCAAATCGAGCGTTGCGCCGAGAATCGACACGAACGAGTAAATCACGAGGAACGGGCGGACGACCTTGTTGCTCTTAAACAGAAACTGCACAAAGCGTGAGCCGTACAGCCCCCAGCCGATAATCGTCGAGAAGGCGAAGCAGCACAGCGCTACCGCCGTGAAAATCGACGACCAGCTGCCGTATGTCGTCGTGAAGCCGGAAATCGTCAGCTCCGCGCCCGCTGCCACGCCGTAGGTCACCGGCGTGCCGCTGCACAGGATGACAAGCGCCGTCAGCGTGCAGATGATAATCGTGTCCGCAAACACCTCGAAGATGCCGAACATGCCCTGCGTGACGGGCTTCTGCGTGTCGGCGCAGGCGTGGGCAATCGAACCCGTGCCAAGACCCGCCTCGTTGGAGAAGATGCCGCGCGAAACCCCCTTCTGCATACTTACGAACAGGCTGCCGATGATGCCGCCCGTGAACGCCGCCGGGTTGAACGCGCCCTCGAAGATGGACTGAAGCACGCCCGGCAGCCGTTCAAGATTCAGCAGCACCACGCCGATGCCCAGCACGACGTAGAACAGCGCCATGAACGGCACCAGCTTTTCGCTCACGCTGCCGATGCGTTTGATGCCGCCGAGCAGCACCATGGCCACCAGCATCGCGCAGAAAATGCCGATGATGAGGTTGAGCGTCGGCACGAAAGCGTCGCTGACGAGGTGAAACTGCATAAACGCCGTGTTAATCGCCGTCGTGATGGTGTTGACCTGCGTTGCGTTGCCTGTGCCGAAGACGGTCAGCGTGCCGAACAGTGCGTAGAGGATGGCGAGCCACTGCCAGCGCTTGCCCAGCCCGTTTTTGATGTAGTACATCGGCCCGCCGATCCATTCGCCAGTGGCGCTGCGTTCGCGGTAGTGGACGGCGAGGGTGACTTCGGCGTATTTCGTGCACATGCCCAGCAGCGCTGAGCACCACATCCAGAACACCGCGCCCGGCCCGCCGATGGCAATTGCGCCCGCGACGCCCGCGATATTGCCCGTGCCGACCGTGCCCGCCAGCGCGGTGCAGACGGCTTGGAACGGGGTCATCGCGCCGTCCGCGGCTTCCTTCTTGTGGAACATGCGCCCGATGGTGGTTTTGAGCGCGAAGGGAAATTTGCGGATTTGCAAAAAGCCCGTGCGGACGCTGAGCAGCAGCCCAACGCCGATAATGCAGACCATCGCCGGCACACCCCAGACGAAATCGTTGACGACCTTGTTGATGGCGGCAATCGTATCAAAGAACATGGGTGAATCAATCCTTTCGGGAGCAGAGAATACTTTATTCTATCAGATTGCCGGACGGGACGCAAGGGCGAGGGAGGGCGGAATGTGCGGAAAAACGGCAAAAATGCAGGGAAAAATGGCGAAAACCGTTCGTTCATCTACATGCCTGCCGAAAACGCCTTTTTCCACAAAGAAAAGAACCCTCCGCCGAAACGGAAGGTTCTTGGAAGCAACCAAATTACGCGTTCTTCTGCGCTTCTTCGACAGCGACAGCCACCGCGACGGTCGCGCCGACCATCGGGTTGTTGCCCATGCCGATCAGACCCATCATCTCAACGTGCGCGGGCACGGAGGAGGAGCCAGCAAACTGCGCATCAGAGTGCATACGGCCCATGGTGTCGGTCATGCCGTAGGAGGCAGGGCCAGCCGCCATGTTGTCGGGGTGCAGGGTACGACCCGTGCCGCCGCCGGACGCAACGGAGAAGTACTTCTTGCCGGCTTCGATCATTTCCTTCTTGTAGGTGCCGGCAACGGGGTGCTGGAAGCGGGTGGGGTTGGTGGAGTTGCCCGTGATGGACACGCCAACGCCCTCGTGCCACATGATGGCGACGCCTTCGCGGACGTCATCAGCGCCGTAGCACTTGACCTTGGAGCGTTCGCCGTTGGAATAGGCGACTTCCTTGACGACCGTCAGCGCATGGTCTTCCTTCACGTCAGCAGACAGGTAGTCATACTTGGTCTGCACATAGGTGAAGCCGTTGATGCGGCTGATGATCATGGCAGCGTCCTTGCCCAGACCGTTCAGGATGACGCGCAGGGGGTTCTTGCGAACCTTGTTGGCATTGCGGGCAATGCCGATAGCGCCTTCCGCGGCAGCAAAGGATTCGTGGCCAGCGAGGAACGCGAAGCACTCGGTCTTCTCGTCCAGCAGCATCGCGCCCAGATTGCCGTGACCCAGACCAACCTGACGCTGGTCAGCGACGGAACCGGGGATGCAGAACGCCTGCAGACCTTCGCCGATGCAGGTGGCCGCTTCCGCAGCGGTCTTAACGCCCTTCTTCAGCGCGATGGCAGCGCCCAGCTCGTAAGCCCACTTCGCGTTCTCGAAGCAGATAGGCTGAATGCCTTCGACAATCTTATAAGCGTCAACGCCCTTGCTGTTGTTGTAAGCCTTCAGCTCATCAAAATCCTTGAAGCCGTACTTTTCCAGAACAGGCTGGAGCTGAGGCATGCGTCCTTCGTAGTTTTCAAACAGAGCCATTTCAGCATACCTCCTATATTACTGCTTGCGCGGGTCGATCCAAGCGACGGCGCCGTCTTCCGCCTTGAAGCGGCCATAGGTGCCCACGTTCTTCTCGTAGGCTTCGTTCGGGCTCATGCCCTTCTTGATGGCGTCCATCATCTTGCCGAGCGACAGGAACTGGTAGCCGCAGACCTGATTGTCCTTGTCCAGCGCCAGCTTCAGCACATAGCCCTCAGCCATTTCCAGATAGCGCACACCCTTGAGCTTGGTGCCGTACATGGTGCCGACCTGAGAGCGCAGACCCTTGCCCAAGTCCTCCAGACCAGCGCCGACGCGCAGGCCGTCATCAGAGAAAGCGGACTGGGTGCGGCCATAAACGATCTGCAGGAACAGCTCGCGCATGGCGGTGTTGATCGCGTCGCACACGAGGTCCGTGTTCAGCGCTTCGAGGATGGTCTTGCCGGGAAGAATTTCAGCCGCCATAGCAGCGGAGTGGGTCATGCCGGAGCAGCCGATGGTTTCCACCAGCGCTTCTTCGATGACGCCGCCCTTGACGTTCAGCGTCAGCTTGCAGCCGCCCTGCTGCGGTGCGCACCAGCCAATGCCGTGGGTCAGACCGGAGATGTCCTTGATCTCCTTGGCCTGAATCCATTTGCCCTCTTCCGGGATGGGCGCCGGGCCGTGGTTCGGGCCCTTGGCGACACAGACCATTTCTTCAACTTCCTTGGTGTACTGCATCGAATAGGTTCCTCCTATCTAATGATAGTCCTGCAAATAGGCATGTAAAAAGCACACGCCTGTCCTTGCGCTTCTTGATTATAACATATTTTCTGCGGATTGTGTAGGGGATTTTATAAATTCGATAAAAATTCCGCAAAAAGGCGCATCAAATCCTGCTGATGGTGCATAGGATGATTAGGGATAGTTGCGGAAAAGCAATCAAATGCTTGAATGCCAGCCAACTTTGGGAGTGTCGGCGCCGAAGGGGTCAAGGGGGCGATCGGAAAGCCCCCTTGTCGCCTCCGCAGAGG
>ENA-OPSQ01002385-OPSQ01002385.1-human-gut-metagenome-genome-assembly--contig:-NODE-2385-length-10616-cov-1.837705_pt1 | contig 10616 bp, 7 predicted proteins | sample MGYA00241456_ERZ501904 | MGnify/ENA primary metagenome ERZ501904 (study PRJEB25962, sample SAMEA2042452) | human gut metagenome | biome: human gut; feature: human-associated habitat; material: faeces...
CTGCCGGCTCCCCGTCTTGTGCGGTCGCTGCGCCGAGCTTTTCGATCAGAGCCGCAGCCTGGGGCGCCGAACTGGTGTCGTTCCACAGCATCGCATCGCGGATCACATTGCCTTGGTTGTCGAGGATCACCATGCCGTGCTGCTGGCCGCCGACGGCCAGCGCGGATACGTCGTCCAGGCCGCCGGCCTGCTCGGCGGCCTCTTGGAATGCGCTCCACCAGTATGAGGGGTCGACGGATGTGCCGTTCGGGTGTTTGGCCTGCCCGAATCGTACAAGCTCGCCGGTTTCGGCGTCCGTCACGCGTACCTTGCAGGACTGCGTCGATGTGTCGACGCCTGCAACCAGAGTCCTTGCCATAGTTTGTGTTGCCTCCTTGCATGTGCCGTTCGCCGGTGGCGCACGGTTAATAGTTAGATGAATAAACTATACTATAGTAGTGTAGCATCAGGAAAGGCTCCGGAACATCGGTTCGGGGAATTCATGCTGATGCGGCAACACGGCAAACAGGGCAGGGACGGGAACGGCTATGGCATCTCTTCGCAGGATCAATCAGGACGATCTGCGCAATCACAATCTTTCGGTGGTGATCGACACGCTACTGCGTGCCTCCGGGCCGATGAGCCGAGCGGATCTTGCCAAGGAGACCGGGCTGACCAAGGCGACGATGTCGTTGCTGGTGTCGCTGCTGATCGATGCGGGCGTCGTCAAGGAGGGTGAGCCGCAGAACTCGGCCAGCTATGGGCGCCCGTCCACGCCGTTGATGCTGGGAGGCGGCAAGGTGTGCGGCATCGGCATGCAGGTCAACACCGACGGCTATGGATGCATGGCTTTGGACATCAACCACGACATACTCAGGCACGAATGGGTGGATGCCGACATGAGCGGCGTCGAGCCGGACGTCGTATTCGGCAAGCTTGACGCCATGGCCAAGGCGATGGCTGAGGATCTGGAATCGAAACGATGCATCATCGCGGGCGTCTCGTGTGCGCTGCCGGGCTTGGTCACCTCCGACAAGAGGCTGCTCATGGCCCGCAATCTCGGTTGGGAGAATGTCGATCTGACCACGTTCGACGTTATGCGAGGGTATGACGTTACCCCGTGCAATGAGGCGAAGCTGGCCGCCATCGCGCAGATTCCGGGATATGCCTGTGCGCGTGCGGACGTGTTCGATGGCGTGGATTGCGCCGACTCCTTCCTGTATCTGTCGTGCGATATCGGCATCGGCGGCGCGATCGTCCGTGACGGTGAGATCGTGTCGGGAAGCCACGGTTTCGCCGGTGAGATCGGTCACGTGTCGGTGTCTTTGGACGGTCCGCTGTGCGGATGCGGACGACGCGGATGTTTGGAAACGTATGCTGGCCGTCGCGCGCTGGTCGAGGCTTCCGGAGTGGCCGAAAAGAATGCGGCTTCGAGCGGTGAGGCACTGGAGCGTCTGTTGGACGCATGGCATTCCCATGATGTGCGGACCGTGGAGGCCGTCGGACGGGCCATCGACGCGCTGGCCTCGGCCATCGGCTCCGCACTGAATCTGGCCGATGTCGATACCGTGCTGCTGGGCGGTTGGTGGACCGATTTCGGGCCGTTCTTCTACGAAACGCTCGAAAACCGTTTGGAATCGCAGGTCTTGGGGGCGTCGGACATGCAGGTGAGCGTGTCCATCCCGTTGGTGGCCGACCATCCGGCGTTGTACGGTGCCGCGGAAGTCGGCTTGCGCAAATTCATCGACAATCCGCTGACGTTCATCACCGACAAAGCATGATTCCTGAGCGCCGCCGCAACGTCACTCGTGCGCATTGACATATTGCGGATTCTCCACTTTGCCCGTTCCGCCATACCGTTTGAAGCCCCACAGCAGAATGAGGGATTTCGCATACGCCACCCAGGCGATGCCGAAGAGGATGGCGAGAACGCGTATGAGCGGTACGAAATATGACAGGCCGGCCGCGAGTACGTCGATGACGACGAGGACGAGCGAGCAGGGGAAGGCTCGCCAGGGGGAACATCGCCGATAGCGAGAAGAGCCTGCCGGTGGTGTTGGCGAAGCGTGCCTGCAACGGTGCGGCGTATTCGGCGAACAGCGCCACGACCACGGCGGCGATGACCAGAAGGATCAGCGGTATGTAGGAGGCGTTGGTATCCCACGCCTTCCAGAACGACAGGTCGAAGAGGATGGCGGTGGCGGGGATGGCGACGAGCACCCAGGCCGCAAGTCCCTGTTTGAACTCGCGTTTGAAGCGGGTGAGATATTCCTTGACGAGGCGGATGTCGTCATGCTCGTCATAGGCGAACATTGTGGAATACAATGCCGCGCGTGCCGGGCCGATGGTGACGTTTGGGATCAGCGTGATGAGGTAGACCAGATTAAGCCCGACGAAACGCAGCAGGGTGTCCATGAAACGCCAGAAGGGCGCGTTGATGTTGAACCGCATGAATCCTCCTCGATGATGTGTTCGGCTATTGCCGATAGTACTGTGCCGTATTGTGCGACACGCCCTATTTATAAGATTATAAATAGCTCTCCAAGAGCACTTAGTTTGTTGGAATAACAATACTTTAGCGCCGATGCGGCAAGGGTTTTGCGGCCACTGCCGTCGCTGCGGAAAGCCGCTGAAATGGACGGCGCCGGCACGCTGACCGTGTTCACCCGCATCATCCTGCCGATGTGCACGCCGATTCTGGCGACCGTGGGCATCTTCTCGGCCGTGAACCAGTGGAACTCTTTCCAGGACACCCTGATCTACATGACCGATTCGAAGCTCTACTCGCTGCAGTACCTGCTGTACACCTACATCAACCAGGCGTCCGCACTGGCGAATGCGGCCAAGGCGAATTCGGCGAATGTCGCCGCTCTGGCAAGCGCCGCGACGCCGACCTCGATCCGTATGACGGTTTCCGTCATCGTGGTGCTGCCGATCATGTTCACCTACCCGTTCTTCCAGCGCTTCTTCGTCAAGGGCATGATGCTGGGCGCGGTTAAAGGCTGATTAACAACACAACGATTCTTTTCCCCATAACTGAATATCAGAAGAAGGAATACAAGGAGGTTTCCGCATAGAACTGAAGAAAATCACCACCCGCGCGATTGCGGCTGGCGTTGCGGCTGCTACGCTGCTGTCGCTCGCGGCCTGCGGCAGCGGCAGCAACAGTGCCGACACCAAGGACGACGGTTCCGAAATGACCGTCGAGGTCTTCGACTCGCTGGCCAGCAGCCAGGGTCTGCAAAAGAGCGGCTGGTTCGCCAAGATCGTCAAAGACAAGTTCAACATCAAGCTGAACATCATCGCGCCGAACGTGTCCGGCGGCGATACCGTGTTCGATACTCGCTCCGCTTCCGGCAACCTTGGCGATCTGGTGATTGTCGGTACCGGCAACGGGCGTCTGAACAAGCTGGTCAAGGCCAAGCTCATCGAAGACATGACCCCGTACTACTCCAGCATGAAGAATGTCAAGAAGTACGATTCCGCGGTCAAGTCCATCGCCAAGCAGGCCGGCAAGGATGGCGTGTGGGGTGTTCCTCAGGGTGTCTCCTCCCAGTCTCCGACCGACCCGAGCGAAGGCAACGAGTCGGCTGCCGCACCGTACATCCGCTGGGATATCTACAAGGAGATCGGCTACCCGCAGATCAAGGATCTCGACGGTCTGCTCAATGTGCTTAAGCAGATGCAGGACAGGGCTCGCCAGGATACCGGCAAGGACGACATCTACGCCATGTCACTGTTCAAGGATCGGGACGGCGATGTGATGCAGAACGCCGCATCCATCTGCAGCTGGTTCGGCTACACCAACCAGGGTTCCGTGTTCATCTCCGCCGACGGTAAGGACGTGCAGCCCGCCACCAAGGAGGGCGGCATCTACCAGCAGGCCCTGGAGTTCCTGAACAAGGCCGAATCCATGGGGCTGGTCGATCCTGATTCCACCACCCAGGACTGGGATACCATGCGGACCAAGGTCACCAACGGCAAGACCATGCTGTCCATCTGGAGCTGGCTGGGCAAGCCGCGTATGAACTCCGACGAGAACAAGGCCAAAGGCGTCGGCTTCATGCTGGCTCCGCTTGAGAACATGAAGGTCTATTCCGACGGCTTCCAGCCTGACGGTGATGGCGCCACCATCGTGGCCATCGGCTCCAAGGCCAAGAACAAGGCCCGTCTGGCCAAGTTCATCGACTGGATGTATTCTCCGGAAGGCATCTACGCCTCTTCCTCCAACTCCGGTGGCGCCGCCTGCCCGAAGGATCTGGGCTGCTTCACCACCGACAAGGACGGCAAGAACCCGACCCTGACCAAGTTCGGCCAGCAGGCCATGACCGGCGACCACGCCAACCTGAAGGTCTCCGCCAAGCTTGGCGGCTCCAGCTACGATGACGGCTACTCTAAGCTGAACTTCAAGGCCGTGTCTCAGAACGACATCGACCCGAACACCGGCGAGGCCTACAACCCGCTGCTGTGGAAGTCCAACCAGGATGAGACCGAGCTGTTCAAGGATTGGTCCGCCCACATGGAGAACGCCACCAACGACATCGACTATCTGCAGAAGGCAGGCAAGCTCTCCATCGCAGCCGGTGCGTCCTACACCACTCCACAGGAGGATTCCACGGTTTCCGCCACCCGCAGCTCCGTCAAGTCCGAAACGGTGAACGCCTCCTGGCAGGCCATCACCGCTGCGGGCAAGTTCGAGAAGACCCTTGACGAAGCCCGCACCAAGATCGACAACCTCGGCTACAAGGAAGTCCTCAAGGTCGACCAGCAGAACGCCAAGGACCTGATCCAGGCCCGCAAGGACATCGTCAAGCAGGCCAAGTAATTCCTGGCGTTCCGGCTGGAGCGTTTTCGCTTCGGCCGGAACGCCTCGCCTAATCACATAACCAACAAGGGGCGTCGGACTCTTCGAACCGGGCCGACGCCCCGCAACTCTTCCGGTTCCGCATATTCCGACGGACGTCGTCGTCTCCTTCTTGCCTGTCGGAACTTTTCCGCTTTTTCCATGTCCACTTTCCTCCATGCTTTCGTGAGGAGCGCGTTCGATGATGAATCTCCACACCGTCGAATCGCAATGAAACGAAAGAAAAACGCATGACCGTAATTACTGAAGCCAACAAAACCAAAGCCAGGGAACTGACGGCGCAACTCACGCTGGACGAGAAAATCGCCATTGTGCACGCCGCAGGCCTGTTCCGCAACGGCAACGCCGAACGACTGGGCATTCCGCCGCTCAGGATGGATGATGGTCCGATGGGCGTGCGCGCCGAACTGCATAACGACAATTGGGCGCCGCTGTACAACACCCGTGACTATGTGACCTCCCTGCCGTCCGGCTCGGCGGTCGCCTCCACATGGAACCCCGACCTGGCCCGCATGACCGGTGAAGTATTGGGGGAGGAAGCCCGAGGCCGAGGCAAGGACGTGATTCTCGGCCCTTCCATCAACATCAAACGCAGTCCGTTGTGCGGACGCAATTTCGAATACATGAGCGAGGATCCGGTCCTGACCGCCGCGCAAGGTGTGGCCTACATCCAAGGCGTGCAGGAATCCGACGTGGCCGCCTGCGCGAAACATTACGCGGTCAACAGCCAGGAAACCGACCGATTGGACGTTGACGAGACCGTAAGCGAGCGGGCATTACGCGAAATCTACCTGCCGGCCTTCGAAGCGGCGGTACAAGACGGCGGCGTGCTCTCCGTCATGGGCGCCTACAATCTCGTCAACGGCACCAAATGCTGCGAACACAAGCAGCTGCTCGACGACATCCTGCGCGACGAATACGGTTTCGACGGTTTCGTCGTTTCCGACTGGAGCGCGGTGCGCGACACCAAAGCCAGCGCCGAAGTCGGCATGGATATCGAACTGTCCGTCACGCCGAATTTCGACGATTACTACTTCGCCAACCCGCTGAAGAAAGCCGTGGAAGACGGCGACGTCAAGGAAAGCGACGTCGACGGGAAAGTCGAACGCGTGATCGCCGTCATGGACGCGCTGCACATGCTCGGCGACGCGCACGCAAGCCGCAAACCAGGCCGTTACGCGACGCTCGACCACGCGGCGAAGGCATTGGACATCGCCCGCGAATCCATCGTGCTGCTGAAAAACGACGCGCACCTGCTGCCGCTCGACGAACGCAACATGACCCGTCTGCTGGTCATCGGTGCCAACGCCGACCGCATCCACTCCAACGGCGGCGGCTCGGCCGTCATCAAAGCGCTGCACGAAGTATCCCCGCTGCTCGGCCTCAACGGCGAGCTCGGCGGCAACGTCGAAATCGAATACGCGCTCGGCTACGACGCCAAACAGATCAACCAGGACGAAAGCTGGCAGGAGGAAAGCCTTGAGAATTCCAAGGGTTCCGATGCCAAAGACGTGAATCGCGCGCGCGAACTGCGTGACGAGGCCGTGGCAAAAGCCCGCGCGTACGCGGCCGCCGGAGATCCGGTGGTCTTCATCGGCGGACTCGACCACGAACATGATCTGGAAGGCCGCGACCGCACCGACATGCGCCTGCCGTAGGGCCAGGACGAGCTCATCGAAGCGCTCAACAAGGCGTGGTGCGCCAATTTCTGGAGCCACACCATCTACGATTGGGGCGACGTGGTGCCCGCCCGTCGGCTACGGCGACGGCATCAGCGACGCCAAATGCGTGGTGTCCGGGCTGCAGATGGACTATCGCCGCTTCCAAAGCCAGGCGCAGTTGGCCTGCTATACGAACGAGCGCGACGCGATCCGCGAATACGACGCGACCACGCCGATCACCACGAACCTCATGGGCACGTTCAAGGATCTCGACTACTTCGAGTGGGCCAAGGAGATGGACGTGGTCAGCTGGGACAACTATCCGGGCATGGACACCCCGCCGAGCTTCACCGCCATGTGCCACGACCTGATGCGCGGCATCGGCGGCAACAAGCCGTTCATGCTGATGGAGCAGACCCCGAACCAGCAGAACTGGTTCCCGTTCTGCAAGGTCAAGCAGCCGGGGGAAGTGCGTAAGCTCAGCTGGCAGGCCGTGGCCCATGGCGCCGACACCGTGCGGTTCTTCCAGATGAAGCAGTCCCTTGGCGGCTGCGAGCGATTCCATGGCGCGGTCATCGCGCATGACGGCACCGAGGAGTCCCGCGTGTTCAAGGAGACCGCGGCCTTGGGTGAGGAACTGGACCGCATCGGCAGGGGGGCGGATCATGGTCTCGCGCATCGAATCCCGTGTAGCCATCATGTTCGACTGGCAGAGCTACTGGTCGCTTGAAGGCTGTGTCGGCCCGACCACCGGCTTCAACTATCCCAATGAGGTTCATCGCTTCTACCGTGCGTTGTGGCGTCGCAATGTGCCGGTGGATATGATCGCCAGCACCACGCCTCTTGCGCGGCTCAGCCAGTATGATCTGGCCATCGCCCCGGCGCTGATCACCGTGTTGCCTGGTGTGGCTGAAACGTTGGAAGCCTATGTGGCGGATGGTGGCACCTTCATCACCGGCTATATGGCCGGCATCCATGATGAGCATGATCTGGTGGTGCCAGGCGGCTACCCGGGCAAGCTGCGCAGGCTTATGGGCGTATGGGTCGAAGAGATCGATGCGCTTGCGCCGGGCGAAACCATCGAAGTGCATGGCGGCACGGTTGATGCCAAGGGCGAGATCGTGGCGAGCATTATTCATCGCGAAGGTGCCGAGCGTCTTGCTACGTACGGCGGCGACGAATTCTATGCTGGGCATTCCGCGCTCACCGTCAATGCGTATGGCAAGGGCAAAGCCTATTTTGTGGGCACTCCGTTGGACGAGACCGGCATGAGCGCGTTCATGGCTCCGATCATCAAGGAGCTGGATCTGAAGTCGCTTGATACCCCGGAGGATGTCAGCCTGTCCGTGCGCTATGGCGATGGCGGCACCCGCTACGCGTTCCTCATCAACAACAGCGCCGCCGACAAGCGTCTGTGCCTCAGCGAACTCAACGGTGGCACGGAGCTGCTGACCGGCACCGTCATCAACGATCTGATCGAGCTTAAGCCGTATGGCGTGGATGTGATTGCGTTGCGGTGATCGCAATGCTGTAGACCACGTTAGACGGAGCGGAACGACTCCACTCGACGAAGCCGAATATGAAGAAGGCCGATGCCCTTGATGGACATCGGCCTTCTTCGTCAGGAACCGGTGGTATGGCGCCGTTCCGCGTTCATCGGGTGGCTGCGATCACACCGCCGGTCATCATCACGCCTGCTTCTTCTTCAGCAGAATCGCGGCGCCTGCAATCAGTGCCACAGCCGCGGCGACCGCCATGCCGAGCACGGAGGAGCCGGTCGAAGGGGTGGACGTGACACCGGTCGGTGTTGTGGATGGCTTCGTGTCTGTGGCAGGGTCGTTGGCGTCGGCGGTTCAACAGCGTCCTTTTCGAACACAGCCTGGATGGAGACGCTGCCGTCAGGCATCTCGAAGGCGTTGTTCTCGATGGAGACGTTGCCCTTCAGCACGTTCCACTCTTTGAAGTGGTAGCCCTTGTTCGCGGTGGCCGTCAGCGTGACCTTGCTGCCCTTGGCCGCGCGCTCGACATCCGCGGAGGCGGAGCCGCCTTCGGTCGCGGAGACGTTCACGGCGTACTGCGTATTGCGCACGCGCCACAGCTGGGTACCGTAGAACGGGTTCGCGGTGCCGACCACCATGTAGTCGTCGGTGTCGCAGAAGATGCGCAGACCGTGGTTGAACGGGTCGCCGAAGCCGTTGTCGGTAACGGTGCCGACGGTCACGCCCTCATTCGCGGCGGAACGGTCGGTGATCTCGAACAGGTTGAAGCCGCGCTTGGACTTGGCCAGGTACGGCAGGGACTTGGCGTAGGCCTTGAGGTTGGCCTTGCTGGTCAGCTTGACCAGCATCTCGTACAGGCCCTTGAACTTGTCGGGAATGATGTCGGCGATGCTGAAGAACGCGTCCGTGACTTCGCCGTAGTTGTTGGCGAAATCGGCGGAGCCCTTGTCGGACAGCTGGGAGCCGAGGTTGTCCAGCTCGTTGTTGATGTCGAAGAGCTGCGAGGCCTCATCGGAGGAGCCGGAGGCTGCCAGGCTGCCCGGAACGATGCTGCCGTCCTTGATGCCGTCGACCAGTTCCTTGGTCTGGGCGGCGGTCAGGCTGATCGGCTTGGCGGACGAGACGGACTTGGCGTCGGTGGTCTGCGGCTGCGCGGCGGAGGCGTCCTTGCCGGCCTGGATGCGGGCCCAGTCGACCAGCGCCTCCGGATTGTCGGTGGACGGCATGGTCTGGGTGGTCACCTTGGCGTTCTGATCGTTGCTCTGCGTGGCGATGGCGGAAGCCGGGTCGGTCGGGCCCATGCCCCACAGCAGGCGCAGGAACACGCGCAGGTAGTGGACGGTGTTGTTCCAATCCTTCTCGTTCATGTTGAGAATGTCACCGTTGGTGAACTGTGCGATCGGTTCCAGCAAGGTGGTGGTGTTCATGGTGGACAGGTACATCTTGCCCTCGTGAACGGTGGTCTGCCAGGTGTATTGGTTCATGTGGTTGTCGTAGCCGCTGCCCAGACCGGTGGAACCGCCCTTCGGGAAGGTGTCGTTCTTGTCGCCCACGAGCATCTCGACGTTCTCGTTCTTGTCCATGCGGTATAGGTTGACGGACTGTTCGAGGTTGGTGGCTTGGGTTACGAAGTTGCTTTTGGTGACGAAGCCCTGCAGTGCGCTGGACACGTCGTTGTAGTCGCCGATGTACAAGTGGTCGCCGTAGACCTGCAGGGTGCAGGCGCCGGCGCTCACACGGCTTTTGTCAAGACCGTAGTAGTACTTGGCGCCCTTGGCGGTGTCGCCTACGAGCGGACGCCAGGTCCAATCGGCCTTGTTGGTGGAATCGCCCTTGTTCTCGCCCACGTAAATGGCGAAGGAGCGCATGGTTCCGGTCTCTTCGTTCAGGGTGCTGGTGTCGCCGGTGCAGACCACGACGTACAGCTTGCCGTTGAACTCCTGCACCTGATAGATACCGCCGCCGCCGTTGACATCCTGTCGGTGGATGGCGGGCAGGTTGTCGAAGCTCGCCATGTCGGCGATCACTTTGTAGGAGTTCGGATCGGACGGGGTCTTGGATGCCACAAGCAGCGCCTTGCCCTTGCCGTCCGCGGTCGGCTTGAGGTCGCCGGCGATCAGCGTATTGCCGAAGGAGCCGATGGCACGGGTGGAGGTGAACACGTTGCCCTTGACCAGGGAACGGAAGCCATCCACGTCGACGCTGTCATACACCTTGGTGAGCTTGTCGTTGTTGGCCGGGTCGACTTCGTAGATGCACGGGAATCCGTTTTGATAGGCCATGGCGGTCTGGATCTCCTGCTGGGTGAGATCCTTGTTGTTGGTGTCCATGACCATGCCCTCGAAGTACAGCTTGCCGTTCATCTTGAAGGCGCTGCGGAAGGTCGGGATCACGCCCTTGCCTCCGTCGATGCCGGTGCTCTTGGACATGAGGATCTTGGTCTTGCCGGTCTTCACATTGAACTTGAACAGCATGCCGCCGGCGCTCTTGCCGTCGGGTTCGCCAAGGTACATGTTGCCCGCGTACATGGTCTGGATGAGTGCGGTGGCCTGCTTGGAGGTCAGGCCGAGGCTTGTCATATCGCGGTTCAGAATGGCCTGCACGCCGAGGCCG
>ENA-OPSQ01002410-OPSQ01002410.1-human-gut-metagenome-genome-assembly--contig:-NODE-2410-length-10527-cov-5.946620_pt1 | contig 10527 bp, 9 predicted proteins | sample MGYA00241456_ERZ501904 | MGnify/ENA primary metagenome ERZ501904 (study PRJEB25962, sample SAMEA2042452) | human gut metagenome | biome: human gut; feature: human-associated habitat; material: faeces...
CGCCTCTGCGGAGGCGACCAGAGGGCTTTGCGGTCGCCCTCTGGACTGCTTCGCAGCGCACACTCCCATAATTGATTTTGTTTGTTGCATGGAGAACTGCGTCTATGGGCATAATTCAGGCGTGCAAAATCCCCCCATGCAAAAAGCCGCCGCGTTTTGCCCGCAGCGGCTATTGTTATCCACAAAGATTCCACATTTCTTGCACTTATTCCACATCCATGTCCTCGAATGCTTCCAGCCCCTTCTTTGCCTCCGCCTTCGCGTCGCCGTGGCGGACGAAGCACATCGTGACAAAGCTCAGTGTGGAGAAAATTGCAGCATAAGGGAAAAGCACGCGGTAGTCGATTGCGCGCATCAAAGAACCCGCGGCAATCGGCGTGACGACCTGCGCAACCATCGAAAACGTGTAGTAGTAGCCTGTGAAGCGCCCGATGTCGCTGCCGCGGCACATTTCCACCACCATCGGCAGAGAGTTGACGTTAATCGCCGCCCACGCCAGACCGACCAGGGCGAAAACGACGTACATCACCGGGGTGATAACGCTCGACGTGCAGGTAAGGACGAAGCCGAGCAGGAAGCAGAGCGTCAGCAGGGCAACGCCAAGCTGAATCGTCCGCTTGCGCCCGATTTTCGCCGCCAAAGCGCCAATCGGGATGTAGGAGCAAATCGCGCCCGCCGTCGCGACGAGCAGGCACGTTGATGCGCCGCCCAAGCCCTCGCCCATCACCTGCTCAATGTACTTCGTGAACCACGTCGTCACGCCGTTGTAGGCGATAAACCAGAGCGAAATGGACGCCAGCAGGAAGGTCAATGACCGCTTGACCTCCTTCGGCAGCACTTCGTTGCCCGATTCATCCTTCGCGGCGAGGTTCCAATCCGGGTGCTGCTTCTCCAGCGCGCGGTTCTCTTCGGACAGCCTCTTTTCCTTCACCGTCAGCGCCAGCACAAGCACCGATACTGCCATAATCAGCGACACGATGATAAACAGCGGCTGATAATCCACATGTCCCGCCACCTTGCGCGACGCGGGGTACAGCACTGCCGCCAGCGCCAGATACAGAATGCCGCCGACCGCGCCCATCAGGTTGATGACGGCATTGCCGCGGCTGCGCAGTGGCTTCGGGGTCACATCCGGCATCAGCGCCACCGCCGGGGAGCGGTACACGCCCATCGCAACAAGCAGCAGCGCCAGCACCGCGATGAACAGCCCCAAAATCAGCGGCGAGGGCGACGCGGCATAGGCGTTGTCCAGCACGGGCAGCAGGTTCATCAGTACGAGCGCCGCCGCTGTGCCGCCAATGATGTAGGGCATCCGGCGGCCGATGCGCGTGTTCGTCTTATCCGACAGAGCGCCGAAGAGCGGCAGCAGAAACAGCGCCAGCACATTATCCGCCGCCATGACCGCGCCCGCAATCGTCTCGTTCAGGTGGAAAGTATCCGTCAGAATCAGCGTCATCACGCTGTCATACATCTGCCAGAAAATGCAGATGGACAAGAACGCCAGACCGACCAGCATGGTACGCTTGGTGTTGAGCTTCACGGCAAATTTCGCCCCTTTATTGAATCATCCGTTCCAGTCTACCACGTTTTGCGCCGAATGTCCATGCGTTCACACAGATTTCGTTTTTCCTTTGCGGAATTCTTACGCTTGCGCATTTTTTCCTTTACGAAACCGATTTTCCGTTGTATAATAAGAAATGGTACTCGATAAAGAGGAGGCGAACGGAGCATGGAGACGGGCAAACGATGCCTGATTGTCGTGGACTACCAGAAGGACTTTGTGGACGGTTCTCTCGGCTTTGAGAAGGCAGTCACGCTTGACCACGGGATTGCTGAGAAAATCCGCCTGTATCACAGCCGCGGCGACGACGTGATGTTCACGCTGGATACGCACAATGACGACTACCCGACCACGCAGGAGGGGAAAAATCTCCCCGTGCCGCACTGCATCGCCGGAACGCCTGGACACCGCCTGTTCGGGGAAACAGCGGCGTGCCGCCAAAAGCAGGACATGGTGTTCTTCAAGCCGTCTTTTGGCTCAATGGAGATGCTCTGCTACCTGCGCACGCACCCGTATCAGGAAATTGAGCTGGTCGGCGTGGTAACGAACATCTGCGTGATTTCAAACGCCGTGCTGTGCAAGGCAGCGCTGCCGGAAGCGCGCGTGTCCGTGGATGCGTCGCTTTGCGCGTCCAATGACGAGGCGCTGCACGAAAAGGCGCTCGATGTGATGCGCGGACTGCAAATCAATGTGACAAATTTCGACAAATAAGATAGAACAGGATGGGCAAAGCAATGGCAAATCGACCGCAGGAAAACCCGACGATGCTCTGTGATTTCTATGAACTCACGATGGGCAACGGCTACTACCGCAACGGTTTCTACAAGCGCAATGTGTATTTCGACGTGTTCTTCCGCAACGTGCCTGACGGCGGCGGTTTCGCGATTGCCGCGGGGCTGGAGCAGATTGTCGAGTACATCCAGCAGCTGCATTTCTCCGATGATGATATTGCTTATCTGCGCGGCAAGGGAATCTTCGACGAGGGCTTCCTCACCTACCTGAAGAACTTCAAGTTCCACGGCGATATTTACGCCGTCCCGGAAGGCACGCCCGTGTTCCCCGGCGAACCGCTGCTGACCGTCCGTGCGCCCGCGATTGAGGCGCAGCTGATTGAAACGTATCTGCTGCTGGAGATTAACCACCAGTCGCTGATTGCAACGAAGGCAAACCGCATCGTCCGCGCGGCGCAGGGACGCGCTGTGCTGGAATTCGGCTCCCGTCGCGCACAGGGCGCGGATGGCGCGGTCATCGGCGCGCGCGCGGCGTACATCGGCGGCGTGGCAGGCACGGCGTGCACGCTGACGGACGTGCTCTATGGCGTTCCGGCGGGCGGCACGATGGCGCACTCGTGGGTGCAGATGTTCCCGACGGAATACGACGCCTTCAAAACCTACTGCGAGCTGTACCCCGACAACGCGACGCTGCTGGTTGACACCTACAACACGCTCAAATCCGGCGTGCCGAACGCTATCCGCGCGTTCAAGGAAATCCTGCTGCCGCGCGGCATCACCAATTTCGCCATCCGTCTGGATTCCGGCGACATTTCGTATTTGTCAAAGAAGGCGCGCAAGATGCTCGACGAGGCGGGCCTGCCGAACTGCAAGATTACCGCGTCGAACTCGCTGGACGAATACCTTATCCGCGACCTGATGATGCAGGGTGCGCAGGTGGACACCTTCGGCGTGGGCGAACGGCTGATTACGAGCAAATCGAACCCCGTTTTCGGCGGCGTGTACAAGCTGGCAGCGATTGAGGATGACGAGGGCAACATCATCCCGAAAATCAAGGTCAGTGAGAACACAGCAAAGATTACCAACCCGCACTTCAAGCGCCTGTACCGCCTCTACGACCGCGAAAGCGGCAAGGCGATTGCCGACGAGCTGACCCTGCGCGACGAGGTCATTGACCCGACGAAGCCGCACGTCATCTTCGACCCGAACGCGACGTGGAAAACCAAGGAACTGACCGACTTCACCGTGCGCGAACTGCAAGTGCCGATTTTCCAGAACGGCGAACTCGTCTACGAGCTGCCCGAACTGAACGACATCAAGGCATACTGCCGCCAGCAGATTCACACGCTGTGGGACGAAGTGAAGCGCTTCGAGAACCCCCACACCTACTACGTTGACCTCTCCCAGAAGCTTTGGGACGTCAAGCGCGGACTGCTGGAAGCCGCAAAATGCTAATTTTCCCCTTCGTACTACGATAAGGAGGCGTTTTCCATGCGCATAGAGCAGCAGAATCACCGGCTCATCATCCACGATGGCAGAAGCGAATGCTGGATCGACCCTTGGGGCAAGGACAGTCTGCGCGTGCGCATGAGCGCCGAGCCGGGCATGGACGACCACGACTGGGCGCTGACCGAACCGGTTGAAGCGACGGACGTCGTCATCCGCAGCGAAGTCATCGACACGACCGATCCGTGGTACAAGGGCGATGAGTGGGCGAAGTACCACCAAACCGGCACAGAATGGACGCTGACGAACGGCAAAATCACCGCGAAAATCTCCACCGAGGGGTGGATTACGTTCCTGAACCAGCGCGGTGAGGTGCTGACGGCGGAATATTGGCGCAACCGTGACCGCATCAACCGCTACTGCGTCCCGCTGCGCGTTCCGGCGCGCGAACTCAAGCCCATCCCCGGCGGCACGGATTTCTCCCTCACCGCGCGCTTCGAGGCGTATGACGACGAGATGATTTTCGGCATGGGGCAGTATCAGGATCGCCATTTGAACAAGAAAGGCTCTGTGCTGGAGCTGGCGCACCGCAATTCGCAATCAAGCGTGCCGTTCTTCGTGTCCAGCCGCGGCTACGGCTTCCTGTGGAACAATCCGGCAATCGGTACGGCGGCGTTCGGCACGAATGTGACGGAGTGGTCGGCAAAATCCACCAAAAAGCTGGATTATTTCATCACGGCGGGCGACACCCCGGCGGACATCGAAGCGAACTACACCGCCGCGACTGGGCGCACCCCTATGATGCCCGAATACGGCATGGGCTACTGGCAGTGCAAGCTGCGCTACCGGACGCAGGAGGAACTGCTGTCTGTCGCGCGCGAAATGAAGCGCCGCGGGCTGCCGCTGGATGCCATCGTCGTCGACTTCTTCCACTGGACGCGGCAAGGTGATTTCCGCTTTGAACCGCGGGACTGGCCGAATCCGCAGGCGATGGTGGACGAATTGAAAGCAATGGGCGTGGAGACGGTCGTCTCCGTGTGGCCGACCATCGACGAAAAGAGCGTCAACTTCGGTGAAATGGCAGAGCGCGGCTTGCTGGTGACGGCTGACCGCGGCAACGCGATTGTCATGACGTGGATGGGCAACACGTTCTTCTTCGACGCGACGAACCCGGAAGCGCAGGCATTCGTCTGGGAGCAGTGCAAGAAGAACTACTACCAGTATGGCATCCGCTGCTTCTGGCTGGACGAGTCCGAGCCGGAATACGGGCCGTATGACTTTGACAACTACCGCTATTACGCAGGCCCTGCCCTGCAATGCACAAACACCTACCCCGTCGGCTACGCAAAGTGCTTCTACGATGGATTGCGCGAGGCGGGCGAAACGGAGATTCTGTCGCTTGTGCGCTGCGCATGGGCGGGCAGCCAGAAATACGCCGTTCTCACTTGGTCGGGCGATATTTCCTCCACCTTCCGCGCGATGCGGGAGCAGCTGCAAGCGGGTCTGAGCATGGGCATGGCAGGCATTCCGTGGTGGACGAGCGACATTGGCGGCTTCCTCGGCGGTCAGGTGGATGACCTGGCGTTCCGCGAGCTGCTGGTGCGCTGGTTCCAGTGGGCGTGCTTCTGCCCGGTATTCCGGATGCACGGCGAACGCAGCCCGTGGTATGAGCGCGAGCAGGAGTACATCGGCGACGTGCGCCAGCTGACAAGCGGTCAGAGCAACGAAGTCTGGTCGTTCGGCGACGAGGTGTACGAGATTCTGCGGAAGTACCTGTTCGTGCGTGAGCGGATGCGCCCGTACATCCGCGAGGTGATGCGCGCCGCCCACGAGCACGGCGACCCAGTCATGCGTCCCCTGTTCTACGGCTTCCCGGCGGATAAAGCCGCTTGGTCTGTGGAGGATGAGTACCTCTTCGGCGCGGATGTGCTGGTTGCCCCGGTGCTGGAAGCGGGCGCAAGAGTGCGCGACGTGTACCTGCCCGCAGGGGCTGACTGGATGGATGCCGCGACAGGCGCGGAATACGCCGGCGGACAGACCGTGCGCATGGATGCGCCGCTGGACACCATGCCCGTGCTGATTCGGAAGGGCAGCGGGGTCAGGGTGTATTCGGACGACTGATATTGATATATGAAGGCGGCGCATGTGCGAAGGAATGCACATGCGCCGCTATTTATTGCAGAAGTCAATCCTTCCACCGATACACTCTCTTCCGCCCCGCCGCGTCCACCGTCGATACGGCGATGTCCCCGCACCCTTCCGGCAGGACGCAGAACCACGGCAGTTCCGGCTGTTTCCGGCTTCGGCGGAAGCGCTGCATCACTTGCAGGCCCTCCGGCGTGATTTTGCCCACACTCCAGCTTTCCAGCGTGTCCAGCTGCTGCTCGGTCTTCGGAAAAGACGGGTGCGCAGCGTGGAAGCCCGTCAGCAGCAGCATCCCGCCGTGGCCATTGTACTCCCCTTCCAGCGGCGTTTCGTCCATCGTGCAGGGGCAGTCAATCGTCAGGTCGCTGCACTCCAAGCGGCTCGCTGTCGTCAGAATCGCCTCCGGGCTCTTGTCCACGCCGACAAAGCGGCAGCCCAGCGACTGCGCGGCTTCCATCGCCGTGCCGCTGCCGCAGCATAAATCCGCCACCATGTCCCCTTCGCGCACGACGGGCAGCAGCAGGCGCTCCAGCAGCTTCAGCGGCTTCTGCGTCGGATAGCCCGTGCGCTCCGGGTCTTTCTGCTGCAAGTGGCTGATGTCGCTCCACACGTCGCCCGGATATACCGGCGCATCGTCGTAGTAGCGGTAGACCTTGCCGCCGGTGGTGATTTGGCTGTAACTCCGCCCGTTTTCGTCCACGCAGCGGCGCATGTGGTTCTTGCGGTGCTCCGCGCGCACCAGCGGAACGCGCCGCAAGTCGAAGTGGTAGTCCTTCGAGCGCGCGTAAAGCAGGATGGTATCGTGCTTGCGGCTGAAGTATTTCTTCGCGCGCCCGCCGCTCTCGTAGCTCCAGACGATTTCGTTCAGGAACATATCCTCCCCGAAGATCTCGTCGCACAGTAAGCGGGCATACGCGCTCGTCCGCCAGTCCAGATGCAGATACAGCACGCCCGTCGGTTTCAAGAGGTCTTTCGCGCACTCAATTAGCGAACGCAGCAGTTCCAGATATTCCTTCGTGTCGGCAAAGCGGTCGATATACGCCGGATATTCAGGCATCGGGCGGCCCGTTTTCCAGCCGGACGTGCCGAAGCGTCGGCGGCGCGTGAACGTCTCCCCCGTCATGAACGGCGGATCAATATACACCGCCTGCACCTGCCCCGCCAGCGCTGACAGCGCGGGCTGCTGCTGGTAAACATCCCCGCACAGGAGCAGATTTTGCCCCGACCCGGTGATTTCCCGCGAGATTTCTACCGCCTCAAACATGTTCCTTCCTCCCGCGATACTGCGCCCGAAGCGCCTTTAATTCGTCCTGCATGTCCGTCAAACGCCGCAAATGCGCCGCCTGCTGATCGTCCTGCGCAAGCAGATTCGCCGCCTGACGCACTGCCGCGACAAAATCCTGCGAAAGGGCGCTTTTCCCCTGCCGTGCCAGCGGACAGACCGATTGCGCAGCCGCATCCGTCGCGATTTTCACGCCGTCAGGTCGCAGGAGCATCACCAGCGGAAACATTCGGCACGCCAGCGGACGATTCGCGCGGTCGCAGCGTCCCTCGCAGACGAGAATCGTCCCGTGCGGCGAATCCACGAGCGTAAAGCCTTCTTCGCCGCGATACATTTCCGCCTCGCCCGGAAACAGCAGCATCCCCGTCTCCTCGCCGGGATGCGTTTGGCAGCACGCGCCGCCGCATACCAGCCCACAGTCCGTTTGCAGCGGGGTAATCTCTTCCAGCAGCTTTCGCGCCGCCACGAGCGATTCGGGAAACATTCTCTCATCCTCCTGATGATTCTTGTTCTTATTTTACAACATTCTGCCCATTCTGCATAGCCCCTTGCAAACTTTTATCCCCCAAAAAGACAAAATGCCCGCTGATTTTCACCAGCGGACACCGTGGATTTTGCAATTATGCTTCCGGCGTCGCCACAAGGAAGCAGTAGTCATTCAGTTCCCCAGACTCTTCGGAGAAGAAGTTGTAGAACGTGAAGTTGTACAGGAAGCGCTCGGCGCCATACACGCCATAGCCATCCTGATTGTGGTCGGTGGTGTCGTAGGGGTCGGCGACGATAATCACGTCATCCTGCGTGGTTTCCGTGCCCATCGTGTCGTAGCCGATGATGACCTGCCAGTGGCCGCCCCAGTCGTTCCAGCCAATCATGATGGGGTTGCCCGCCGCCAGCTGCTGCTGGATGTACTCGAAGGTGAAGATATCCGCAACTTCCTCGCCCGCGTCGATGGCGGAGTAGCAGTTGAAGCCGCCTACGCCGTTAAAGATATCCACCATTTGGCTCATGCTGGTCGCGCCGGGCTTGTCGCCAATCGTGCCACGCAGCTGCGCCAAGGTCTGCTCGTTGTAGTCGCCGAGCTTGCCGTACCAGTTCATCACCATCAGGGCGCTGACAACGCCGCAAGACCATTCGCTCGTCTGCTGCATGGTCTGGAAGTGCGGCAGGATGGTCAGCGTGTCGGTCGAGGTCATGTTGTAGAAGTCCAGACGGCTGAAGTACGGGCTGTCCACATGGTCGCCCGCGCGTTCAACGCTGTCCGCGCCGTCTTCCGGGCTGAGATCCACCGCGTAGGGAATCTTCATCTCGTCGGAGTAGTTGCCGTGCGTTTCGTCCGCCAGCGCCGCGATGCTCAGGAGCATCGCCAGAGACAGGAGCAGGGAAAGGAACTTCTTCATGGGGGTCGTCCTCCTAATAAGTATTTCGTCGCAGGCTGGCTGGGTAAAGTAATGACAAAAATGGGTACGAAAAAAGGTGATGTTTGCACAGCACACACCACCCCGAAGGCATCTTTTCAGAAAGCGTTCGGAGATAAGGATAGGTTGTCAGAGTCTATACAGTAAAGACTTACTTTTACTACTCTTATTGACCATTTCACAAGTTGCTGCGCGTCGTGACGCACAAGGAAAACCCGGTGAAACTGAGCTTTGAACTCATACGGCTTCCAGATGGAGCGAACCCGCATGGGGAAACCGTATAATCAATGAGATACAGCGAAAGCTGCGTGCGAGTTTATACCCCGCATCGGCATTTGACCCGGCTGTCCGTTCGGCCTTGCGCCCCTTGCGGGACGGGTCAGTGTCTTTTACCCAGAATGACTCTAACTCATTCCTTATCTGCGACGGGGTTGATTATACCGAAAGTTACCCCGCTTGTCAATACTTCCCGAAATGTTTTTGTCGTTATTTGAACGTAATCGTCGCGGTGAGGATTTCCTTCTGCCACTGCGTCGCCTTGCCATCCTTGCCGAACACGCCGACGCGGCATTCCAGCTGCACTTCGCAGGCTTTCAGATGGCTCGTGTCCGCCTCGGTCAAATCCACCTGAAAGCCTGCCGACACCGTGCCGTCCGGATTCTGCGTCAGGAAGGCACCGATAAGCGGTGTGTCCGTTGTCTGACCGTTGACTTTCAGGAATTGCAGGGTTGGCGCAGCTTCCATGCCAATAGGCACGAGCGTCTTGCCGTTCTGTTCCGCCCACGAAATGCCGCTGGGGTCGAGCTTTTCGCTGACCGGAGTTACAGCCCGCACTTCCCACTCCATGTCGCTCTCCACGCCGACAAGCTGCACACTTTCATCCGCGGAAATGACGGCAGACGCGAACAGCTGCCCGGTTTCCGGGGAGTAGATGCCATCCTGCACCGTGAAGGTCACGCCGCCGATGGTCAGGCTGTCTCCCGAAGTACCTGCCTTGCCCGTCAGCAGCCCCAAGCGGTCATCCGCTTCGTTCTCGATGGGATGCCCCGCGTTCCAGACCAGTTCCGTTTGCGTGACGACCGCTGCATACGCCGTCGTCAGCACCAGCACAAGCGCCGCCGCCAGCACCATCGCGCGCCGCGGGAACGCCACATGCCGGCTCTCCTCGCCCTTGGGAAGCGACGCCGCAACCCGCTGCCGGAAGCTATCCGGCGTGTCGCCATAGGCGCGCTGCCATTTTTCCTGCTTCGTTTTATTCATCTTCCACCAGCTCCTTCAACTCGTCGGACTGCCGCAGCTTCTCTCTGCCGCGGTGCAGTCGGCTCTTGACTGCGCTCTCCCGTATGCGCAGCGTGCGGGCAATGGTGCGAATGTCCATGCCCTCCATGTAGTGCAGGACAATCGGCAGGCGCAGTGTGTCCGGCAGCGCGGTCAGGGCGCGGCACAGCATTTCGTCCGCATTCTGTGCTTCCCATTGCGCCGGCTGATTTTCCCCGACTTCCGCCATCGGGATGATTCGGCGGCTTCGGCGCATGATGGCATAGCACTCATTGATGAGGATGCGCGTCAGCCACGTCTCCATGTACTGCTCCTGCCGCAGCAGGAAACGCCCGCGCCACGCTTTTTCCAGCGCGGACTGCACGGCATCTTCGCGGTCAGCCTCGCAGCACAGCAGCGTGCAGGAAACGCGGTAGAGCCTGTCCTGCATCGCCAGCACACGCCGGGTGAATTCCGTCTGTGTCACTGCGCTTTCCCTCCTTTCCGCCTGTTAGATGGGGAAGAATGCAAAAGGTTGCGGGGGAAGATGAATTTTTTTCTTGCTGATGGGCAGCGCCCCTTGGGTTCCCCCAATTAACACGCGGGCACAGCATGAAAATGCGCTCAACTGAATCGCGCGAACGGGAGTCCAGAGGGTCGAAGACCCTTTGGCGGGGTCAAGGGGCAGCG
>ENA-OPSQ01002414-OPSQ01002414.1-human-gut-metagenome-genome-assembly--contig:-NODE-2414-length-10511-cov-5.378921_pt1 | contig 10511 bp, 7 predicted proteins | sample MGYA00241456_ERZ501904 | MGnify/ENA primary metagenome ERZ501904 (study PRJEB25962, sample SAMEA2042452) | human gut metagenome | biome: human gut; feature: human-associated habitat; material: faeces...
TCTTTTCGTCTGGGCAGTAGAAGTTAATTTTTACAGTTTTAGTAGTAGCAGCTTTACGAACTTCTGCGTATACATAGCCATCATTGATTTGGAGATCACCACTTTCAACAAGTTCATAACCTTCCGGAACAGTAAGTTTGCTGGTATTTACAGAAGTAGCATCTTTAGCAACTTCAAGTTTAGGCTCAGCGATCTGTTTCTTTTCGTCTGGGCAGTAGAAGTTAATTTTTACAGTTTTAGTAGTAGCAGCTTTGTGAACTTTTACGTATACATAGCCACCATTGATTTCAAGATCGCCAATTGATAATATTTCGTATCCTTTCGGTGCCGTAAGCTTGCTTACGTTTACAGATGTAGCATCTGCAGGAACTTTCATTTCTGGTTCTTCAATCTGTTTTCCTTCTTCTTCAGAATAAAAATTGATTTTTATAGTTTTTTCAGCTGCTACAGTAGCACTGTCAACATCAGCAGAATCAAATGTTTCCGGTGCGGCATCAGTTCCGTCAGAGAATACGCTGACGTCAGAAGCTGCTACAGGTACAACGCTGGTCCCTGCTACGCAGGCAGCGAGCATTAAAGCCATGATTTTTTTTCTACGTTCTTTTAATCCCATACTCTTTTTCTCCTTTATTATCTGAAAAACGTATTTCTTTTGCATTGCAAGAATGGGGCATAATCATGAATTATGCCCCGTCTTGCCTGTTGGAATCTTATATAAAATTACCCAAATGGATTATTTCACAGTGATCTTTTTAAGATTGGACCATGGGCTGAATACTTTCTTGCCGTTTTCGGAAGTTCTGTTGAATGCATGCATTCCTACTGTCCAGCTTCCTTTTGGTACATTCTTAAATGTAGCTGTTACTGTACCTTCTTTGAGGTTCAGGATCTTGTGATCGCCATAGTGATATGGACGAGTCTCGCCGTTTTCTTTCTTGGAAGATGTTCCAAGTACTACGTCGTATCCTGTTGCATTAGCAGCTGCTTTATATGTTACTTTTACAGTTGTTCCGCTTACTTTTACGCTTGTGATGATCGGAGCATCCGGTGTGATTGCAGATACAACGAATGGATATGCATTTGACCAGTCGCTGAATACTTTCTTACCGTTTTCGTCACGTTTCCAAGCGTGGCAGTATGCATAGTATGTTCCCTGCTGTACATACTTAAAGTTAGTGGATGTGCTGACCTGATTCTTGCTGATGGAATCATAGTCTTTATTTGTAATGCAGTCACGGTCTGTAGAGATTACATAGTCATAACCTGCAGCGCCATCAGCATCACCGGAAAGAACAACTGTTGCTTTATTTCCAGTAACATTTACTTTAGTAATCATCGGAGCATCCGGTTTTTCATCTTCTGCTTTTCCGTCTGCAACTACTGTCTTGGATCCTGTATAGTTTTTGGATGTGCTGTTTGCTTTTACTGTATATGTTCCGTCAGCGTTCTTTTCAGAAGTATATTCTGTAGACGGAACTGGGAGATATCCGTTTAATACAGTTGTAACGCCATCTTTTACAGTTACAGTACAATCACTGATGTTCTTCTTATCAACGCCCCATGTTAAGTTTGCTCTGGAGTAAGCTGTGCTGTCAACATCGTCTGTATTGAATGTTGCAACGCCAGATTCTGTGTATCCGTTGATACCTTTGATTTCTACTCCATAAATATCACCAACAGTTACATCGATAGGAGTTACAGTGTTGCCATTTTTGTCGATTAATCTAAGAGTATAATCTTTGCCTTCAACTAATGTGCTTCCACCAATCTGAATCAGTACTTCTGGTTTAACTGGAAGGCCGCCTGCATATGTAGCGTTCTTAACACTTACATTCTTAGCAACGAATTTAACAGATTTGATTGTGAATGGGATATAAGCAACAACACCGTTGATAATTGTTCCATCAGAAGTAACAATTGTCTTAGTTCCTGCAAATCCTGTTCCTTCTTTAGCTACTGCATAGATATAACCAATGTTTTCTTTTCCAGCAGTTACTTTCTTACCTGTGATATTGTCTGCATATTTGATTTCGAAATCGCTTTCTTTTGCAGTTGTCTTTACGCCATCATTTGTAACTTTTCTGATGTTGCTTAATAATGCCTTTGCAAAAGTATGCTCATTTCCGTCAAATGTGAATGCAACCTGGCTGTTATGAACTACACCATTTACATTTCCATCAGCATCTTTATCTACGTCTGCTTTATAAGCATCTGTTACATCAAATCCTTTGCTGTCATAAACATTAAGAGTAGCTTCTACTTTTTCTTTTACGATATTGAAGCTTGCTGTGATGTTAGAACCTGTGAAGTTCTTGTTTCCATCTAATGGTTTCAGAACAACTGTTCCGGTTCCAGCTTCAACATTTTCGCCATAAGAAACAATCTCAAACTGGTTGGACACATCGTTTCCATTTAATGTTGCTGTAAATTTACGAGGTCTTACCTGTTTTCCAGTATAATCCTGATCAGCGATGGATACTTTTACATCTGCTGTGTTTGCAGCTGTGATTGTAAATGTTCCAGTTGCTTTTCCTGAATAGAAGTAGTTGCATCCCTGTACAGTGATTGTTCCAGTACCAACATTTACAGCATTGCTGATGCTTACTTCCTCATATTCAGCATCTTTATCGTTAACTTCACCCTTCTTGTAAAGAGCAATAGCACCGTCAAGCACTGCATAAGTAGGCTGGATCTTTCCACCTGTGTAAGTATAAGTAGAAGGTGTTGCAACAACCATAGCGTCTGTTAATTTCTTAGGTACGATTTCTGTCTTACCGCTTGCTGTAACAGTTCTTGTTTTGCCGTTTGTTGTTTTTAAAATATAGTTTGTGTTTGTAACAGTAACTTTTGTAATGATGTTGTTAAACAAGTCATTACCGAAAGCTTTTTCATATTCATATTTAACTGTGAAATCGCTGTCTGTGAGAGTTTTTTCTACTTTTTTGCCTTTGCCTGTTTCGTCTTTTGCTACAACTGTTACAGGAAGTTTATATTCGCCTGCTTCTGTAAGTGCTTTATTAATAGAAACATCATCCGGTACAGTTACATAATCAGCTTCAACTACCAGTGGTTTGATTAAGAACGGAATAGATGCTGTCTGATCTTTGTATGTTCCGCTTGTAATCTTGATGTTAACGTAAGCGTTTGCTACTGGATTGTAATTTCCGTCATATACAGTTGTTGCATTTACGTTGTTTGTATATCCTGTGATTTCGTATCCGTCTGTTCCAAGATCTTCTGTTTTGGGTTTACCCTGTGCGTTGAAATACTGAATAACCAGTTCTCCTAAATCGCTCTTGGAAGGTTTGATCTCATCGCCTGTATAATCTATTGTATACTGTGTTTTTGCAGATACAGCATTTAATGCAGCTGCAGTAGCAACAACAGTGAATGTCTGCTCACCTGTGCAGTTTCCACCGTCTTTTGCACGTACTGTAACAGTATATGTACTTCCGTTTTTAAACTGTTTAGCGTCTGTACCATCAGCATTTTTTACAATAAGTGTATATTCTTTGCTGGAGTTTTTAATTGCAGAAAGGTCTGAGCCTTCTACACCTGTAAATGTCAGATAATCAGCTAATTTGCTTACAGCAATATCTGTTGGAATCTGTCCACTTAAAGTGTTAACAGTAATCTTTGTTCCTGCTGTAGAGAGGTCACGTTTTGCAACGTTAACAGTCTCATTTGTTGTGTAATATTCATCTGCACCTGTAAAATTCTTTAATTTTGTTTTGTCAACATATACAACAACGGGGTAATCACCTACTTTTGTATATTCAACCTGAGCAGTTGTAACTGCAGCAGATAAATCAGCACCGCTTAATTTTCCATCAGCGCCTTTATTACTGGAAGCAGATTCTTTTAATGTAATGTTATCTTTGGAAATCTTAATAGCCTTACCTGTATACTGATAGGACTGTCCTTTTGTTGCTGTTGCAAGGATATCTCCTTTTGCATATGCTTTTGCTGTAACCTTACCGATTACAAGTTCAGCACTGCCTGTGTAAGCAGAGTCTTCTTTTGCTGTTACAGTAAGTTTGAATTCTTCTTTATTATTAGTTGCATTAGTTACAGATGTTTCATAAGCATCAGCAGCTACATTTGCATTTTCAGAATCCAGAACAGTAAGTGCAACGCCGTCAGCTTCAGTAATAGTCTGAGCAAAACCGTTGTATGCTTTTGTTGTGGTTGCAGGTGTAGCAGTCACAGAATTTAAAGATCTCTTTTCTACAGCTACAGAAATACCTGTGTTAATGTCATAAAGAGTCTGCTGATTGCTGTCTACATCGTAAACATAAAGAGTTAATGTTTTTCCAGCCATGTCAGCTGTTGTATTCAAACTCATATCAACTGCATCGTCTACTTTTCCGTTAGAAGATGCATATGCAATACCTTTTTCGTCAACCCAACGATACTGCCATCCACCTTCTACTTCTGATCCGTCAGTTTTAGTTACAGTACCACTGATAACAGATGCTCCTCCCCAAACAACTTTTTTGCTGTCTGCAGATAAGTTAAGAGTAATATCAGCTTCATTTACCATTACAGATGCTGGAGCTGCGTCTTCTGTATCGTCAACAACAGGAGCTTCTGCAGCGAACGCATCTGCTTCAGTAGCTACGGAAGCGTCAGTACCATCGCTGAACTCAGCAGCCCAAACCGGCACGTTAGAGGTTGCCAGCATTGCAACGACGAGAGACATACTTAAGGTTTTCTTAGCCATGCCTTTCTTCGTATTCTTAATCTTTGTCATGATTATAGTTCCCCTTTGGGTGGTGGACAGGTTGATTTTGTATAGGGATTTGGTGTGAGGAATGATGATTATTTGTTAAAGTATATGCGTTATATGATTTATAACTAATTTTTTATAGATTTTTATATGAAAATACATAATTATATTCAAAAAGGTCTGTATTTAATGCGCAAAAAAGCTTTCAATCATATCCGAAAAGATGCGATTGAAAGCTTTTTTCACATTATGTAATAAACTTGCTACTTGTTGAGTATAGTTTCATACAGAATTATAAAGGTATCATTTAGAACTTTAGGCTGTAAAAGTCATTCCCATAGATTTTGCAATCTCTTCCAGCTTATCTGTGGCAAAACCGGTATATTTTTTAATTTTGTCAATTGGTTCTTTATCTTCAAGCATCATTTTTGCAAGGGACAGATTTTTCTGTTTTACACCTTGTTCCACGCCCTGTTCGATGCCCTGTTCAATACCCTGTTCAACAAGTGCTTTTCCAAGATTACACATATCCTGCACCTCGCTTTCAAATTCTTCTGTCATGGCAATGCCGAAATCATCCTGAAGACGGGCTTTCTTCGTTTCCGGGGATATGGAAAGAGAAAAGAGTGTGTTCAGCAGATCAAGGATCTCCAGATCACTTTCTTTATCAGCATCACCCAGGTTTACGATCACAACTTCCATAAGGTCATAGCTGTCCGGACTTTCATAAGGTTTCCCCAATACCGTATCTTGTACTGTGTAATAGCGGAAAATCCCGTTCCTGCGTTTTTTTGCCGGATCCGGACAGATCCAGATGCTGTAGACTTTCTGGAGTTTTTCATAGTGTTCTCCAGTAAAGACAGTCCCATACTGTTCAGATATCATTCTTGCGCAGTAATAGAAACCTCTTGTAACTAACGGATATCCCGGCGTGTCATTCAACTGGATCTCCAGATTGATGATCAGCTGCACCGGTTCTGAATTGTCCGGAATGTATGCCCTGAAACGGATGTCATAATATACCGTCTGTTCCCTGATTGCATTTGCCTCGGAATTAAGGCTGTCTATCCGTTCGTTTCCATCCAGTGTTCCGGTGTAGTCAGGCTGCTCCTGATGTACTGCGCGGCTGGAAACTTCGATGTTGCCATTTAAGCAGTTTTCACAGATAAACTTAACACTGTATTGGGAAAATTCTTTTGTACAGGATTTGAGGATCCAGGCAGCAACTGCCTTATAGGTTAATAGTTTCTTGGCACATTCGTCATATCTTGCACGTTCTGCGGCAAGGTCTATAGTCTGTGCCAGATCTGTCTGATGTACTATGGATGTCACCTCCCTGTCACATATTTTGTATTTATATTTTATCAGAGCTGTTGTTTGTTTACCAGAGAAACTTTTCGACAATCATAGAATAAATTTTGACAAAAAAGAACTCCTATCGTAATGATGATAGGAGTCCTATTTGGGAATTTCTGTTCTTCTTGCTTTATAAAAATTTCTGTATCATTTTATGTAAAGATTACTTTCTTCCCGGATTTTTTCGATGATCTGACCCCAGTAGCTATGGGATCCTATTACCAGTGCAGCAATCCGGACAGCAATGAAAAAAACTGGACCGGTCATATCCGTCCATTAAACATAAACAGAAATGAGTTTGAGGTGACCGCCCGTGGGAGCACTTTCCATCTGCTGGTAGGAAAACATGCATATGGAAAGTATCTGTGTATTCCCAACTGGGGGATCGGCACAGAAATATCGTCTCTGTCGGACTGCTTCTGGAACAGGGAACGCCTTGAACAGGACTATCCGGAGCTGTCAAAGGTGGACATCATCAGTATTGTAAAAGCACTTGAAGCACTCAGCTCATATGTAACATTGTAAATGAAACAGATAATCCGGCAGGAAATCTGCCGGATTGCACAAAATGCCAATGACACAAAACATAGCAGATCTATGACATGGGAGCAAATCTGACTAGTGACAAACTAAGAAATCAGCAACAGGAACATTTTGGGATAATCTTACCAATTTACCTTTGTGAAAAATAGCAAATCTATCCGTATTATCATAAAAAACTGCCAGAGCACATTCTTGCAGCAAATACTGCAAATTTGCAAAGGATTCTATATATCTTTTTTCAATATCTGAAGCAGGAATTCCATGTCCACCATTTTGAACTCTTTCTTCCACTCTTTGTTTTGCAGTTTCAGCAGAATCTACACTTATGAAAATGCTTTTAAATGACAAACATTAAGAACAATTTGTCGATTCTTTGCTGTGGCAGAAGCATCAGAATAATGTTATAATTCCTATAAACAAGAAATAACAGGAATCAGTTTGGAAGAAAGGTGGTTTTTATTTATGGGGTTATATTTGAATCCAGGAAATGAGGGATTTTTTGAGTCAGTTTCTTCCCAGATTTATGTAGATAAAACAGAACTCATTCAGTATACAAACCAGGTATTTCGAACTAAGCAGAAGTTTCTTTGTGTAAGTCGTCCAAGACGTTTTGGAAAGTCTATGGCTGCCGAAATGCTGGCAGCATATTATCAAAGAAACTGTGATTCACAAAAATTATTTGCCAATATGAGCATAGCAAAAGACCCTTCATTCCCAGTGCATTTAAACAGATATAATACAATTTTTTTGAACATGCAGGATTTTTTCAGTCGCACACATAATATTGACAGGATGTGTGAGCTTTTCAGCAAATATGTTCTTCGTGATCTTCTGAGAGAGTATCCTGATCTTGATTATCTGGATCAGACAGATCTGATTGATGTACTGCAGGAAATTTATAGAGAGTACAAAATTCCATTTGTTTTTATTATTGATGAATGGGACTGTATTTTTAGAGAAAATAAAAATGATATGGAGGCTCAGAAAAAATATCTGGATTTTCTCAGAAACCTGTTGAAAGACAGAAACTATGTCGGGCTTACTTATATGACAGGAATTCTTCCGATCAAAAAGTACGGTTCTCATTCTGCATTAAATATGTTTGACGAATTTTCCATGACTAATCCAGGAGCGCTTGCTGAGTATGTTGGTTTCACGGAGAATGAAGTGAAAGCGTTATGCAAACAATTTGATATGAGTTTTCAGGATACAAAGTGTTGGTACGACGGATATTTTTTTGAAAAAATCGGACATGTTTATAATCCCCGTTCTGTTGTAAGTGCCATGCTGAGCCATTCTTTTGATAATTACTGGAACAAAACAGAAACATTCGAGGCTCTGCGAGACTATATTGTTATGAATTATAAGGGCCTGAAAGAAGCTATTATCGAATTACTTGCCGGAAAAAGACTGGCAATAGATATTAGCTCGTTTAATAATGATATGACTACCTTTTCAAGCGCTGATGATGTATTAACGCTGTTTATCCATCTGGGATATCTCGGATATGATTTTTCCAGAAAGGAAGTGTTTATTCCAAACAGTGAGATCACAACGGAATTTATTACTTCCATACGAGATGCAGGATGGCAGGAAGTAATTACAGCAATAAGAAATTCTGAAGAGTTACTGCAGGCAACATGGAAACTGGAAAATAAAGTAGTTGCTGAGAAAATACAGGCGGCACATTTTGAAACTTCTATTTTAAAGTATAATGATGAGAATGCATTGGCTTGTGTACTTTCACTTGCATATTATAGTGCTCGTGCTTATTATACAGAAATCAGGGAGCTGCCGTCCGGAAAAGGCTTTGCAGATATTGTATACCTGCCCCGAAAAGAACATTTGGACAGACCGGCTATGATCATTGAATTGAAATGGGACAAAAGTGCTGACAGTGCAATCCGGCAGATAAAAGAACGTAATTATCCCCTGACATTGAGTGGTTACGGTGGGAATTTACTAATGGTTGGAATTAATTATGACACGAAAACAAAAATACATGAATGTATTATCGAAAAATTGGATATGTAAATTGTAAAAAGAAAGACTCCGGTCACAATGACCGGAGCCTTCTTTTTAGGAATCTGTAGTAATTACCCAAATGGATTATTTCACTTTAGCTGTTTCAAGATTGGACCATGGGCTGAATACTTTCCTGTTATCAATGGATGTTCTGTTGAATGCATGCGTTCCAACTATCCTAACACACAGGGATTACCAGTTGCAAATAAAATTTTTAATTGAACTTGTTTAAGTAATATGCTATAAATAAGTTTGAGGTGATGAATATGGAATATAATTTTTCAGAGGATCTGAAGTCTATACGAGAGATTCTGGGATTTTCTCAAAGTGAACTTGCAGAAAAAATCGGAGTAGAGCAGGTGACGATCTCAAGAACCGAGCTGAAAAAAACAGAACCATCGGCAAGGCTTTTGGAAGCATTATATTCGTTTGCATTTGATAAAAACATAAAGATAAACAAATTAAAGGAAATGTTCTGGAGAGATGATTTAGGTGCAAATGAAAAATTGCTTTTTCATGGCGCTAAAACTGAAATTGACGGAGAGATTGATATTCATAAGGGAAGAAAAAATAATGATTTTGGGCAGGGATTTTATACAGGAGAAAGCTATGAGCAGGCAATATCATTTGTTTCAGGGTTTGGTAATTCTTCCGTATATTATATCAGATTTGATGACAGAGATCTAAAATGCAAGAGATATGAAGTAAATCAGGAATGGATGATGACGATTGCTTACTATAGGGGAACATTGGATGAGTATAAGGATCATCCGGCAGTAAAGGCACTTATAGAACAGTCACGGAACTGTGATTACATAATTGCTCCAATTGCAGATAACCGTATGTTTCAAATCATTAATTCATTTATCGCCGGAGACCTTACAGATGAACAGTGTAAACATTGTCTTGCTGCCACAAATCTTGGGATGCAGTATATTTTTCTGACTGAAAAGGCTGTATCCCAAATAAAATTAACAGAACGATGCTATATATCAAATAATGAAAGGGAATACTATAAAAATATAAGACTTGAAGAGTCAAAACTGGGTGATGACAAAGTTAAATTAGCTAAAAGGCAATATAGAGGGCAGGGAAGATATATTGATGAGATTCTGTCATAAAGGGGTGAACAATATATGAAAAGGATGAATAAGGATGGAGTGCTTTTATGTGAACTTCAGGCAACAGCATTTGAAAAGTCAATTGATAAAATGGAGTCAAGTTCAGAGATTTTTATCAGGCGATTTATGAGGAGTCGAATAGCTAAAAGGCTTGATGATGGATCAGTACTGGAAAGTAATATCCAGGCAGAGGATATCCTGCAGCTGGTTAATGAAGAATATGGGTTTTCTAATTATGGTTCTGTGAAATATACCCGTAACGAAATGTATTGGATTGGATATATTTACAGGTATTTTGTAATAACCTACGAATTAACTTCCATGCAAGTCTATAAGATCGTAAAGCCAAAGGAACTGAAAGGGCTGTTTTTGCCATATCATACAATGGATCCATCTCAGGCTATTGAGCGAATATTGGAAGCAAAAGGCCTGTTTACCGATGAAAAAATGGAATTGGAACGTCAGTATGAAATATTCAAAAGAATACGAAATAAAAAAATATAAGAGGCTGTCCTGAAATTCACCAATGTTAAGATTTTCACCGTATGATAAAGTAAAGTTCTTAGCAATATCAATTTCATTTCCGTTTAATGTAGTATAAATTTCATCAGCTGGTACTTCCAGTGAATATCCTCTTCCTGTCGGAATCAGCGAAGAGGAATACCTGGTCAACATCCTTAAAGGAAAAGAAAAAATGTCAAGATCAGAAATTGAGAAAGCAGCAGAAATGGAAAAGA
>ENA-OPSQ01002419-OPSQ01002419.1-human-gut-metagenome-genome-assembly--contig:-NODE-2419-length-10494-cov-1.958425_pt1 | contig 10494 bp, 11 predicted proteins | sample MGYA00241456_ERZ501904 | MGnify/ENA primary metagenome ERZ501904 (study PRJEB25962, sample SAMEA2042452) | human gut metagenome | biome: human gut; feature: human-associated habitat; material: faeces...
CTCACCGCCAGCGGGCCGAGCGGCAGTCCCAGCGTAGTGAGACCGCTGGCAATCCCGAGGTAAACAAACAGCTCGCCGGGGTTAATGTGCGGGAACAGGCCGTTCATTGAATGGCAGCTGTAGGAGGCGGCGGCGTAATAACTCGGCTTGTACTTCTCTGGCATAAAGCGGCCGAGGCTTAAGGTCATCGGGTTGCAGAACACAAAGGTGCCGATGAAGGGCAGGATCAGGTAGCGGGACAGCGGATTGCCGGCACAGCGCTGGGCGAAGCGTTCAATACGCTGCTGGCCGATAAAGTTAATCAGGGCGTTCATGATCACCAGCAGGCTGATCAGCAGGGGCAGGATCCCGGTCACCATGCCGGTGAATACCTCGCCGCCTTTCTGAAACAGCCCGATGAACCACTCGGCGCCGTGGGTGATGGTTTCTATCATTCTTCTCTCCTGTAGGGCGTTTGTTTTTGTCTATCTGCGGCTAATAATAATCACTTTGAAAGGTTTTAAAGTGTTAATCAGATCTCACAATGAAAGAAAAATGTATTATTTTGAAAGTTTATTGGTGAGGTGAATAATTTTTGGTGGAAAAAAGCGCGGATTTGCGTCGGGGAGGTGCGTACCGCTTCCTTGAGGAGTTGGGGATGCTTTACCATACTGGGTTCTTACCGAACTCGTTAAATGGATGCCACATGTTCAAGCGTCGTTATGCAGCGCTGTTGCCTGCGCTTATTCTCCTGTCCGCCTGTAGTAGCAAACCCAAGACCGAAGCCGCTCAGCCAACGGCGGGCGCGCCTTCCGGAGGATTCCTGCTGGAGCCGCAGCACAATATGATGCAGATGGGCGGCGACTTCGCGAATAACCCTGCGGCCGAACAGTTCATCGATAAAATGGTGAGCAAGCACGGTTTTGACCGCCAGCAGCTGCATGCCATTTTGTCTCAGGCGAAGCGTCTGGACTACGTGCTGCGCCTGATGGACAGGCAGGCGCCGACAGCCCAGGTGCCGACCGGGCCAAACGGCGCGTGGCTGCGCTATCGCAAACAGTTTATTACCCCGGACAACGTGCAGAATGGCGTGGTGTTCTGGAATCAGTATGAAGACGCCCTGAACCGTGCGTGGCAGGTCTATGGCGTGCCGCCGGAGATCATCGTCGGTATTATTGGGGTCGAGACCCGCTGGGGACGCATTATGGGTAAAACCCGCATCCTTGATGCGCTGGCGACGCTCTCCTTCAACTACCCGCGCCGCGCCGAGTATTTCTCTTCCGAGCTGGAAACCTTCCTGCTGATGGCGCGAGACGAACAGGACGATCCGCTCGATCTGAAAGGGTCGTTCGCCGGGGCAATGGGCTACGGCCAGTTTATGCCCTCCTCCTATAAGCAGTACGCGGTAGATTTTAACGGGGATGGTCACATCAACCTGTGGGATCCCGAAGACGCCATTGGCAGCGTGGCCAACTACTTCAAAGCGCATGGCTGGACGCCGGGCGGCCAGGTGGCGGTGCAGGCGAACGGCGAGGCGTTTGGTCTGGAAAACGGATTTAAAACCAAATACAGCGTGGCGCAGCTGGCAGCGGCAGGCTTAACGCCGTCGCAGCCGCTGGGCAATGTTGACCAGGTGAGCCTGCTGCGCCTGGATGTCGGAACCGGTTATCAGTACTGGTTCGGGCTGCCGAACTTCTACACCATTACCCGCTACAACCACAGCACGCACTATGCGATGGCGGTGTGGCAGCTGGGGCTGGCGGTGTCTCAGGCGCGTGTGCCGGCAGCGTCACCGTTTAGCCAGTAAGTTACCCTGACGGGTAGGCCGGTTAAGGCAACGCCGCCACCCGGCATGGCTGCCCGCACCCTGACCCTCTCCCACGGGAGAGGGAAGTTTGCAGAAACATTTCGCCACACTCCCATTTCACTCCCACCGTTTACATCTTAATCGACTTTCATTATTGTTATGTTATAACATTATTTTTGAATTGAGATATCCATGTCCCTGTTTTCTCTCTCATCCCCGGTTCGGCTGCTGCTGGCGCTGGTGCTCATTCTGTTTCTCGGCCTGGCCGTGCGCTTGGCGTTGCCATGATCGTGATGAATGACCTGGTGGCGGGTTACGATCGCCAGCCCGTTACGCGCGCGCTGTCCGGCGTGATTGAACGCGGGAGCATTACCGCTATCGTCGGGGCCAACGGCTGCGGCAAATCCACGCTGCTGAAAACGCTCGCCGGCTTTATTCCGCCCGTCAGCGGTACGTTTCGCTGGCAGGGGAGACGTCCGGTGGTGGGCTGGCTGGCGCAGCGTCACGCGCTGGAGGCGCAATTTCCTCTGACCGTGCAGGACGTGGTGAGTATGGGCTGCTGGCCAGCAATCTCACTGTTTGCCGGTTTTCGTCGGGATACCCGCATGCGCATTGCCGGCGCGCTGGAGCGCGTGGGGCTGGAGTCCATGGCGTTCTCTACCATAGATGAACTTTCCGGCGGCCAGTTTCAGCGCATGCTGTTTGCCCGCGTTTTGGTGCAGCAGGCGCCCCTGGTGATGCTGGATGAGCCTTTCACCGGCGTCGATGAAGCGACCTGCAACGTGCTGATGGATCTGATGCTGGAGATGTATATGCAGGGGCAGACCCTGCTGGCGGTACTGCACGACAGCGAACGCGTCTCGCGCCACTTCCCACAAACGCTGCGGCTGGATGCTGATACGCCGCACTGGAAAACCGAGCGGGTGAGGGTGGCATGATCTGGCATCTCTTCTTCCAGCCGTTTATTGAGTACGGCTTTATGCGGCGCGCGCTGGTGGTTTGCCTGGCGCTCTCCGTCAGCACCACTGCGCTGGGCGTATTTCTTCAACTGCGTCGGATGAGCCTGATGGGGGACGCCCTTTCTCACGCCATTTTGCCGGGTGTCGCGGTGGGCTATCTGCTCAGCGGGATGTCGCTGCTGGCAATGACTGTCGGCGGGTTTATTGCCGGGATCGCCGTTGCGCTGGTGGCCGGGCTGGTCAGCCGCCGCACGCCGCTTAAAGAGGATGCCAGCTTCGCGGGGTTTTACCTGGGCTCGCTGGCGCTGGGCGTCACGCTGGTGTCGCTGCGCGGTTCAAATGTCGATCTGCTTCATCTTCTGTTTGGCTCCATTCTCGCCGTGGATAGCGCGTCAGCCCTGTTCGTGACGGGCGTTTGCATGTTCACGCTCCTCACGCTGGCGATTTTTTATCGGGGGCTGGTCAGCGAAGCGTTTGATACCGCGTGGTTGCAGGTGAACGCGCGCTGGCTGCCCGGGATGTTACACGGTCTGTTTCTGGCGCTGCTGGTGCTCAACCTGGTAGCCGGTTTTCAGGTGCTCGGCCAGGCGAATGCCATCGTCCTGACCTGATGGCCGTCGGGCTGATGATGTTACCCGCCGTGGCGGCACGCTGCTGGGTGCGCACACTGCCAGGGTTACTTTTGATGGCGGGTATCAGCGGTATTTTTTGCGCGTGGCTGGGCTTAAGCCTTTCCTGGGCAGTGAGTCTGCCCGCCGGGCCCTCCATTGTGCTGACCGCCAGCGCATTGTTCTTTATTTCAGTTTTATTTGGCACGCGCAGCAGGCTGGCGGATAGCCTGCGGGCGCTTTTTTAACGCAAGGGGAAACGATGAAACGTACAGGATTAGCCGTGGCGCTCGCGCTCGGCATGATGACGCACGGCGTAATGGCGAAAACGCTTAATGTGGTGACCAGCTTTTCCATCCTGGGAGACATCACGCAGCAGGTTGGCGGCGATCGTGTGAAGGTGACGACGCTGGTGGGGCCGGACGGTGATCCCCATACTTTCGAACCTTCGCCCAAAGACAGCGCGGCGCTGAGTAAAGCTGACGTGGTGGTGGTCAATGGGCTGGGGCTGGAGGGCTGGCTCGACCGTCTGGTGAAAGCCTCCGGATTCAAAGGCCAACTGGTGGTTGCTTCGGACGGCGTGAAAACGCACACGCTGGAAGAGGACGGTAAAACCGTGACCGATCCGCACGCGTGGAACAGCGCGGCGAACGGCGCGCTGTATGCGCAAAATATTCTCTCAGGGCTGGTGAAGGCCGATCCTGAAGATACGGCGGCGCTTGAAGCTACCGGTAAACCCTATATTGCGCAGCTCTCTCAACTGGACGGTTGGGCTAAAAAGCGTTTCAGCGACATCCCACAGGCGAAGCGCAAAGTGCTGACCAGCCACGACGCCTTCGGCTATTTCAGCCGCGCCTACGGCGTGACGTTTATGGCGCCGCAGGGGCTGTCGTCTGAGAGTGAAGCCAGCGCGGCGCAGGTAGCGGAGATCATCAATCAGATTAAAGCTGACGGCGTGAAAACCTGGTTTATGGAAAACCAGCTTGACCCACGCCTGGTGAAGCAGATTGCGACCGCCACGGGCGCCCAGCCGGGTGGTGAACTTTACCCGGAAGCGCTGTCCGCGAAGGGCGGCGTGGCGGACACCTACGTCAAGGCGTTTCGCCACAATGTGGACACCCTCGCTAACAGCATGAAATAAGCGTCTCTCTGGCCGATGCGTCCGCATCGGCTTTTTTCTGAAGCCCCCTCGTAAAACCCGACGCGCATCCCCATATTTGATGAGAAAGTGCTATCTTGTGCTGCATGTTTTTCTAAGGCCTGGAGCGAGAATGACTGACCATGAATTGATGCAGCTAAGCGAAGTGGTGGGGCTGGCGCTGAAACAGCGCGGCGCGACTCTCACGACCGCAGAATCCTGCACCGGCGGCTGGGTGGCGAAAGCAATTACTGATATTGCTGGCAGTTCCGCTTGGTTTGAACGCGGCTTTGTGACCTACAGTAACGAGGCGAAAGCGCAGATGATCGGCGTGCGTGAAGCCACGCTTGAGCAGCATGGCGCGGTCAGCGAGCCGGTGGTGATCGAGATGGCGATTGGCGCGCTGAAAGAGGCGCGCGCAGATTACGCTATCTCCATCAGCGGTATCGCGGGGCCGGACGGCGGCAGCGACGTGAAGCCTGTCGGCACCGTCTGGTTTGGCTTTGCCACCTCAAAAGGTGAAGGGATCACCCGCCGGGAATGCTTCAGCGGCGACCGCGAAAGCGTGCGTCGTCAGGCAACGGAATACGCGTTAAAAACGCTCTGGCAACAATTTCTACAAAATACTTGATACTGTATGACTATACAGTATAATTGCCTCAACAGAACAGAAGTCCATGGTGAAGCGCAGTTGCTTCTCCCGGCATGACAGGAGTAATAATGGCTATCGACGAAAACAAACAGAAAGCGTTGGCGGCAGCACTGGGCCATCGAAAAGCAATTCGGTAAAGGCTCCATCATGCGCCTGGGTGAAGACCGTTCCATGGATGTGGAAACTATCTCCACTGGTTCGCTTTCTCTTGATATCGCACTGGGCGCTGGCGGTTTGCCGATGGGCCGTATCGTAGAAATCTACGGTCCGGAATCCTCGGGTAAAACTACCCTGACGTTGCAGGTTGTTGCGGCGGCACAGCGCGAAGGTAAAACCTGTGCGTTTATCGATGCCGAGCACGCGCTGGACCCGGTCTATGCCCGTAAACTGGGCGTTGATATCGACAACCTGCTGTGCTCCCAGCCGGACACCGGCGAGCAGGCACTGGAAATTTGTGACGCGCTGGCGCGCTCAGGTGCGGTTGACGTGATCATCGTCGACTCCGTTGCGGCGCTGACGCCAAAAGCGGAAATTGAAGGTGAAATCGGTGACTCTCACATGGGCCTCGCGGCACGTATGATGAGCCAGGCGATGCGTAAGCTGGCGGGTAACCTGAAGCAGTCCAATACGCTGCTGATCTTCATCAACCAGATCCGTATGAAAATTGGTGTAATGTTCGGTAACCCGGAAACCACCACCGGCGGTAACGCTCTGAAATTCTACGCTTCTGTCCGTCTGGATATCCGCCGTATCGGCGCGGTGAAAGAGGGGGACAACGTAGTCGGTAGCGAAACCCGCGTGAAGGTTGTGAAGAACAAAATCGCAGCACCGTTCAAACAGGCTGAGTTCCAGATCCTCTACGGCGAAGGTATCAACTTCCTCGGCGAGCTGGTTGACCTGGGCGTGAAAGAGAAGCTGATTGAAAAAGCGGGCGCATGGTACAGCTACAACGGTGACAAGATTGGTCAGGGTAAAGCGAATGCTATCTCCTGGCTGAAAGAGAACCCGGCGGCGGCGAAAGAGATTGAGAAGAAGGTGCGTGAACTCCTGCTGAACAACCAGGACTCTAAACCTGATTTCGTGGTCGACGGCGCGGATGCTGAAGAAACCAACGAAGACTTTTAATCCTCTCGGATAAAAATGAAGGGCTGCTGATGCGGCCCTTTTTGCATTTCTGAATCGACAGGTTTTTTATGAGTGAACCGACATCACGCCGACCAGCCTACTCACGCTTGCTGGATCGGGCCGTGCGTATTCTTGCCGTGCGTGACCATAGCGAACAGGAGCTGCGGCGGAAACTGTCAGCGCCCGTCATGAGCAAAAACGGTCCGGAAGACATTGATGCCACCGCGGAAGATTATGACCGCGTGGTTGCCTGGTGCTACGAGCATCACTATCTGGATGACGGCCGTTTTGCCGCTCGCTTTCTTGCCAGCCGTGGTCGTAAAGGCTATGGGCCAGCGCGTATCCGCCAGGAGCTGAACCAGAAAGGCGTAGCCCGTGAATCGATTGAAAAAGCCATGCGCGAAAGTGAAATTGACTGGTGCGAACTGGCGCGTGAGCAGGCGGTACGAAAGTACGGTGAGCCGCTGCCGCGTGAATTTTCAGAAAAAGTTAAAATCCAGCGCTTTTTGCTCTACCGCGGCTTCCTGATGGAAGATATTCAGGATATCTGGCGTAATTTTACCGATTGAACGCATGCGGGATTTTACTTCCCACTAAAGAAAACTTATCTTATTCCCACTTTTTCCAGTAGCTGGTCCGTCCAACTGTTTACAGATACAGATCTGCTGCGACATTTCGTTAGCTTGATTTCAGGATAATTATGAGCAAGAGCACCGCTGAGATCCGTCAGGCGTTTCTCGATTTTTTCCATAGTAAGGGACACCAGGTTGTTGCCAGCAGCTCCCTGGTACCGAACAATGACCCGACTCTGCTGTTTACCAACGCCGGGATGAACCAGTTCAAGGATGTGTTCCTTGGTCTCGACAAGCGTAATTATTCCCGCGCCACAACCTCACAGCGTTGCGTACGTGCGGGCGGTAAACACAACGATCTGGAAAACGTCGGTTACACCGCGCGCCACCACACCTTCTTCGAAATGCTGGGTAACTTCAGCTTCGGCGACTATTTCAAACACGACGCCATTCAATACGCGTGGGAACTACTGACCGGTGAAAACTGGTTCAATCTGCCGAAAGAGCGTCTGTGGGTGACCGTGTATGAGACCGATGACGAAGCGTTCGACATCTGGGAAAAAGAAGTGGGTATCCCGCGCGAACGTATCATCCGTATCGGTGACAACAAAGGCGCGCCTTACGCGTCTGATAACTTCTGGCAGATGGGCGACACCGGCCCTTGTGGTCCGTGCACCGAGATCTTCTACGATCATGGCGACCACATCTGGGGCGGCCCTCCGGGAAGCGCGGAAGAAGATGGCGATCGCTACATTGAGATCTGGAACATCGTCTTCATGCAGTTCAACCGTCAGGCCGACGGCACCATGGAGCCGCTGCCAAAACCGTCCGTAGATACCGGTATGGGCCTTGAGCGTATCGCGGCCGTTCTGCAACACGTTAACTCCAACTATGAGATTGACCTGTTCAGCACCCTGATCAAAGCCGTTGCTGAGGTAACGGGCGCAACCGATCTGAGCAACAAATCACTGCGCGTTATCGCAGACCATATTCGTTCCTGTGCGTTCCTGATTGCTGACGGCGTTATCCCGTCGAATGAAAACCGTGGCTATGTGCTGCGTCGTATCATTCGTCGTGCGATCCGCCATGGCAACATGCTGGGCGCGAAGGACACCTTCTTCTATAAACTCGTTGGGCCACTGATTGGCGTGATGGGCTCTGCCGGCGATGAGCTGAAACGCCAGCAGGCGCAGGTTGAACAGGTTCTGAAAACCGAAGAAGAGCAGTTTGCCCGTACGCTGGAGCGCGGTCTGGCGCTGCTGGACGACGAGCTGGCGAAACTCAAGGGCGACACGCTGGATGGCGAAACCGCTTTCCGCCTGTACGACACCTACGGCTTCCCGGTTGACCTGACCGCGGACGTTTGCCGCGAGCGCAACATCAAAGTTGACGAAGCAGGCTTTGAAGCCGCAATGGAAGAGCAGCGTCGTCGTGCGCGTGAATCCAGCGGTTTTGGCGCGGACTACAACGCGATGATCCGCGTTGATAGCGCGTCTGAATTTAAAGGCTACGAAGAGCTGGCCCTGACCAGCAACGTAACCGCGCTGTTTGTTGACGGTAAAGCCGTAGACAGCATTAGCGTGGGCCAGGAAGCGGTTGTTATCCTGGATAAAACGCCGTTCTATGCGGAATCGGGCGGCCAGGTTGGCGATAAAGGCGAACTGAAAGGCAATGGCTTCAGCTTCAGCGTAAGCGATACCCAGAAATACGGTCAGGCAATTGGTCACCAGGGCAAACTGGTTTCCGGCTCTCTGAAAGTGGGCGAGGGCGTTCAGGCCAACGTTGACGAAGCTCGCCGCGCGCGCATTCGTCTGAACCACTCGGCAACCCACCTGATGCACGCCGCCCTGCGCGAAGTGCTGGGTACGCACGTTGCACAGAAAGGTTCTCTGGTTAATGACAAAGTGCTGCGTTTCGACTTCTCGCATTTTGAAGCGATGAAGCCGTCTGAAATTCGTGCGGTGGAAGACCTGGTGAATGCCCAGATCCGCCGTAACCTGCCAATCGAAACCCACATCATGGATCTCGAGGCAGCGAAGAAGAAAGGTGCGATGGCGCTGTTTGGCGAGAAATATGACGACCGCGTTCGCGTGCTGAGCATGGGCGACTTCTCTACCGAACTGTGTGGCGGTACTCACGCATCCCGCACCGGTGACATCGGCTTGTTCCGCATCGTTTCCGAGTCGGGGACGGCGGCAGGCGTGCGTCGTATTGAGGCGGTGACCGGGGAAGGCGCGATTGCCAGCCTGCATGCGCAGAGCGACCAGCTGCACGAGATCGCGCAGCTGCTGAAAGGCGATAGTCAGAACCTGGGCGAAAAAGTGCGTGTCGCGCTGGATCGTACCCGTCAGCTGGAAAAAGAACTTCAGCAGCTGAAAGAACAGGCTGCGGCGCAGGAGAGCGCAAACCTCTCCAGCAAAGCGGTAGACATTAAGGGCGTCAAACTGCTGGTCAGCGATCTGGCGGGCGTTGAGCCTAAGATGCTGCGTACCATGGTCGACGATCTGAAGAACCAGCTTGGTTCGACGGTTATCGTGCTGGCAACGGTCGCAGAGGGTAAGGTTTCTCTGATTGCGGGCGTCTCTAAGGATGTGACGGATCGTGTTAAAGCAGGGGAACTGATTGGCATGGTCGCCCAGCAGGTGGGTGGCAAAGGTGGCGGTCGTCCGGACATGGCGCAAGCCGGTGGTACGGATGCGGCGGCGCTTCCCGCGGCATTAGCCAGCGTTGAAAGCTGGGTAAGCGCGAAACTGTAATAACTACAAAGCACAAGCAGACGCCATAGCGGTAACGTTATGGCGTCTTGCTCACTGCGCTATCGATAACGATAAAGTCAGGTTGAGTTTGTGTATATCGGCTAAACTTACGTTTAACAGAATGTGATGCCGTGACTGCTTACACTTTACGTGTTTGTCATCGCTTACTTTTTGGCGTTATATGATGGATAATGCCGGGATACAAGAGACCCGACTCTTTTAATCTTTCAAGGAGCAAAGAATGCTGATTCTGACTCGTCGAGTTGGTGAGACCCTCATGATTGGGGATGAGGTCACCGTGACAGTTTTAGGGGTAAAGGGTAACCAGGTACGTATTGGTGTTAACGCTCCTAAAGAAGTATCTGTCCACCGTGAAGAGATCTACCAGCGTATCCAGGCTGAAAAATCCCAGCAGTCCAGTTACTGATATTGTCGCGTCTCGCTGTCGGGCGAGACGCAACCCTCCTGCTATTTTTCCTGCATAAAGTTACCGTTCTATTTCAAACGCTTCGTTTTTGACCACTCTCATAATCTTATCTCATCCAAAAGACGCGCTTCTCTCAACACAATTCTGTGAAGATGCCTGCAAAATCCGCTTATAAAACACTCTCTTTGCGGCTTTTACATGCGAATTGGGTGCGAATTGTGCAAACGAAAAAAGCATGTGGAAAATTGTTTGACTTATAAGTCCCAGAAAGTAATATATGCGCCACGCAGCGACGAGAAGCTCTTAACGAGTTGCTCGAAGCACTCGAAAGAGGCGTTGTGTGGTGAGGTGGCCGAGAGGCTGAAGGCGCTCCCCTGCTAAGGGAGTATGCGGTCAAAAGCTGCATCCGGGGTTCGAATCCCCGCCTCACCGCCATTTTGCATCCGTAGCTCAGCTGGATAGAGTACTCGG